>CETH01053189.1_pt1 | contig 63407 bp, 66 predicted proteins | sample 361461 | NCBI WGS metagenome assembly CETH01 (sample SAMEA2622695, study PRJEB7988) | marine metagenome | isolation source: saline water (ENVO:00002010), including | reverse complement strand
ATAAGAATTTTTGTGTTATTAGATGTAAAATAAAAAGTATTGAGTGGCTCTACTTGGCAGCAAAAGGACATCGAAGAGCTTTGATTGATTTAAATGGTCCAAAAAATTTTACCTGGTTGGTTCCTTAAAAAGTAATAATTAAGGCATGCATTTTAATTTGAGATTAAAATAAACATTTGCGTTTCCACATGCTATGAGAGATGAAGTATTTTTATTTAGAGATGCAAGAGCTTTACGCCAAAAATATACCCTCTCCTTATATTTTTTCTTCCAATGGTGATCAAATACGTTATCTAAAGCAAACACAAAACGATTAGGATTTTCATTCATTAAATTTTTCCATTTTTTTTTTAAATTATTTTTTTTATTAAATAAGGTTATCCATCCTGTTTGCGCTTTACCCAATCTTTTACGTTTCTCATTTTTTGCTCTATAAGGATCAGAATGTGAGATAATAAAGTGAACATTTTTTGTTTCTTTTAAAATAATCTCTGCCTCTTCAAACTCAATTTGGGCCATATGCATTAAAAGAAAGTTTTTGTTGGGGTATTTTTTGCCAATTTCAACTAATTGTCTTAATATTTTTTTTGAGTCCTCCTCGTAATCATTTAGCTCAACGTGTAGGATTATTGGTGCATCGTCATCAAGAACAATATCAATAGCTTTTTTTATTCTGTAAGAATTTAAATCAAGGTTTATACCCTCATATTTAAGCTTCTCATGGTCATGGGGGGCATGTTGTACTATTATTTCTCCAAAACCAACGTAATCAATTTTGTTTTTAATTGCCTGTTTTTTTAAGGACTTGATACCATTAATTGCTTCATTAGCGTTTCTTTTCTTTCTTGCAAACCCTTTTAATTTTGTTGGAATTAAATAACGGACCTTTCCATTTGTAAGTTTTTGAATTGATTGAAATCTTTTTGTAGCATTTTCATATTTTCCTCTCATTGATAATAGTGTTAAGTCAACATCCGTGTTATTTATTCTCTCAGAAACTTCCTTATTGCTGATTAGAATACCAACTTGACTATGGGAATCAATTAATGTCCCCTTATAAATTTTTTCTTCAGAAAAACAGCTTAAACTCGAAAAAAATAATATTAATATAAGAATTAATTTTTTCATTAATAATTTATTTATGTCTACTTTTTGTATTTTTTTGATCCTTCAACATAATGCTGTGCATTCTCATGTATCAATTTAATTTCTTCGTCAGTAACTTTTCGAAGAACTCTTCCTGGACTTCCTACAACTAAAGAATTGTCAGGAATTATTTTATTTTCTGTAATTAAACTGTTGGCACCAATTATGCAGTTTTTTCCAATTTTAGCATTGTTTAAAATAATACTTCCGATCCCAATCAAAGTGTCATCACCTATTTGACAACCATGTAGCATAACCATGTGCCCAACTGTTACGCCTTTGCCGACATTTAATTTATATCCTGGATCTGTATGAAGCACGCTGCCATCCTGAATGTTTGAATTTTCGCCAATAGTTATAAGTTCAATATCTCCACGAAGTACTGCATTAAACCAAATACTTGAATTTTTTTCTAATTTTATCTTTCCAATTAGTGTAGCGTTAGATGCAACCCAAGCGTCTGGGTTAACTTCAGGCACATTTTTTTCGAAGTCATAAATCATATTTTTATGTATAATACATTATGGTTTTAACTAAAACACCTATATGCAATTTTGGCGAAAAAACTAAATCTTTTGAACTGAAAGGAACTGATGGTCAGCTCTACAAATTAGAAGATCATTTGGGTAAGAGTGGATTATTAATAATGTTTATCTGTAATCATTGTCCTTATGTCAAAGCAGTAATAAGAAATATAGTTGAAGATTGTAAAATTTTAAAAGATGAGGGTGTCAACTCATTGGCAATAATGTCGAATGATACTAAGGAATACCCAGAAGATTCTTTTGAAAATATGGAAATTTTTAGAAAAAAGTTTAATTTTTCTTTTCCATATCTAATCGATGAAACTCAAAATATTGCAAAAAAATATGGTGCCGTATGTACGCCAGATTTCTTTGGTTACAATAGTAATCTTGAATTACAATACAGGGGTAGAATTAGAGAATTAAAAGATCTTAAACCAGTAAATTCAGGAGAGAGTGATTTGTTAAAAGCAATGCGTTTAATAATTAAAACCAAAAAAGGACCTAAAAATCAAATACCTAGCATGGGCTGTAATATTAAGTGGACTAAATAATGTTTGTTATTTCAACAAGAAACTATCCGCCAGAAATTGGAGGAATGCAAAATCTCATGGGGGGTTTGGCAAATGCTCTTACAAATCATGGTCCAGTTAAAGTTTTCGCTGATAAATCAGAAGGATTTGAAAAATATGACGAGATTTCAAAAGTAGAAGTAGAAAGATTTGGAGGAATAAAATTACTTAGAAAATATAGAAAAGCAAATAGAGTCGTTGATTACATAAAAAAAAATGAAAATATTAGATCAATTTTCTTTGATCATTGGAAAAGTGCTGAAAAAATAAATTCTCAGTTTCTTAAAAATATCCCAACTTTTTGTTTAATTCATTCGAAAGAAATAAATCATCCAGTAGGTACAGCACTTAATAAGAGGGTACTCGGTTCAATATCTAAAATAAAGTTTATAATTGCAAATTCAAATTTTACGAAAGACCTTGGTATTCAAATAGGCATTTCTAAAAATAAGATTCATATTATTCACCCTGGACGTGATGATGTAAAAAAAATTGATGAAAATTTTTTGAAAAAATCTCAAGATATATATAAAGACGCTTTTCCAAAAATTTTAACAATTGCAAGACTAGATAGGCGAAAAAATCATCAGAATATTTTAATGTGTATAAGAAATCTAAAGGAAAAATTTCCAAATATTAAATATGTGAGCATCGGAGATGGAGATGAAAAAAAAAGACTTCATGCTTTATCTAAAGAATTAAAAGTAGAAAACGAAGTAGTATTTTTAGAAAATACAGATCAAAATTTTAAAGCTGCTTTAATTAAAAATTCTAATCTTTTTTTAATGCCATCAATTTCTTATAAAAAATCGGTTGAGGGATTTGGAATATCTTATATTGAAGCTGCAAGTTATGGAGTTGGATCTATTGGTGGTAAAGATGGTGGTGCTAGCGATGCTATAATCAATAATAAAACTGGTTTAATTTGTGATGGTCTAAATATAAACTCAATTTACGATAGTATAATAAAATTTTTTGAAAATGATAATTATAAAACATTTGGAAAAAATGCATATAATTTTTCAGAAAACTTTAGATGGAACAAAATTGTTAAACAGTATCTAAATTTGATTTAAATCATCAGAAATTTTATCTATTACATCCGATACTGGTAAGTCTTTCAATCTTTTAGATCTAATGGCCTTAAAATTATTTGTTTCGATACTAACTTTTTCTGGACTTGTGTGTTCTCCAAATAATGCTACTCCTTTTTTATTAAGGTGTGCAGCAATATGAGCAGGTCCTGTATCGTTTGAAATTACATAACTAGATGAATTTATTAAACTAACTAACTCTACCAAGTTTAATGGGTCATTATTTTTAAGTACCAAATTTATTTCTAAACTTTTTGCATTTTCTATCTCTCCATAACCCGGAGCTGTAGCAATATTAAACTTATTCTCATACTTTTTTTTTAAATAAGAAATAAGATCTAAATAATATGGCCAGTTCTTTTTTTTATTTTTTGATGAACTAAATGGAAATATTAAGATATATTTTCCTTCAAAATGTCTATTTATGAGACTTGATATATTTTTTACTGCCCATTGTAAATTAGGTTTCCTTGTATTTTTTGTGATCAAACCTGTTTTTTTTAACTGATTTTCCATTCTCTCTAAAACTGGATCATTATCAAAATCAGATAATTTTTCACCTTTTTCTAAAGATGTCTCACTACTAGACCAAGAAATATTTTTAAAAAAAAACTTTCTATAAAACCTTGTTCTCGAAGAATTTTGCAAATCAAAAACTTTTTCAAAAGAAAATCTAGCAAATGTTCTTTTTAAATTTAAAAGATAAAATATGTTCCATCTGGGTTTTCTTTTATCTATAAGTACCCCATCAAGATATGGTGACTCAGACAAAAAATTAGAATATGGCTGCGTCGTTAAGCAGAAAACTTTATCATTGGGAAAATTCTCTTTTATGTCTTGAATTGCTCCATTCGCCTGTATTACGTCGCCAAGAGAACCATGTTTTATTATCAATATATTTGACATTAATATGATTTAACTGCATATATTTTTTAAATAGTAAAGCCTTTTGTTTTATTAAAAATGTTAAAAAATGAATAAAATATACATTGAAACATCTGTGGGTGAATTAATTGATAAAATAACAATTTTAGAAATTAAAAAATCTAAAATAAGTAATAAGGAAAAAATTGTACAAATAGAGAAAGAATATATATCCCTAATCGATACAACTAAAAAAATCGATAATTTTAAAATGGAGGATTTCAAAAAACATAAAGATAATTTGAAAAAAATTAATCTTAAACTTTGGGAAATTGAAGATAAATTAAGAATTCTTGAGAAAGAAAAAAAATTTGATAATAGTTTTATTGAACTTGCAAGATCAGTTTACATAAACAACGATCAACGTGCAAAAATTAAATCCTTAATTAATGATTTGAGTGGTTCAAATATTAGAGAGGTAAAAGATTATAATGAGTATTAATTATTTTGTTTCATGCAAGATGAAGCAAAGTTCCATCTACAATCAAAACTAGGAATAAAAGTTTCTGTTAGTTTGGCATTACCAAAATTAGTTTGAAGTAAATCCATCCAATTTTTAACTTGTTTAGGTTTTTTGGACAAACATCCCACTTGAGCAGTAATGACTCCCCCTGGCTTAAGAATTCTTTTGAGTCCTTTCATATTTTTTGCAGCCAAATTTATACAAAACTGATCATCATTAAGATCCACATAGATTTTATCATATTTTGAATCTTTAACTTTTTTAATGCTTTCAAAAGCATCGCCCCAATAAGTTTTTACCTTATTATTTGCTTTAACATCACCGCACACTTTTGGTAAATGCTTTTGACAAACCCTTACGACTTCAGGGTCTAGCTCATACCAATCGATTAAATCAAAACCTTTAGATGAAAGCTCACGTGCTACACCACCATCACCGCCTCCAATTATGGCTGCGCTAGAATTTTCTTTTGACAAACTTAAAGATGAATTTACAAATTGACTACTATATTTTTTTTCATCCCTTTCTGCTACTTGTAACTCGCTATCAATGAATAAAGCGTTACCAAATTCCTCTAATTTTAAAATTTCTATATGTTGGCCTACCTTAGATATAAAATTTTCTATAGCGTCATCAACAACATAGTATTTTTTATGTCCTGGTGTGCTATATATATCTTCGTAAATTCCCTTGTTGCTTCTATCAAAACTTCTTACCACAGCTCTGTCATGTTTAATCTCACCTTTCAAAACTTCTAAAGCAGATTTTGGTGAAATTTTTCCACAGGTAAAAAAATCAAAACTAATAATACCTTTTTCTGGAAATGTATGAAAACTCATGTGGCTTTCGGCTAAAAGAGCTAAACAGGTATATCCTTGGGGTTTAAAAATTTTTTCTGAAATATTTAATACTTCTATTTTTGCCTTTTTAGCAATCTTATATATGACTTTATTGTAGAAATCTGGGGTGTAATCCTTCTTTACACCTAAAAAATCGATAGTGACATGTTCTCCAACTTTTTTCATAAAAAATTATCCTTTTTTATAATTTTTCATTTTTCCTAAGACTATTCTAATTTCTTTTTTCGAAAGAATCTTCGGAATTCCTATTCTTAGTGCATTTATATATTGATGGCAAATATTTTCTACTTCCTGCGCCAGCTCAAAAGCGTTATCCAAATTTTTTCCAAAAGCAATCTGTCCATGGTTTGAAATTAAACATGCTGATCTATTTTTTAGAGCTGATAAAATATTTTTTGATAATTTTCTTGTTCCAAAAGTCGCGTACTTAGCGCATTTTAGATCGTAGCCCCCAGCAACTGCAACCATATAGTGAAAAGCTGGTATATTCTTTTGATGTGAGGATACCGCGGTAGCACAAGTTGAATGTGCATGTACAATAGCGTTTGCTTCTTTTTTTTTCTTGTAAATATCTTGATGAAATCTCCATTCTGAAGAAGGTTTTGCCCTTTTTTTATCGAATCGCCCATTTAGAGATACAAAAACAATATCTTTATTTTTAAGAGAAGAATAATTTACACCTGAGGGTGTAATCAAAAATCCTCTGATTCCTTTAATTTTAACCCTTGCTGATATATTTCCAGATCTGAATGACGACAAGTTGGTAGAGTTCAGTTTTTTTGTATATTTAATAATTTTTTTGCTTAGCTCGATTAAATTCATTATTATTTATAATACTTTATAGCAAAAAAGTATGAAAAATTAAAAAAGTTTGGTAAAAAACAGAAATATTTAGAAAAAATTTTTAAGGAGAAAAATTGTGAGAAATGAGTGGTCAAATGCACAATCCAGAAAATATATAAAAAAGTATAAAAATCTTGGTTTTTCAAAAGATATGGCTCTAAGAGTTTATACAACAAGGTTATTAGGAAGAAATAAGGAATTGGTCTTACATGGAGGCGGAAACACTTCTGTAAAAACAGTTATAAAAGATGTTGATGGAAAAAAATATAATGTTTTGTGTGTAAAAGGAAGTGGGTGGGATATGGCAGATATTGAACCTCCTGGACTTCCTGCTGTTAAACTAGAACCTTTACTATCCCTGAAAAATAAAAATTATTTATCTGACGAGGATATGGTTAGTTACCAAAAAAGAAATCTTATTGATATCAAATCCCCAAATCCCTCTGTTGAAACATTTTTGCATGCATTTCTACCGTTTAAGTACGTAGACCATACACATGCAGATGCAATTATGAATTTAACTAATAGACCAGGTGGAATGAAATATTGTAAAAAGATATTTGGTAACAAAGCTAGTATAGTTCCATACGTTATGCCTGGATTTATGTTGGCAAAAAAGATAAATGAAGTTTACTCAAAGAATCCAAATATAAACTGTTTAATATTAATGAATCATGGAATATTTACTTTCGCTAATAATGCTAAAGAAGCATACAATCTGATGATAAAGTATGTATCTCTAGCAGAGAGAGAGGTTAAAAAATTTAAAAGCAAAAAGATAAAACAAATTAAAAAATTTAATACAAAATTTAATCCACATGAAGTTGCGCCAATATTAAGAGGCCTTTTGTCTGAGAATAAAGATCAAAAATTTGTAATTAATTACAGATTAAACAAACACCTTAAATATTTTATTAACGGAAAAAAAGTTAGATCGTATTCATCTAAAGGTACTGCAACACCAGACCATGTGATAAGGGTTAAACCTTTTCCTCTGATAATTACGCCAAAAAAAAATTCTTCTATTGAGGAATTTAAAAAGACAGCGGAAAAAGCTTTTGAGAATTACAGAAAAAAATATATTAAATATTTTAAAGTTAATAGCAAAAAGGTGAAAGGTAAAAAAGTTATGTTGGATACATCCCCGAGAGTTGTTCTGGTACAAAATCTAGGTATGTTTAGTGTTGGTAAAGATTTAAGTGGAGCAAAGATAGCTGGGGATTTAACAGAAACAAATGCTAAGGTAATTAGTTCTGTTGAAGAAACCTCAACCTACAAATTTATTCCTGAGAAAGATCTTTTTGATGTTGAGTATTGGTCTTTAGAACAAGCAAAAATTAAAAAAAAGAAGAAACTTCTCGAAGGAAATGTTGTTGTAATAACAGGAGGTACGGGCACTATAGGTTTTGAGACTTACAAAATGTTTAAAAGCTATGGTGCTGAAGTTGTTTTGCTAGATTACGATTTGAAACGTTTAAATCAGATACAATCTAAAATTAAGGATCTTTGTATTCACTGTGATGTAACAAGTAAAAAAAGTATAAAAATAGCGTTCAAAAAAATCTGTGAAAAATTTGGAGGATTTGATATTTTGATTTCAAATGCTGGTGCCGCTCCTGGTGGTGCAATTGGTGATGTAAGTGATGAAATTCTTAGAAGAAGTTTTGAAATTAATTTCTTTTCTCATCAAAATTGTGCTTCTGAAGCAATTAAAATAATGAAAAAGCAAAATACCGATGGATGTCTGCTTTTTAATATTTCTAAACAGTCTGTAAATCCAGGAAAAAACTTTGGGCCTTATGGACTACCAAAATCTGCATTATTAAGTTTGTGCAAGCAATATGCTTTAGACTATGGATCATATGGAATTAGATCTAACGGTGTGAATGCAGATAGAATCAAAAGTGGTTTGATGACTGAAAAGATGATTAAGAGACGAGCTAAGGCAAGATCAGTAAGCACCGAAACATATATGAGAGGTAATTTATTGTCTGACGAAGTAAAAGCAGAAGATGTTGCTAAAGCATTTTTTCATTTAGCTGTTTCAAAAAAAACTACTGGAGCAATTCTCACAGTTGATGGTGGTAATATAGCTGCCTCTTTAAGATAACTTAAAATTAATCTGGTAAAAGAACCGGAAAAACTGGTTTAGATTTTAAAAAAAGTCTTTGATACTCCTGTTTGATACATTTATTCATAATACAAGTTAAACCAGCCGAATTCGAAATTTTCTCTGCGTCACTATTTTGGATACCAAATTGTAACCAAAGTGCTTTAGCTCCAATTTTAACTGTCTGCTTAGCAATTTCTGGGGCTTCTTTTGACGGACGAAATACATTTACAATATCAATTGGAGTAGAGATGTCCTCTAGTTTTGCAATTATGGTTTCCCCGTGAACTTTTTGTCCTTTTGAAAAGGGATTTACAGGTATAACTTTGTAACCAAATTCTAAAAGGTACTTCATTACAATAATTGATGGTTTTAACCTGGTTTTGGATACAACCTCTCCTTCTTTCACAGTGCTTGCACCTACCATTGCAATTGTTTTTGCGGAATCAAGAGTCCTTTTTATCAAATTGTCGTCTGTCATTTATCTTTCCATTTTGGAATTCTCTTCTCTAAAAAAGCAGAAATGCCTTCTTTTGCATCTAAAGCCATCATATTTTCGCTCATAACTCGGCTTGTATATTTATAAGCTTTGTGTAATGGCATTTCTAGTTGCTTATAAAATGCTTGCTTACCTATTTTGAGAACCTTTTTTGATTTAGAGGCAATATTTTCAGCCAATTTTATAACTTCTTCTTCAAGAGTCGTTTCATCAAAATGATCATTTATTAGACCAATTTCTTTTGCATGCTTAGCATCAACCGGATCTCCTGTTAAAAGCATCTTCATTGCTTTTTTTCTATTTACATTTCTACTCAAAGCAACCATGGGTGTACTACAAAAAAGGCCTATATTTACACCTGGTGTACAAAATTTTGCATCATTTGTACTTAAAGCTAAATCGCAAGTAGCAACTAATTGACATCCTGCTGCAAAAGCAGCTCCGTGAACTTTAGCAATAACAGGTTTGTTGCTATTTGTAATTACCATCATTAATTCCGAACATAGATCAAATAGTTTATTGTAATTAGATTTTCCTTTTAAAGATTTAACTTCTTTTAAATTGTGACCGGCGCTAAAACCTTTTCCTGAACCTTCAATAATAATTACTCTTGTTCTCTCATCTTTATCAAGAACTTTAAACGCAGAGATTACTGACTTTAACATCCCTTGAGACAATGAATTATAGGTTCTTGGATCATTTAGTATAATACGAGATATACCGTTGTTAGAATTTTGAATAGAAGTGTATAAATTTTTTTTCATTTAAATAAATTTTTTAATCCTTCAGAAGATGCATCGCAAACTCCTTTTTCTGTAATTAATCCTGTAACATATTTAGCAGGTGTAATGTCAAATGCCAAATTCATCGCTTTACTTTTTTTTGGATAAATTAAGACTTTTGTTACTTTGTTGTTTTTGTCTAAGCCCTCAACGTGTGATAATTCCTCTGAACTTCTCTCTTCTATTGGAATATCCTTAAAATTTTTTAAATTCCAATCAATTGTCGAACTTGGTAATGCTACATAAAAAGGAACATTGTTATCATAAGCTGCTAAAGCCTTAAGATATGTGCCAATCTTATTAGCAACATCTCCGGTTGAGAGAGTTCTGTCAGTCCCAGTGATACACATATCTACCTCACCTCTTTGCATCAAAATACCCCCTGTATTATCAGCAATGATTGTATTTGATATTCCTTCTTCGTTTAGCTCATAAGATGTTAAATTGGCTCCTTGATTTCTAGGTCTTGTCTCATCAACCCAAACATGAACTTTTATTCCTTTATTATGTGCATGATAAATTGGTGAAGTAGCCGTTCCCCAATCAATAGTCGCCAGCCATCCTGCGTTACAATGGGTTAAAATATTCACAGTATCTTTTTTCTTTTTTGATATTTCCTCTATTATTTTTAATCCATTTAAACCAATATTTTTACAAAAACCAACGTCTTCTTCACAAATCTCTTTTGCCTCATCAATTGCAATCTTTAAAATTTGATTACTGTTTACACCAGATAATTTTTTCATCATTCTATCAACTGCCCATTTTAAATTAATAGCGGTAGGTCTTGATTGAATTAAAACTTCGCTGGCTTTCTTAAGAAACGATTGATCATTTTTTTCGATTATTGCTAAAACTAGTCCATAAGCTGCTGTTGCTCCTATTAAAGGGGCTCCTCTAACTTCCATAGTTTTTATGGCATTTACTGAGTCTTTAAAGGTTTTTAAATCTTTAATTATAAATTGATGAGGAAGTTTCGTTTGATCAATTATTTTTACAATATTGTTTTCAAACCAAATTGTTCTAAAAGATTTTCCTTTGATATGCATTATTTGTTTAAAACTCTTCCAGCTATGTATTTTAGTTTTTTTATAGTTTTTTTTGTTCTTAATTTAGGATCTGTAATTATAGCTGTATCCAGACAGTTATTAGCTGGGTCTTTATCAATTGAGAAATTTTTAAAAGTTTTCATTATTTCTTTAATCATATTTTGTGCATTTGAGGCATTCTTTTGTAATGTTTGTATGACCATTGCTACGTCAACTTCATCATGATCTGGGTGCCAACAATCATAGTCTGTTACCATTGCAACTGTACAGTATCTAATTTCGGCCTCTCTAGCTAATTTTGCTTCTGGCATGTTGGTCATACCAATAACATCTGCTTTCCAAGATCTATAAAGATTTGACTCGGCTAATGTTGAAAATTGTGGACCTTCCATCACAACATATGTGCCTCCAAACTGATTATTAATATTTAATTTTTTTAAGGCTGACTCACAACATTGTCCGAGACCTTTGCTTGTTGGCTTTGCCATGGAAACATGAGCTATTATTTCGTCATCAAAAAAAGTTTTTACTCTAGAAAAAGTTCTATCAATAAATTGATCTACTATTACAAATGTCCCTGGACTTAAATTCTCTTTTAGAGAACCAACTGCTGAAACAGATATAATATCTGTTACCCCCTCCTGTTTCATTGCGTCAATATTAGCTCTAAAATTTATATTAGTTGGACTAATTTTATGACCTCTGGAGTGTCTTGGAATAAAGCATATTTCTTCGCTATTATAAGTTGCAATTAGAATTTCATCTGACGGATTTCCCCAAGAAGTTTTTACTTTTTTCCATTTAGTCTTCTCAAATCCCTCCATTTTATAAAGGCCACTTCCACCAATTATCCCAAGCTTTCTTTTTTTCATGATTTAATTATTAATCTTTTTTTGTTAGATAATGAAGTAAAATATGGATTTAAAAAAATATATAAGATCGATACCAGATTACCCTAAAAAAGGCATTTTATTTAGAGATATAACTACATTAATTAAAAACCCTGAGGCTTTTAATTACTCAATTGAAAGAATTGTTGAAATATCCAAAAAGATAAAATTTGAAAAAATCTCTGCGGTCGAGTCGAGAGGTTTTATTTTTGCGTCCGCAGTATCTTATATTTTAAAAAAACCACTAATAATGATGAGAAAAAAAAATAAACTACCTCACGAAAAACACTCTGTTGACTTTGAGCTTGAATACGGAAAAGCAACTATTGAAATACATAAAGACTCTATTAGTAAAAATGATCGAGTACTTATAGTTGACGATTTAATTGCAACAGGCGGTACAGCTGAGGCTGCTGCAAAGTTGGTTGAGATATCTGGCGGAAAAGTTGCTGGTTTCATTTTTATTATAGATTTATTTGATCTAGACGGTGTGAATAATTTAAAGAAAAAGGGATATTTTACAGAAAGCTTAATTAAATTTCCTGGTCATTAGTAATATTCTAAATTTCTTTTTTTAACCAAGTTTCTGGGGTCAATTCGTTTAAAATTTCTAAATTTATATAATAATCGAAAGGTTTGGCTCCCCTTTTTTTAATATAATCAAAAGTATGTTGTACTCCAGTTTTCAAATCAACTGTGGTTTTATAATTTAGTAATTCTCTAGCCTTATCAGCTGAACAACTTGCATGTTTAACTTCCTGTGGTCTAGATTTTTTATAAACTGGTTTCAAATTACTGCCTGTAATATTTGAACAAATTTCTGAAACTTTATTAATAGTAACGAATTCTTCATCTGGCCCTATATTAATAATTTGTTTGTTTAAGTTTTTTTGATCTTTCATTGGTATAAGGCAAGCTAAGCAATCATCAATATATGAAAAACATCTCTTTTGTTCACCATCTCCATAAATAATTGGTGGTTTTTTTTGAAGAATTCTGTTCAGCATAATTGAAACAACATTTCTAAAGGGATCATCATATTTTTGTCTTGGTCCTATAATGTTGTGTGGAACAGCTATAACCCACTCGATTTTATTCAATTCACATAAGTTTATTAAAGTTTGTTCAGCAGCTACTTTTGAAATACCGTATGGATCTACAGGTTTTGGTGTCATATCCTCTGTGAAAGGATATTTTTGAGAACCGTATCTTGCCATTGAAGAACAAAAAACAATTCTTTTTACCTTATTTGAAATAGCAGCTGAAAAAACTGATAATGATGCAAGATAATTATTTTTTCCTATTTCATAAGGTGAAAAAACCGATAAACCTTCGTGAGCTGTAGCTGCACAGTGGTAGACAACACTTACATCTTTTGTTACTTCGTTCATTTTTTTTAGATCACAACAATCATAAGAAAAAAATTTTATGTTTTTAGGAACATTGTCTTCGTACCCACCCATCATAGTATCTACACCGATCACTTCATTGCCCATAAGGGCTAATTTTTCTGAAAGATGAGAGCCCAGAAATCCAGCGGCACCTGTTACTAGAATTTTATTTTTTTTCATTAAAGTAATAATCTTTATATTTAAAAATAGGACAAATCAATAAATAATCAAACTTTGGGTCTATACCAAGAACTTTTTCCAAATATTGAATTAACAAGTCCAGAATATCTTTGATAATAAATTTCTTTTTTTTTATTTTCCTTTGTAATGGCAAATATAAACATTTTAAGAATAGAAGATATAAGTTTTGGTAGAACTAAAATTAAACTTATTAAAAAACCTTTGTATTTTTTGTTATAATAAAAAGTTGACCACATCCAATGCCAGTTTCTTGAAAGTTCCATTTCATGGTTAATTTCATTATCGTGTGATGCTCCACCTTCATGACAAATATATATATCGGGGGAAAAATAAATTTTATTTCCATTTTTTATAACCCTTTTACACAAATCTATTTCCTCTAAATAAATAAAAAAATTTTCATCAAAAAAACCTATTTCCTTAAACTTATATAAATTTAAAAACATCGCAAAACCTTTAATCGTTTTTGTTTCAATAATATTTGGTTCTAGCTTGTTTGTTTTTATATTTTTTTTTTCACAAATACTTGGACCGAGTATTGCAAAATCAGGTTTTTTTTCTGCAATAGACAAAAAACCATTTAAAGTTTTGGGTAGTAGTTCTGCATCGGGATTAAGTATTAATGCAAATTTAGTTTTAACAGCTTTTAAACCAATGTTGTTTGCCTTTCCATAACCTAGATTTTCTCCAGTCAATATACAGGTGACATTTTTAAAAGTTTCCTCCACATTTTTTTTATGTTCATAACTATTAGAATTTTCCACATTTATTACCTTGCATTCACTGTCTATTGACTCCAGACAATTTCTAATTTTTTTTTCACTTTTAAATGAGGTAATTACTACTGTAATATCTTTAATTGACATTATTTTAACATAATTGATTTTATACTCTTAAATTTTAATTGATTAATTAATTTTATTATACCTTTTTTTAAAACAAATATGAAAAGAATTGTTGTTACAGGTGGATGTGGATTTATAGGAAGCAATTTAGTAAAGTTTTTACTTAAAAAAAAATATAAGGTTCTTAATATAGACAATTTAAGTTACTCGGCAAACCCCTATAACTTAAAAAATGTTAAATCTAGTAAAAATTATAAATTTGTTAAACAAAACATAAACGACAAAGAAAAAATATATAAAATATTCAAAAAGTTTAAACCTGAAGGAATTTTTAATTTAGCAGCTGAAACTCATGTTGACCGATCTATAGATGATCCAAAAAATTTTATAAACACAAATATTATTGGTGTTTATAGTTTATTGCTGGCTTTAGATAGATACAAAAAAAAAATCAAAAAAAAAATTAAACTTGTTCATGTTTCAACTGATGAAGTATATGGTGATATAAATTTTGGAAAAAAATCAAAGGAGAAATATCCTTACACACCTAGTTCCCCATATGCTGCATCAAAAGCCAGTGCAGACCATTTAATAAAATCTTTTTTTAGAACGTACGGAATACCAGCTGTAATATCGAATTGCTGTAATAACTATGGTCCGAATCAATTTCCAGAAAAATTAATACCAAAATTAATATATAATATTTTACAAAATAAACCTCTTACATTATATGGACGTGGAAAAAATATAAGAGAATGGATTTATGTTGAGGATCATTGCGAAGCTCTTCTAAAGATTCTTGAGAAAGGAAAAGTTGGTGAAAGTTATAACGTTGGTACCTCCGACTCTTTTAAAAATATTGATATTGCTAAAAAATTATTAAAAATTTTCAATAATAAAAAAATTAAAATTAGATTCGTAAAAGATAGACCAGGACATGATATTAGATATTCATTAGATTATACAAAAATAAAAAAGAAATTAGGCTGGAGAAAAAAGACTAAGTTTGAAGAAGGTATATTAAAAACTGTTTATTGGTATCTAAATAATCAAGAATTTTTTTCTAGTGTATCCAAAAAATTATATAGTAAAAGACTTGGTCTTAAAAAATTATGAAAATAATTAGTTCTAAAATGAGCGGTTTGAAAATAATTAAAAGTAAAAATTACTATGATAAAAGAGGATATTTTCGTGAAATATTTAAAAATAAAATAATTAAAAGAAAAAAATTAATTTTTTGGTGTACTTCAAATTCCAAAAAAAATGTTTTGAGGGGTCTTCATATACAATTAAAACAAAAGCAAGATATTTATGTATCAGTATTAAAGGGTAAAATTTTTGATATTGTAGTTGATTTAAGAAAGGGATCAAAAACTTTTGGCAAATATGCAAAAATTATTTTGTCAGACAAAAACTCCAAATCCTTATTTATCCCATCAGGTTTTGCACATGGGTTTTGTGCTTTGGAAAAAGAAAATATAGTACTGTACGGTATTTCTAATTATCAATCTAAAAACAATGAAAAAGGAATTATTTGGAATGATAAAATTTTAAATATTAAATGGCCAATTAAAAAACCTACGTTATCTTTAAAAGATAAAAAAAATATTACTTTTAAAAAATTTAGAGATTTGTACTAACATAATCATGATGAAAAATTTAAAAATGTATTGTTTGTGTCTACATGACAAAAATTTACCAATGATGCAAAAATTAGGTTATACACCTGTTGGACTAGGAAAAGATAACTTTTCTAGTGAGTGGTTGAGAGATAATACTGGAGAAAATATTTCTTCAAAAAACAGATATTATGGAGAGTATACTTTTCATTATTGGTTTTGGAAAAATGTATTACCAAATATTAAAGATAATCAATGGATTGGCTTTTGTGCATACAGAGAATATTGGGGAAACAAAAAAAAAATTAGTAAAAATTCTAAATTAGAAGATATTGTTATCAAAGAAATACCTAAAGAGTGGGAAAAGTTTGATGTAATTGTCGGGGAGCATATCCATTTTGATAGGTTTATAAAACTATCAAAAATATTAAAGCATGGTCTTTTGACTATTCTTAGGAATCCAAGTTTTTTATTAAATCTTAAAGCAAATATTAGATTTCAATTTGATATGATGCATGGCAATGGAAACTTGGATAAAGCGATTGACTTGCTCGATGAAAAAGACAGAGAAGATTTTAGAAAATATACAAGACAAAATTATTCTTTCAGCAGAGGAAATATGTTTATATGTAGATCGAAGAAAATTATCAATGATTACTACAAATCAATATTTCCATGGTTAGAAAAATGTGAAAAAGTTTTTGGTTTCAATCTTCATGGATACGGAAAAACAAGAATTTATGCATTTCTAGCAGAAAGATATTTATCTTACTGGTTTGACAAGTATACAAAACCGTTACTTTGGCCGGTAATATTTTATGATATTAGCAAATGAAAAAAATAAAAAAAATTAAATTAAAAAGATTTTTAAAAAACACAGGAAAATTAGTGCCAATAGAATTTAATAGGGCATTTCCTATCAAAGTAAAAAGAATATTTTTTATATACGGCAAGAATAAAAAAGAAAGAGGTAATCATGCTCACAAAAAAGCATACCAATTTTTTTTTCCAGTGCACGGAAAGATGAGACTAAAAATAAGAAATTCAAATAAAAGTATAAGTTTAAATTTGAATTCAATTTCAAATGAAGGATATTTGGTACCTCCAGGAAATTGGTGTACAATTAAGTTTGTAAATAATAATTCAATATTATTAGTTTTGTCTAATAGGAATTACGAGAAAAACGATTACATAAGAAATTTTAAAAAGTATTTAAATTTTTTTAGAAATAAAAAATGAAAATTTTAATCACAGGCGGCTTAGGTCATATAGGTTCATATTTAATCAAAAATTTAAATAAGTTAAAAAAAGTTAAAGAAATCTATATAATTGATAATTTTTACACAAATAGGTACTCGAGCCTATTTAAATTACCCAAAACAAAAAAAAAGGTGTTTTTCCAAGACATGGATTTGTCAAAAAAAAATTCTTTAAAAAAAATAAAAAAAGTAGATATAGTAATACATCTTGCTTCCCTCACAGATGCTGAAAATAGTTTTAAAATTAAAAAAAAAATTTATAGAAATAATCTAGGTATGTTTTCAAATATCGTTAATTATTGTAAAAAAAATAAGGCTAAACTTATTCATATTTCAAGCACAAGTATTTACGGAGAGCAAAAAGGCATTGTAAATGAAAATTGTAAAAAACTTAGACCAAAATCTCCTTATGCTGAGATAAAAATTAAAGAGGAAAATATCTTAAACAGAAATGGTAAAAATATTAAATATGTAACTTTTAGATTTGGAACAATAAGTGGTATTTCACAAGGAATGAGATTTCATACAGCTATTAACAAATTTTGCTTATATACTATTCTAGGAAAACCTTTACCGATTTGGAAAGGCATGATGAATAAACCAAGGCCATATTTGTCTTTGAGAGATGCATTTAAAGTAATTAAATATACTTTAGAAAAAAAATTCTTTAATAATGAAACTTATAATATTTTATCTCAAAATTTGACTTTAAAACAAATAATTAGTTTTTTTAAGATATACAAAAAAAATATAATATTAAAAAGTACAAACTCTAAACTTTTGAATCAATATTCTTATTATATTTCTAACAAAAAATTTTCCAACAAGGCAATTAAACTTAAATCGAATATCAAAGACGATGTAAAAGAAACATTAAAAATCTTTGGAAAAATTAATCATGAAATCAAATTTAACAAATAAAAAACTTAAACCTTTTATGAGTTTTGGTAAAATGCCGCTTGCTAATGGATTTTTAAATAAAGAACAATTTAGGGATGAATATCTTTTTGAGATGGAGGTTGCATTTTGTGAAGAAACATCACTTTTTCAACTAATTAATCATCCTAAACCTGAAATGATGTTTGGCGATAAATATCCTTTTTATACAGCAAGTTCACAATATATGAAGTTACATTTTAAAAAATATGCTGAATGGTTAAAAAAAAAATACTTAAAAACTGATTCAAAGTTAATTGAAATCGGATCAAATGATGGGACTTTTTTGAAAAATTTTGAAAAGTCAAATATAAATTATCTAGGTTTTGAACCATCAATAAATGTTGCAAAAGAAGCGAAGAAGAAAAATGTTAGAACTTTAGTTAATTTTTTTAATTTAGAAAGTATAAAAAAAATTCCTGAATTTCTTGGAAAAACTAATTTAGTATGTGCTTCAAATGTAATTTGTCATATACCAGATTTAGACGGTCTTTTAAAAACTTTAGATAAGATTCTTTCAAAGGATGGAATATTTGTTTTTGAAGAGCCATATTTAGGATCAATGTTTCAAAAAGTTTCTTACGACCAAATCTATGATGAACATATTTATGTATTTTCTTTAAGCTCAGTTAAAAAAATATTTGACAGATATGATTTTGAACTCATCGATGCATTACCCCAGGTTACGCATGGTGGTTCCATGAGATACGTTGTGGGCAGAAAGAATTTTTATAAAATATCTGATGTTATAAGTAAAAGTTTAGATTTAGAACAAAAAAATAAATTAGATATTTTAGACTCTTGCCTTGAATTTAAAAAAAATTGTGAAAATTCAAAATATATTGTTAAAAAGAAATTAGAAGATTTTAAAAACAAGGGTATGGATATTTGCGGTTATGCAGCCACATCTAAAAGCACAACTGTCTTAAATTATTGTAAAATTGGAAGCGATTTAATTAATTTTATATGTGATACTACTTTAGATAAAATTGGGAAATACTCTCCTGGAATGCACATACCGATAAAATCAATTAATCATTTTAAAAAAAATCAACCTAAAATTGCCTATTTGTTTGCGTGGAATCATAAAGAAGAAATTTTTAATAAAGAAAGGGAATTTACCAGTAATGGTGGTAAATGGTTTTCTCATGTCACATTATAAAAAAAAAATTGTTATTACAGGTGGAACTGGAAGATTTGGTGACACTTTCAAAAAACAACAACATATGTTTAAATTTAAATTTTTCTTTCCAAATAAAAGTCAACTTAATATTTTAAATTACAATAGTATAAGAAAGTTTTTAAATAAAATTAAGCCAAAGTATTTAATACATTTAGCTGGGTTATCTAGACCAATGTCCATACATAATAAAAATATTATGGAGAGTATTGATAAAAATATTATTGGAACTGCTAATATTACTAAAGCTTGTTCTGAAAAAAAAATAAAATTAATATATGTATCAACTTGCTATGTTTACCCAGGAATAAAGGGAAATTATAGTGAGGACTCACCTCTTTTACCAATTAATAGTTATGCTTGGTCAAAATTAGGTGGAGAAAGTTCGGTAAAACTTTATAAAAATTCTTTAATTTTAAGGACTTCAGTTACTGAAAGACCATTTGTACATAAAAAAGCATTTTATGATTTCAAGACTAATTTTATTTTTCATGATGAATTAGTAAATGGGATTATAAAAGTCTTAAATTATAATGGTATTTTGAATATAGGAGGCAAACCTCAATCTGTTTACAAATTTGCTAGAAAATATAATAGTAAAATTAAAAAAGTTTCAGCAAAGAAAATTTTAGGTAATAAAGCTAAAATTAATGTAACCATGAATATAAATAAATTTAGAAAAATAATTAATGATTAAATTTTGGACATACAAGAGAGAATACAAAAAAATAAGAACTGAATTACTAAAAAAAATAGACAAGTCAATAAATAGAGGAACAATTTTTTTTGGTAAAGAATTATTAAAATTTGAGAAAGATTTTGTTAAAAAATATAAAGGACATTATGGTTTTGCCGTAAGAAGTGGAACAGATGCGCTGTTAATTTCTCTTAAAGCTCTTGGTATAAAAAAAGGAGATGAAGTTATAACTGCAGCAAATACAGCGATTCCCACAATTTCAGCCATTATTAATTCTGGTGCAAAACCAAGATTAGTAGATGTTGGTGATGATTATCTTATGAAACCGAATAAGATCGAGAATGAAATCACAAAAAAAACTAAAGCTATAATTCCAGTTCATTTATATGGCCAATCATGTGATATGGATAAAATCATTAGAATTGCAAAAAAAAATAAATTAGCAATTGTAGAAGACTGTGCACAATCCCAAGGTTCAAAATATAAAAATAAATATACTGGAACTTTTGGTAAATTTGGTTGTTTTTCATTTTATCCAACAAAAATACTGGGTGCATATGGTGATGGTGGTTTTATTTTAACTAAAGACTACAAACTTTTTAAAAAAGCTAAAAGAATGAGATTTTACGGTATAGAAACGGTTGATAAAAAAAACAAATTCAAAAATAAATACTACTCTAATGAAAATGGATATAATTCTAGACTTGATGAAATACAATCTTCTATATTAAATATAAAGTTAAAAAAATCAGAGTATTTTATTAACAAAAGAAGAAAACTAGCTCAAATTTATATTAAAGAATTAAGTTCAACAAAACTTAAATTACCAAAAGAAAATATTTTATGTAAACATACCTATCATTTGTTTACAGTTTACCATCCAAAAAGAGAACAAATAATGAAAAAAATGTTAAAAAATAAAGTCCAAACAAGAATAATTTACCCATTTCCAATTCATAAAATGAAAGCATTTAATAAAATTATTACTAATCAAAAAAAATTAAAAAGTTCAGAAATTAAATCTAAGGGAATTATGTGTCTTCCTCTATATCCTGAACTTAAAGAAAAAGAAGTAAGAAGTATCTGCAAGAAATTAAAAATAATACTTAAAAAAATCTAAATGAAAGATGTAAATTTGGTGATATTGGCAGGTGGTATTGGCTCTCGTATTAAAAATTATCTTAAAAATAAACCAAAACCAATGGCAGAATTTAATGGTAAATCTTTATTACAGTACATAATCCAGTGTTATACCAAATATGATTTTAATAATATTTATATTCTCACAGGATTTCGTTCAAAAATTATTATAAACAAATTTGATGGAAAAATTTTTAATTTTGTTCCAATAAAATGCTTAAAAGAAAAAAAAAGAATGGGTACAGGGGGTGCCTTAAATTTAATTAAAAAAAAAATAAAAAAAGATTTTATACTAATAAATGGAGATACAATACTTGATATAAATCCAAAAATTTTAATTAATTCATGTTCTAATAATAGCTACGGTTCTATGGCGCTTGTCAAAAATATTTCATATAAAAAAAATAAAAAATTAAATAATCTAGATTTAATAAATAGTAGAATTTCTTATTCAAAAAAAAGTAAGTTAATGAACGGAGGAGTTTATTTTTTTAAAAGAAAGATCTTTAGTTTAATAAAAAGAAATAATTTCTCTCTTGAAGATGAACTTTTGCCAAAATTAATCGAAAAAAAACTAATTTGCGGATGTTACTCAAAAGATTTTTTTATTGATATAGGAACTCCAAAAAATTTTTTAAGTGCAAGTAATAAACTTTTAAAAAACTTTAAAAGACCTGCTGCTTTTTTGGATAGAGATGGAGTTATAAACTATGATTATGGATATGTTAATAATATAAAAAAATTTAAACTTAGACCTGGAGTTATAAAAGCTCTCAGTTTATTAAAAAGAAAAAAATACTATATTTTTTTAGTTACGAATCAGGCAGGTATAGGCAAGGGAATTTTTACAGAGAAACAATTCACTAAACTTCATAAAATTTTAAAAATTAAATTTAATAAAAAAGAAGTTTATTTCGATAGCGTTAGTTACTCACCTTGGCATCCAAAAGCTAAAATTAAGAAATATAGAAAAAAAAGTCTTTTTAGAAAACCAGGAAACTTGATGATAAAGAAAATTATATCTAATTGGGATATAAATTTGAAAAAAAGTTTTATGATTGGTGATAAAAAAACTGATTTCATTTGTGCAAAAAATAGTAAATTATATTTTGAATATGCAAAAGATAATTTATTTTTTCAAATAAAAGATATTGTAAATTAAATTTAGTAATTATTAATTATTTTTTTATTATCAGTTTGAAATAAATTAATTAGTTCCGAGATACCTTTGTCTAAAGAATTTGACGCTTTGAAACCTCTTTTTTCAATTTTTTTGTTGCTTACATAATAATCTCTCTTATCAGGATCTTTTTTATTTTTTATAATTTTGATTTTTAGTGGTTTTATTTGCTTTTTAATTCTTTTTGCCAACATTAATTTACTTATATTTGCAGAAGATAATCCCAAATTATAAACATTAGATTTAAGTTTTTTAAAATTATTTATAGCAAAAATTACACCAGAAACGACATCTCTAATATGAATGAAGTTTCTTCTAAAGTGAGGCTCAAAAATAGTTAATTTTTCATTTTTGATGGAGTTATATACAAAATTATTTACTAATAAATCTGTTCGCATTCTATAACTGAAACCGAATACAGTTGCCAATCTAAAACAAATATAATTTTTTGCTTTAATGACTTCATTTTCGGCATCACATTTAGTTTTTCCATATAATGATATTGGTTTAAGAGGACTATTTTCATCACAAAATTTATTTTTTTCACCAATTCCATAACCTGAATTAGAAGTTAAAAAAATTATTTTATTTTTTTTATTACTCAATGATACAATGTCTTTAATACAGTTATAATTTGTTGATACTGCATCTTTTTTAAATTTATTACAAAGAGGAGCACCAACTAGAGCAGCAAGTGGAATTACAAATTCATATTCTTTTAATAATTTTTTAATTAATTTTCTGTCTCTTATATCCTTTTTAATTAATTTAAAATTTTTAAAAAAATAAAGATGACTCAATGAACCCTTGTCGTATTTCATGAGATCGACTACCAAAACCTGATGTCCCATACTAATAAGTTCTGAGGTCAACATAGAACCTACGTAGCCACCACCTCCTGTTATCAAGATTTTGCTCATAAATTATTTTATATATTTTGAATTTTTATCTCTTTTACTTAAAATTGGTTTCTTAATTGGCCACCTAACTTTTAATTTAGGGTCATCCCACCTAAAACTTTTTTGATCCTTAACATCTGGATACCTGCCGCTATAACTCCACTTATAATGAAAACTACAATATTTAGATAAGCACAAATAGGCATTTGCAAAATGTGGAGGTATTAAAATTAATGTGGGTTTTTTATGACTCAAAATCCAACTTTTATATTTAAGATAATTTTTAGATTTTTTTTCCATATCTGCAACTACAAAAAAAACTTTTCCAAAAACACAAGTCACTAATTTCCAAGACTTAAAATCACAATGAAAACCTCTTAAAACATTTTTTTTGGATACAGAGAATTTATCGTGATTAAATTTTTTTTTAGAAAAGATTCCCTTTTTCCAAGTTGTCCAATAAAAACCACGATGATCTTTAAATGAAGAATTTTTAAAAATTTTAACTTTAAGTGACATTAACTATTAAATTTTCTTTGCGGCACTAACAATATCTTTGTTAGACAAACCATTTTTATCTAATAAATATTTTCTTCCTCCGTTTTCAAAAATATAATTTTCCGGCAATGATTTCGAAATAATTTTAGGAAAAAAATTCTGTGAACTGAAACCCTCAAATACGCATGAGGCAAGATTTCCACCTGGACTTTGTTCGTCAATTGTAATGATACCTCTACATTTTTTTATTTCTTTTGCTAAGTCTTTTGGAAAAGGTTTGGTTCGAAATAAATCTACACAAATAAACTTCGACGAATTTTTTTTGTAAATATCTAAGCAATTGTGAACCATTTTTCCATGAGATATTAAAGCCACCTTTTTAGACCCCGGTTTTCCAAAAATTCTAAATCCCTTTTTATATTCTTTTGGTTTTAAACTTGGATTAATTTCAGGTAAATCTTCTCTGTCCAACCTAATGTAAGAAAATTTTGTTTTTTCTAACATTTCATTTGCTATCATTTTGGTTGTGTTTCCATCTGATGGAGTAATTACTGATGAACCTACTATAGATCTGAAACATGCAAAGTCTTCCGTTGAATAGTGCGTTGGGCCTGCATCTGCGTATCCAAGGCCTATACCAACAGATATTAAGCATATGGGCAATTTCATTAATCCTGGACCACACTTTGCTTGTTCTATAGAACGCAATGATAAAAATGGTGACATTGCATAACAAAAAACTTTGTTTTTCTCTAATGCCAAACCAGATGCTATATCAATCATTGCTTGTTCGGAAATTCCGCAGTGAAGAAAATTATTTGGAAATTTTGATCGTAAATCGTCTAAAGCAGCTGCTCCAAAGTCAGCACTTAAAAAATAAATTTTTTTATCTTTTGACAATTTTTTTGTTATTTCTTTAATAAAAATATCTCTTTGTAACATTTATGATAGCTCTTTCCTTGTTTTTTCGATTTCATCTTCGTTCATTGAATTCCAATAATGCCAATTTTTCTTATTTTCCATTATTGACGATCCTTTTCCTTTAACTGTTTTGGCAAGTACACAGCTTATATTTTTTGATTTATTAATGTTTTGAAATACACTGATTAAATCATTAAAATTGTGCCCATCTACATCAAAAGTATCTATTCCAAGACCTGATATTTTATCTTTAATTGGATCTAATTTTAAACAGTCAGATGTATTACCCAGTATAATTAATGAATTTATATCAATAATAATTTTTAAATTTTCTAAATTATGATGTTTTGCAAAAAGTAAGGCTTCCCAGGTAGATCCTTCGTATAATTCGCCCTCACTTATAACGACAAAAACCTGTCTGTCGATATTTTTTCTTTTATAATGTATAGCCATGCCTGCTCCTACTCCAATGCAGTGGCCAAGAGACCCAGATGTAACATCAATGCCTGGTATTGATATATTTCCAAATACTCTTAAGAGTGACTTGGTAGAGCCCCACTTATTCCATTCTTGGCTAGAAATAACTCCAAAATCTTTTAGGATAGGATATACAGTTGCTGTTCCATGTCCCTTACTAATTAGAACTTTATCGATAAAACTTTTATTTTTTTCATCAAATCTTACAAATCCTCCGTGATATAGGGCCACAGCAATCTCCATCATTGAAAAAATTGAACCTGGATGACCTTGTTTAATTGAGAGAAGTTTTTCGAACATTTCTCTTCTATATTTTTTAGCTAAACTCTCCAGGTCATTAATTTTTTTCATTCCAGCTCTTTCTTGTCACCCAAAATTTTTCTTTTTAAATTTATTTTTGCCATCTCAGAAATATTTTTAACTGCTTTTTTTCCAAATTTTTTTTCAATTATACTTAAAAATGACTTGGATGTATGATAATTTTTAAAAGCGTCATCTCTTAATTTTAAAATTTCTGATGCACTAAGTGACTCTGTTGGTAATGGAAGAGTTTCGTAAGCATGAAATGAATAACCTTCGTAATTATCGGGCAAACTTATATTGTTCATTTTTGCTTTTTTATATAATTGACTACCTGGTAGTGCCATTGCTGCATAAGTATTCCAGCCTGCTGTACATAGTTCTAAACTAAGATTATAAGTTTTATTTATTGTTTCTTTAGTATCACCTGGAAGTCCATAAATATAATTTGCCATAACGTTAATATCAGCTGCGTGTACTTTTTGGATTACTTTCTTTACGTCCACATCCTCAAACTTACCTTTTGCAACTTCTAACCTAACTTTTTTGTCGCCACTTTCAATACCCAAACATAACCATTTAATACCAGCCTTTCTTACTAAATCTAAAATTTCAGGTCTCTTTACAGTGTCAATTCTGCTGTAACTCCATATTCTTAAAGAGTCGTCTTTGTTTCTTTCAGCCAATTTTTTACAAAGTGGTATATAATATTTAGGATTTAATAAAAACATTTCATCAACAATTCTTATAGTTTTAACTCCCATTGAAATTAATTTGTCAAACTCTTTAATAATAAAATCTGTCGACCAAAAACGCATATTACTATAATCAGATGCAACACCAATTTCCTCGGTATTATTTCTATTGATTAAGTTGATCATGCAAAAATCACATTTAAATGCGCAACCTAAACTGGTCTGAAGGCTTGCATACGGAGATCTCTTTTCAAAATCATACTCAGCATGCCACATCGGGGATCTGTATAAATCTAATGGTTTTTTTTCAAAAGGTAATAAATCCCATGCATATCCAGGTAAATCAATATCCATTCTTTCATTAGGAACTACATTTTCAGAAGGATTTATAAAAACTTTTTCTCCATCTCTAAAAGCAATACCTTTTATTTCAGAAAAATTTTTATTATTAATATCTTTTAATTTTAATATATTTCTTAGAGCATAAACTCCTTCGTTTGTGAAAACGAAATCAATACTTTTTTCTTTTTCTAGAGTTTCTTTAGGTAAAGCTTGAACATGGGAACCTAAAAAAGATATTGGAATATTAATTTTTTTTTGTTTCAAAAAATCTGCAACATAAATTGCCCCGCTCATATTAGCCGTTCCAGCATTTACATTTTGCCCGTAAACTACAAAACATATTAATCTTGGAGAAATAGCTTTTAATTTTTCAAATATCATTTCTTCATTCAAATTTTCAGCATTAGCATCTAGAATTTTGACAGAAAAATTTACAGACCTCATTGACTGAGCTAACAACAAAGCCCAGGTCGGAGGTTCGATTGCAGAATAAGTTCTTGAAAGTTTTTGATACGATCTCTTCGAGCTTGAAGCAATCAAAAAACAACAGTCAATTTTTTCATTCATATTTATAAATTTATGTTATTTAATATTTTACAGATTTTTTGAATCTTGTCTTTTTTTAAATCTGGGTAATTACCGATGTAATACCCAAAAAAATGGACATGATCCACGTTTTTAAATCTTTTGAGGTTAAGATTCTTCACAGTTCCTTTAAGATAAGGCTGTCTTAGCTGGTTGCCGCCTCCTGCATTACCTCTTCTAAATTCAATTTTATTTTTTTTTAAAGTTTTTTCAAACAAATCTCTTTTTTTAAAGTTTTTTGTTTTAAGAATTATTGGAAAAGCATAATTGCAACTACCCAAAATATCGAAATTCTTCCAGTATTTTTTTCCATCAATTAATTTTAAAAAAAATTTAAAATTTGAAGTTCTTAATCTATTATTTTTATTTAATGATTTTATCTGATTTAGACCAATAACGGCGCCAATTTCATTATTTCTAAAATTCAAAGTTGGATATAGAAATATAAATTGCGGTGATAAATTTTTATGTTTTCTTATTAAACTATTTTCATATATTTTATTTTTTGCTTCTCTTAACATACCGTGAGATCTAAGTATTTTTGACATTTCATAAATTTTTTTATTATTTGTACAAATCATTCCACCTTCGATTGTTGTAAGATGGTGGGCATAATAGAACGAAAAATTTGATATCAGGCCGTAGGATCCTAGTTTCTTATTTTTATATTTTGCCCCATGGCTTTCACAAACATCCTCGATCAATGCTATATTTTTACTTTTAAGAATATTTAATAATCTTGTATCAAGTCCATTAAAACCTTGGGCGTGTGTTATAAAAACTGCTATAGTTTTCTTTGAAATTTTTTTTATTACTTGATCTATATCCATTGATAAATTTTTAAAATTTATATCAACAAAAACTGGTTTAAAACCGTTCATTATTACCGAATTTATATCTGAAACCCAGGTTAACGATGGAACGATTATTTCATTTTTTTTTTTATTTTTATTTAAATTTTTTAATATAGATATAGTTATAAAGTTTGCTGAAGATCCAGAATTAACAAAAGTTGAGTATTTAACTCCAACCCATTTAGACCATTTCTTTTCAAATTCCTCAACATTTCTATTTTGTGTAAGAATTAACGGTTTTTTTAGTATTAATTTTCTGACAGCATCCATGTCTGACTTTATAAGATTGTTGTGCATTAATTTATGATTTAAGACCATTTTTCCCTTTTTTTAATTGATCAAATATTATCTGGCAACCATCATTAGTAAATGAAAATGGTACATTCACAATATTTTTTGAATTATTTAAAAAATTTTTCCTTTGTTTATCTTTCATGTACAATAAAAGGAAACCTCCACCTCCTGCACCTAAAAGTTTTCCACCTAAAGCTCCATTTTCTATTGCGTGGTTGTATAGTTCGTCTATTTTCTTATTTGTTATTTGATTACTAAGTTCTTTTTTTTGTAACCATGCTTCATTCAAAAGAATTCCAAAATCATCAATGTCGCCTGAGCTTAGAATATTTTCTGCAATTTTAACGTGATCTAACATTTTTAAAATATTATTTTTCTTGATGTTGGATAACTTCTTTACATAACCATCTGCAATTGTGTGTGCAGTTCTTTGTATTCCTGTATAAATTAAAAGAAGATTATTATTTAATTTTTTAATATTTTTTAGTGCTCTTAAATTATTTACTTTAATCGAGCCATTTCTATTAAAAATAATTTTATTAAACCCCCCGTATGATGCTGCGACTTGATCTTGGGAACCCACAACTTCATTCAATATTTTCTGTTCAATGAATATGCTTTTTTTAGAAAGTTTTTCTTTTGAAATATCTGGATTTTCTTTTATTTTGTTAAGAGCCTTTAATAAACCAACCACAAAACAAGAACTAGAGCCCATCCCACTTCTTGCAGGTAAATCTCCATCATAATGAATTTCTAAACCGTGTTTTATATTTAAGTATCTTAAAATTTCTCTAACAGCTTTATGATCAATTTCCTTTATTGATTTTACATTTTCAATTTTAGACCAAACAATACGGTACTTGTGTTTAAAAAAACTTGGCAGAAATCTACATGAAAGATAAATATATTTATTGATAGTGCTCGATAAAACTGCACCACCATTTTTTTTGTACCACTCAGGATAATCGCTTCCCCCGCCGAAAAAAGAAATACGATAAGGTGTTTTTGTTATAATCATTTTTTTTGGTAGCGGGGAGTGGAGTCGAACCACCGACCTTTGGCTTATGAGTCCAACGCTCTAACCAACTGAGCTACCCCGCCCTATTTTTATTTTTAGTTTATAATAGTGTTTTTTTTTTGTTTCAATCAAAACTGATATCCTAACTCAAAGTATTTAGAGGGGTAGATGCATCTCTTATTAAGAAGTTCCTTCCAATTACTATTTATTGAATAATCATTCTTATTGTGTACCGAATGTTCCTCATAAAAAGAATAATTTAAGCCAGAATGTTCCCAAACTTTGAAATAAATCATGTTTGAAATTTGCTGGAAAATTGACATGTAAATTTTAATTATTTTTTTTTCCATTTCATGTAGACAGTCTATTGCTAAAACAATATCAAAAGTTTTCTCTTTAAATAACTTTATTTGATGAGGGAAAATAAATAAAACATCATTTTTTTCTAGTTCATTTTGGAGATTTTTCTTATCATTTATTTCAAATGCAAATGATATTTTTTTTCTAGGAAAAATCTTTTTTAAATTTTCATAGGAAATATTTATTGCCGGGGGTATATCTGCTATAACGTATTTAATATTATTTTTAATACTTAAAATAGTTTTCGCTGTTCTGCCGGATCCAGCACCTATTTCTAAGAATTTATTATTTTTAACTTTTAATAAATTCAGTAGTTTTTCAATCTCTTCATATTCTAAAAGTGAGTTAAGATCGTCTTGAACTATCTTCTTATTATCAATATCTAAATATGGTTTATTAATAATACTCATCACTTCTAGCTCAGATAATTTGCTTAGATATCTAAAAACATTTCTTTTTTTTAAAACTTCATAAAGAAGTAAAAGAATTAAATTGTGATGTATAGAATCTGTATGAGATAAGTTTTTTTGTTTTTTAAAAAGTCCTGGTCCAAAATTAATTTTATTGTTATCAATTTGTTTATAAATATTTTCGATTATAGAATCGTCAAAATGTTTAAAGTAGAAATATTCCTGAGCAATCATCCAATTTGTATCTTTGTTGGGTTTGTCACTCAAAGCATTGATATGGTTAGTTATGCTGTGTCTCCACATTTTTGATGACCAGTTATAACTTTCTGAATTTAAATAAAGATCGAATGTTTTTACAAGGTCTTTTGATAGGTTAGATTTGTCTAGATTTTTCCAAATCTTTTTTAGGTTTTTCGATCTTAGATAAGCTTTTTTAAATGTGCTCCAAAGTGATTGTTTTTTAGATTGTAATTCCACTTTTAACATAATACTTCAAAAATAAGATCTATCAATCGTTTCATTTTGAATACATTTTTTTTATAACACCTGACAAACTTGAAGCAATAATACTGTTGCCATTTTCATTGAAATGAACATCGCCATTTATAAAATATTTTTTTATTACTTGCTGAGAACCAAGCTTTTTATTTAAATCAAAAAAAATAGGAAAATTATTGATAAAATAATCACATTTGTTTTCACAAAAATTTTTCCATATTTTCACTTGTTTTGAATCTTCTGTATCATACAGTAATTGTCCAGGCCATGGGTAAATGCCTATTGATAAATTTATGTTATTTTTTTTTAGTAATTCATAAAGTTTTTCCATCGAATGAATACCCTTTTCAATATAAATTTCATCATAAGCAGTATTATTATATGTCCATGAGCTTTTTTGATAGCATTTATCTAAATATGTACAAGAGTTTGTTTTTTTTCCAAAATATTTTTCTTTTAAATTTGGTATCAGAACATTCTTTAATTTTTTGTTAAATTTGGATATTACAGGAAAATATTGATTAATTTTTTTTTGAAACTTAATAACCACAGGGTTTTTTTTTCTTACTATTTTATTGTTTTTAATTTTATATTTTTTAGCCTCGTCATGTACATCGCTTATATCTACATAAACAAAAAGGTTTTTAAAGCTATAACCCTGTTTTATTAATTCATTTAACTTAATATAATAAACTGATGGAGAATATGAGGTAACTGCTAAATTGGCTATAGATAAATCTTTGAATTCTTCTTTAATTATTCCTACGAATGTTTTTTCAAAATCTACCCCTATTCCCTCTGTAAAACTATCTCCGATAAAAGCAATATCAAAATTTGTTGTAGAGCTAATCTCTTTATTGTCTTCGCATTTAATTCGAAAACCATTATTATCTGTACAATAATTATAAAATTCTCCTGGAGTCCATTGAATTTTATCTTTAAAATTTTTTTTTAATGTATGATCATATACATTGTGGTCAATATATGGAGTTGTGTTACTCTTTTTATCAAACTGATTTAAAAAAAAATTTCCTAAAATCAAATCTGTTGTAAGTAATAACACAATAGTTAAAAAAATAACTTTACATAAAGATTTTGCTGTATGTAGAAAACTATTTTTCAAAAAACCCCTTATTTTTAATGTTGACTTTGAATTACAAACTTGTTCTTATTAACCCAAAATGAACAATTGGACTCTATAGTTTTTATGGCACATGTCAAGAATCTTGACCGGACGTACATTGAAAAACATCTTCAAGATAATTTTATTTCTTTAATGCCAATATTTTATGAAATGCAAAGTCTCTTTCTATCAGGAATTTACAAAAGGTATGGAGACCTTGAAGGTGGTCATATAGTAATTTATTTTGCGAGAGATCTTCACTTAGAAATAATGAGAAAAAGAGAGAAAGATATGAATTTTGATTTATCTTTAAGTAAATTTTGGGAAAATCATGGAAATATCTTTCAAAATAAGAAAAAAATAATTTCTATTGCAAATCATACAGGATTACCTAAGGAAACTGCTAGAAGAAAAATTATTCAATTAATAAAAAAAAAACACATAAAAAAATTAGATAAAAATAAGATTTTATGGGAACCTGATCCCCACTTTAAAGATACTTATATTAGTATAATTGAAGAGCAGATAAATTCTTTATCAAAATTTATTTATCAAGTTACTAAAGTTATTGGATTTAACTCCCCTATTTCAAGAATACAAAAAGAGCTAAAAGATAACTATTCTTTTCACTGGTATCATTATTTAACATTCCAGCTTCAATACATTAAATATTGGCAAGAAAGGTTTAAAGACTTAGAAATGGTTCTTATTGCTCTTCAAACACTAATTCAAACTATAAGGTATATTAGTTCAAGTGTTAAAGGAGATATAAATACATTTTTATTAAATAAAATTCCAAAAAATATTGACACGAAAAATGCAAATATAAGCGCAACCTCAATATCTGAAATCACTGGGATACCAAGAGCAACTTGTATAAGAAAATTAGAAAAATTTGTTAAAATGAACATTCTAGAAAAAGATAATTTATCAAAAAGATACTATCTTTTAACCAATCAGCTTGCAGTTAATCCCGTCTTATCTCATGGAGAAGTTGTAAAAACTACAACTTCTATATTTAGTGATTTCTGTGCTGTGTTTTTAAAAAATATTAATAAATAAATTATAGGGTTAGAATTATACCAAAAACCGCAACAGCAGATAGTGCTGCTGCTGAGATTGCAATATTTTGTCTTTTTGTTTTTTTTTCTTCTTGTTTTACTTTTGCAATTAGTGAATTAAGATCTACTTTAGATGACTTATTTTCAGTAAAATCTTTATTTCTGTTAAATTCCATATTCCCTATCTTTGGTATTTAAACATGGAAAATTTATATTGATAAGTTACTTTTATCTCAAAATGGGTTAATTCAACTCAAACTATGTTCAAAATGGGCTGTATTTAAAATATCAAATAGATTTACTGTAATTAAGGATACCTTTTCTAAGTTTTGAAATAATTTCATCAATATGTTTTTTTTCACAAATAAATGGTGGTGCTATAATCAAACAATCACCTGTAGCTTTAAAATTTACACCGTTTTCGTAACAAGATTTATAAGTTAAATAACCTGCTTTTCCTGGTCTACCAGATTTTTTAATATCGATTCCGCCCATCATGCCATAACCTCGAATATTTTCAACACAATCAATATCTTTTAGCGAAAAAAGACCCTCTAAAAAATATGATGATAAATTTTTTGCTCTATTAAAAATATCTTCTTTTTCAAAAATATCTTGAACAGCTAAAGCTGCCGCAACAGCTACTGGTATTCCTGAATAAGTGTATCCATGAAACATTTCAATTGCACCCTCGGGGGCTGAATTAATAACGGTATCATAAATTTCTTCTTTTACGGCAACTACACCCATTGGTACAATACCGTTAGTTGTTGCTTTTGCCATTGTCATAATGTCTGGTGTAACTCCGTATTCTTGTGCCGCAAAAGCTGATCCAGTTCTACCCCATCCTGTTATAACCTCATCAAAAATTAAAAGTATGTCATGTTTATTACAAATTTCTCTAAGTTTATTTAAATAACCTTTTGGAGGAACTAATGTTCCAGTTGATCCAGAAATTGGTTCGACTATACATGCAGCAATATTTTCTGATCCAAAATTATTTGCGATCCTCTCTAAATCATTAGCTAATTCTGCTCCAGTTTCTGGTTGACCTTTTACAAATTTGTGCTCTGGAAGATGAGTGTGTCTCATATGAACAACTCCTGGCATTAGAATGCTTGCAAACGTTTTAACATTATTAATCATACCGCCTACTGAAGTAGCACCAATGTTCATTCCGTGATATGCCCTTTCTCTGCCAACAAAACGAAATCTTTGTCCATGCCCTCTAGCTTTGTGATATGCAATTGAAATTTTTAGTGCAGTTTCAACAGCTGTAGATCCACAAATGGTATAAAAAATTTGATTTAAATTGCCTGGAGTGTGTTTAGCGATTTTTGTAGCAAGTTCAAACGATCCCCCAAAACCTTGTTGAAAAGGTGTAACAAAATCTAAAGTTTCAAGTTGTTTGGTAATTGCACTTATAATTTCTTTTCTTCCATGGCCCAACGGGTTACAAAATAACCCTGAACTAGCATCTATTTGTTTTCTTCCTTTATGGTCTTTTATGTAAACACCTTTTGCTTCAGTAATAAGTCTAGGATCCTTTTTAAAGCTTTTATTTGATGTGAATGGCATCCAATGTTCTTGGAGTGAGTTTGGAATACCTGTTCTGCTTCTTTCTCCCATTTTATTTTCCTGGAGCTTTATAAGTTGTGGCCATTTTTTTCGCTAAATCAGCAATTTTATTTAAATCAGTTGACTCAAGAATTGTAAAATTTTCCACAGTACCAGTTGAAACAGCAACCATTTTTGCGGCAGCCATTTGTTCAAATGTACCTTCCAATACAGCAATAAAATCAAATGCGCCTCTTAATAGAGAGTAATCTATCATCTTTGCTCCTCCTGCTTCTACTATTGCTTGCGTTGCTGCTTTTCTATTTGTTGAGGGATTATTAACAAAACCAGCTAATCCCTTATCTGTATAACAACCCATCGTATAAAATTTACCCATATTTTCTCCTTTTAAAATTTAATATAGATAAAGTACAATAAGTTTAAAATTAAAACAATGTTAAGGATTATACTTTTATTAGCACTTCTTGTTCCATCTACACTTAATGCTTTAAGTTTTGATGGTAAATTTGTACAAGGCCACTTCATAATTGGAAAGACACAACCTCAAACTGAAATCTGGATTGATAAAAAAAAGGTGAAAGTTACTAAGGATGGATATTTTGCCTTTGGTATAGGCAGAGATAGGAAGTACGACATTGTAATAACAAAAATTAAAAACGGAAAAAAACAAAAAATTGTTAAAAAAATAAAAAAACGCGAGTATAAAATTCAGAGAATTGATGGTCTGCCAGAAAAGAAAGTGACTCCTCCGAAAGAAGTTTATGAAAGAATTAAGAAAGAAAATAAAATTATATCCGATGCAAGATCTGTAAATAGTAATCTAACTTTTTTTAAAAAAAAATTTATATCTCCTCTAGAAAAGGCAATAATAACAGGTGTATATGGTAGCCAAAGAGTCTTAAATGGAAAACCAAAATGGCCTCATTATGGAATCGATTTTGCAGCTAAAGAAGGTACTGAGATAAAAGCAATGCTTGATGGTACAGCAACTATGGTTGAACCTGATTTATTTTACACTGGGGGAACTTTAATTTTTGATCATGGCCATGGAGTATCTACTTTATACATGCACATGCAAAAAATTTATGTTAGTAAAGGCCAAAAAGTTAAGCAAGGAGAAATAATTGGTACAGTTGGATCAACTGGAAGATCTACAGGCGCTCACCTTGATGTCAGACTCAATTGGTTTGGTACTAGATTAGATCCTGCATCTGTTCTAGATTTAAATTAATCTTTTTCGAACTTATCTTTATAGTCCAACAAAAGATCTTTTTTTTGATCCTCTTTGTACATTATAAAATCTTCACACACTAAAATATCAAGTTTGGTTCCCATAAAACATCTAAAAGCATCTTTAATTGAGCAAACTATAGGTTCTCCTCTCACATTAAATGATGTATTAACAATAACTGGACATCCTGTAATTTCCTTAAATTTTTTAATAAGTTTATAATATTTTGGATTTGTATCTTCATGAACTGTCTGAATTCTTGCAGAATAATCAATATGAGTGACAGCTGGAATACTTGATCTTTTAACATTTAGTTTATCAATTCCAAAAAGATTTTTATCTTCATCACTCATTGGTATTTGAATATTTTTTTTTACATCAGAAACTAAAAGCATGTATGGGCTATCTGTGCTAATTTCAAACCAATTTTCTAAATCTTCTCTTAAAACTGATGGGGCAAAAGGTCTAAAGCTTTCTCTAAATTTAACTTTTAAATTTAATTCTTTCTGCATTTTATCAGATCTTGGATCTGCTATTATTGATCTGGCTCCTAAAGCTCTAGGTCCAAATTCCATTCGACCCTGAAACCAACCAACAGTTTTTTTGTTATTTATTTCTTTTGCAACTGTATTTATTAAATCTTCTTCGTCACATTTTTTATAAACTGCTTTTAATTTTTTAAGTGAGTTTTCTATCTGATCGTTCTTAAAATAGGGGCCTAAATATGATCCTCTCATTTCGTCACCATTTTTTACAGGATTTCGTTCATTTCCAAGTTCTTGGTACCAGTATGCGAGAGCTGCTCCTAAGGAGCCTCCTGCGTCCCCAGCTGCAGGTTGTAACCATATATTTTTAAAAATTTCATTTTTTAAAATTTTTCCATTTGCTACACAATTTAAAGCCACACCGCCTGCCATGCATAAATTTTTTAATTTTGTCTCTTTAGATATTGAAGTAACTATTCTTAATACGATTTCTTCAGTTACTGATTGAATTGAGGCTGCAATGTCCATATGAAATTGTGTAAGTAAATCTTTTTCAGGATTTCTTACTTTGTGTCCAAACAATTTAGTAAATTTTTCATTTGTCATTGTAAGTCCTGTTGCATAATTAAAATATTTCATATTTAATCTAAAGGATCCGTCTTCTTTTAGATCTAAAAGCTCATTGACAATAAGATCTTTGTATTTTGGATTTCCATACGGAGCCAGTCCCATAACTTTATACTCACCACTGTTTACTTTAAAACCTATATAGTATGTAAAAGCGGAATAGAGTAACCCTATAGAGTGTGGAAAATGAATTTCTTTAAGCATTTTAATTTGATTTTTATTTCCAATTGCAACTGTAGTTGTTGCCCACTCACCAACCCCATCTAGTGTAAGAATTACAGCTTCTTCAAAAGGAGATGGATAAAATGCACTTGCTGCATGACTATAATGATGTTCACAAAATTTTATTTTATTGATGTCTTTAAAAGATTTATCGTGCAACTGAAGTTTTTCAAATAAAAATTTTTTTTGAAATAATTTTTCTCTTAACCAAATAGGCATTGACATACAGAAAGATATAAACCCCCTTGGAGCAAAAGCTAAATATGTTTCCAAAAGTCTCTCAAATTTTAAAAAAGGTTTTTCAAAAAAAACTATATGATCAATTTGGCTTATTTTTAAATTTGAATGTTTTAAAACAAACTCAACTGCATTATAGGGATAGCTTGGATCATGTTTTTTACGTGAAAATCTTTCTTCCTGTGCAGCAGCAACTATATTTCCATCTATGATTAGAGCTGCCGCACTATCATGATAAAATGCTGATATTCCTAAAATCGATTTCACTTAAAAAATTGTGTAAATAAACGGCGCCACTGCAGAACCTTGGCTTAAAACTATTAATATTCCAAATAAACCCAGAACTATCAAAATTGGCAAAAGCCAGTATTTCTTTCTTTCTCTGATAAAAACCCAGAATTCTTTTAAAAAACTTAACATTTAAATTTCAAAATACCTTACTTACAATACTTCTATTATAAACTAGTTTTTTTAGCAATAAATTTAAATTTGAATTCTATCAGATTTACCAATATTGATATGTTTTATAGTAAAATGAAAAAAGTAATTTTAATTAATTTTTTTACAATTGTTATATTTATAGTTTTTTTTGAATTTGTACTTAGGTTTTTTTTTTCTTTTACACCACAGGGTATGGATAAAGGTTTAATACTCGAAGATAATGATATATCTGAACACTCACCTAATTATTCAGGAGGTCTAGTTTTTGGAAAGAAAGTTTACACTGATGAAAATGGTTTCAGAGTACCGTATGAAAATTTTTCAGAAAAAAAATTTAAAAAAAAAATAATTTTCCTGGGTGGAAGTGTAACTTTTGGAACCGGTGTTAATGAGGAAGACAGTTTTGTTGGAATTTTAAGAAAAAATGTAAAAGCTCAAGTAATAAATGCCGCGGTTATAGGCAGTGATTTAAGAAATAATTCTCTATTGCTTAAAAAGATTAACTTATCAAAAGATGTAATTAATATATTTATAAATTTTGGTTTAGACGATATACCAAATTTTGATAATAAAGAGCCCAATCGAAGAGGCGAAAGACTTGAGGGATTACGAAAAATTCCTTTTGTCAGTTCAATAAATGATTTTATAAAATCAAAATCAGTTATATTTGTCTGGCTTAAAGGTGTAATCTTTGATCCAAGTAAAAATTATTACCTTTATGATGTCGGTTTATATAAAAATTTAGAAAAAGTAAGTAGAATTGACAAATATTTAGAAAGTATGAGAGAAATTAATTTAAAAAATAATAGCAAAATAGTTTTTTTGATTATCCCTATGGAATATCAAACAAGAGGAGGCAATTGCAAAAAAAGAGATATTGCTCAAAATATTATTAAAGAGAAATTAAATAAATACAATTTCAAATATATCGATCTAATCGAGGACTTTTGTAAAAATAAAAAAACTGAAAAACTTTTTCTTTATAAGGATCCTGCCCATCTTTCAAAAAAAGGACATGAAGTTGTATATAAAAAAATTATTAATTATCTGAGAAATTAAACAGTGAAAAAAATTATATTATTTAAATTTTTAAGTACTCTTTTTTCAATTGTAATAATTATTTTAACTCTGGAAATATATGTAAGACACGCTTTAGATGATGGTTTTATGTTGGATTTAGAAATGATGAAATATGCAAAAGGTTTTAAGGAAATTTCAAAGAACAAAGATATTGGTATAGAACATAAAAAAAATGTAAGCGGAAAGATAATGAGAACAGATGTATTTTTGAATAGTGACGGCTTTAGAAACAAATATGATGTTAATTCACAAAAAAAGAAAATATTAATGCTAGGAGATTCAATGACTTTTGGTTTTGGTGCGCAACAAACATTTTCATCTTATTTAGAGAAAAAATTATCTGAAGATTATCAAGTAATAAATGCTGGTATTGGTAATACAAATACAAAAATGCAAATAAGTAATTTTTTTGAAAATTTTTCAAAATATAATTATGATGTACTTGTTTTAAATTTTTTTATTAATGATTTTGAAGATGTAAAGATAAGAAAAATAAGTTTTTTACAAAAAAATTTTTATAGTTATACTTTTGTAAAATCAAAAATAATCAATATTTTGGTTAAATTTGGTTTTCTATCAAATTGGGAGAAATTTTACCATAAGACTTTCCAAAATACTAATTTAATAAATGAAACATTTAGTTTAATTAAAAAATTAAAGCAGTATTGCGAAAAAAATAATATTGTTTTTATTATAAATAATATTCCTGAGTTAAAAGATTTAAAAAATTATAAATTTACTAAAGAAACTAATTTAATTAAAAGCTTTGCAAAAAATAATGGTATTTATTTTTTTAATAGTATGAATGATCTTAAAAATTTTGATGAAAAAAGCCTTTGGGTTAGTGAAGAGGATAGACACGCAAATAATAAGGCACATAAAATAATAAGTAATTTTCTTTATAATAAAATTTTAAGTCTTATATGAACACCTCCAATAAAAAAATATTTTTAGTTTTTACTTTACTTTTTTTTCTATCAGGTCTTACCGCTTTGGTTTACCAAATAGTATGGATGAGACAATTATCTCTTTTTTTTGGAAGCGATGTTTATGCAACCTCTATAACTTTAGGTACATTTATGGGTGGACTGTCAATTGGAAGTTTTCTTTCTGGTTATGTCGCTGATAATTTAAAAAAACCAATTTTGATTTATGGTATTCTTGAAATCTTCATTGCTATTAGTGCTATTTTATTTCCAATAATTATTTTTGGTATGAACGATAGTATGGTTCATGTTTATCAAAAATACTTTTTTGAAAATGGATATATATATCAAATTTTTAGGTTATTAATTTCTATTTTTACACTCCTAATACCAACAATTTTAATGGGGGCAACCTTACCACTCTTGATAAGGGAATTTACAGAAAAAAAAATTGAATTGGGTGAAAGAGTAGGTTTTTTATATTCCATTAATACATTGGGTGCATTAACTGGAACAGTCTTAGCTGGATTTATTTTAATTCAGATGATTGGAATAAAACAAACTACTATTTTAATGGTAGTTCTAAATATAATAATTGGATTGATTGCGATATATTTTAGTTATTCTAAAAAAGAAGAATTTATTATTAAAAAAAACAATTTTTCAGAAGATTTTTCGTTAGAAGGAAGATTTAATTTAAAATATATATTATATTCAACTTTTTTTACTGGAATGGCTGGCTTGGCTCTTGAGGTTGTTTGGACAAGAATTTTAGTGAAATCTTTTAGTGGAACTACACATTCTTTTTCAGTAATGCTGGCTTGTTTTTTATTCGGAATATTTTACGGAAGTAAAAAAATTTCAACAAAACTTTCAACAAATGAAGGCGTTGTATTAATTTTATTAAAATTACAATTGTGGTTAGCGGGTACTGTTGCCCTTTTAGCTCCTATTACCTATATTGCCCCAAATATTTTTGGAAATTTGACTTGGTCGCTTAATTCTTTAACAGGTGGTAATTTTGGATTAGCAAGTGTAATTTCTCAATTTTTTGTGGGAGCCTTACTAATTCTTTTGCCTACAACATTGCTTGGCGCAAGTTTTCCAGTAGCTGTTAAAGTTTACATTAATAATTTTGACTTTAGAGCTAAAGGAACTGGAAATGTGTATGCTTTCAATACATTGGGTGCTGTGATCGGGTCTATACTAGGTGGATTCGTTTTACTTCCATTTTTTGGTACTCGTTTTAGTTTGATCTTCATAGCAGTATTATTTTTTATTTCGGCAATGTTCTTAATTAAAATTGTTAAAAGTATTGATAGTAAAGAACAATCAAGTAGATTTCACAAGTTTTTATCCTCTGGTATTTTTATAATAAGTTTGATTTCAATTTTTATTTTACCGCAAAAAACAATAATTAATTATAATATGCAAAAGAATAGTAGCCCTGAAGTGCTGTATCATAATGATGGAATGTCACATACGATAGATATTGTTAGATCCGAAGATAAAAATATTATTATGATGGTTAATGGAAATATCGAGGCTGATACAACTTTTGTTCAAAAAAGACATTTTGTTTTAAAAGCACACTTGCCTTTATTGCTTCATGGTGACTCAAATGAGGTAGCAGTTGTTGGTTTAGGTCTTGGAATTACATTAAAATCTTTGCTTAAAAATCCTTTATCGAAAAAGGTTGAACTTATAGAACTAAGTCCAGATATGATAAAAGCTCATCGTATGAACCCAGAAATATCCGATAATGTTCTTGAAAATTCCAAACTGAAAATAGTTATCGACGATGCAAGAAATTATATGAATATGTCCAAAAAAAAATTTGATATTATCACTGCTGATCCAATACATCCTAGAATAACAGGTGTTGGTTATCTTTATACAAAAGAATACTACGAAATACTCGAGGAGAGACTCAAGAAAAATGGGATCGTTCTACAATGGATGCCGATGTATAGAATTTCGAAAGACTCGTTTGATGTTGCTTTAAGAACTTTTTTTGAAGTTTATCCTAACTCAACATTTTGGTATGTAAGAGGTCATGGGCTTCTAGTTGGTTCAAAACAAGAGAAGAAAATAAATTTTAGTGATCTTGTGTCTAGGTTTAACAACGAAGAAATAAAAAATGACCTCAAAAGTATTGAAATTAATAGTCCCCATGAATTACTTGGTCACATGATAATGGATAAAAATAAAATATCACAATACTTGAAGAGCAAGGAAAAAAGATTAATTAATACTGATGACAATGCGTATTTAGAATTTCATACACCTTTTGAATTTTTAGAAAAAACCAAGGATATTATAGTTGAATTAAAACCGTTTGTTGGATGGAATATTGAGTCATTAATAGAATCATACACTGAGAAAGACAAAGTAGAAATACAAAATGCATTTAACAATAGATCTATTAAACTTATTTCTGAATTGGAGGAAAAAATTCAATAAAAATTAAAATTGACGATTCATTGGGCCAATATTTTTAATTTTATTAATCCAATAAGAATTTTGTTTACTAAATTTAATACTTAGAAAATCTTTTCCGAATATTCGCATTATTAAACCAATTGGTGTAATTATTAAAAAATAAATGAAACCCATAACAATTGGTGCAATAATTCTACCTAGTAACTCGCCAAACTTGACCCAGATTATGTTTAGAGGTCTAAGTAAATTTGAATTAATTAAGCCTAAAATTAAAAATATAATTGAAAAGGGAATGGGCCATAACCTTATAGCTTCACTATTCTTAAGCGGCCAGATTGCTATAACCAAAAAAACTATAAAAAAAAGAATGCCAAAACTTCTATTGGAACTTATTTTTTGCATAAACTTACTGTTATATTATTGACCAACAGTTTTCAAATTTATTTAAGCAGCGACACCTAATTTATGCTTAGAAGTCATTCCGCTTAGAAAATTCCATAAATATCTTGCGGTATACATAGATGCCTTTTCTGCTTTGTTTTTTTCCTCATCAGAAAGACTATCTAATAATTTTTCACATTCAGTTCTGTGTATTACATCAGCTGCCTTATGAGCCTCAAAAAATTCTAAACCCTTTTTAGTATTTACTCCATAGAATTTCTTAAGACCTCTTATTTTTGTTTCTGCAATTTCTGGAATTTGTCTTTCGTAAGTATATAAAGATGCTAGACCTTCTGCATAAGACAATCTTGCTTGATGAAAAAAATTGTCAATCATGTCTTTAGTAAACCAATCCATTTTAACGTTTTCAATGTTTTTTGAATTTGATCCCATTGCTAAAGCAAAATTTTTCCATAATTTTGGGTGGTCTGCATTTGGGTTCTCTTCGTCTTGCAAGTTTTCTAACAAAATTTTTCTTTTTTCTATATCTTCACAAAGAGAATGTGTGGCACTAATATATCGCGGGAAAGCCTTTACGTGTTGATAGTATTGTTCTGCGTAGTCCTTGATTATTTCTCTTGTTAATTTTCCCTCGTTCCATGATTTGTAAAATGGGTGGTTAAGCAAATGATACTTATCTAATTTTTTATTTAATTCTTTTGAAAACATAATATTCCTCCTATTTAGTTAACATAATAAAATTATAGGATTAAACAAATGAAAAAATTACACACAACTTTAGATTGTTGCCTCACTTCTAATAGGTTTTTCGTCTATAGGAAGGTGAATCAAAGTTGCAAATAAAGATAATAATATCGCTAAATACCAAGCATAGTCAAAATTTCCAAAAACGTCGTAAAATAATCCGCCTAAATATGCTCCCAAAAAAGACCCTATTTGATGATTCAAAAATACAATTCCAAATAACATTGATATATTTTTTGTACCAAAAATTTGAGCAACAATCCCATTTGTCGCTGGCACAGTGGCTAACCATAAGAGCCCAAATGTTAATCCAAAAGCTAGGGCCGAAATTTGCGATGGGGGTAAAAATATAAATAATCCTATTGATATTGCTCTTAGAAAATATAAGCCGCTTAATAATATTTTTTTACTATATTTGTCTCCAAGATAACCCATTATTAAAACCCCAATAATATTAAAAAGGCCGATTAGTGATAAAATCGCAAATCCAGTCCAATCTTCTAAACCTCTGTCCTGAACATATCTTGGCACATGAGTGGCAACTAAAGTTATTTGAAAACCGCAAACAAAAAAACCTAGTATCAATAATCTAAAACCTTTGTGTTTTAATGAATCTGATAGAACTTTAAGAGCGCTCTCACTTTTTTGTGTTTCTAACTTCAAGTTACTCTGGATATTTTGATTTTCAGGATTTTTTAAGAAAAAACCAGGTATACACATAACAAGCAGAATAATTGAAAAAACTGTAAAAGTAGTTTGCCAACCAGTTTCGGTAATTAAAAAATTTGAAAATGCAGGAAACATAAACATTCCTAAACCACCAAAAGCAGTAACGTAACCTGCGGCTTTGCTTCTATTTTCATTTGGAAAATGTTTGGTGGCTAAAGGTGCAAGCATTGGTCCAGAACATGCTCCAAGACCAATTCCAACCATTAAACCAAGATTTAGTTGAAACCATAAACCTGTATTTAGATTATTTCCCAAAGAAAAAATTCCTATGGCATAAGCTATAAGACCAAATATTACTATTTTACTTCCACCATATTTATCGGCAAATCTTCCAAAAATAGGAGTAAATATTCCCCAAATTAAAGAATGCAACGCTACTGCAAGACCAAATTGAGTATTTGAAATTCCACAATCAACTTCAAAATTGTTTGAAAATAAACCAAACGTTTGCCTTACACCCATTGAAACGTTCACTACAAAACAAGCCGCAACCAATGTAATTAAAGCAATTTTATTAGGGAAAAATTTTTTTGTCATTTAATTTTTTTTAAAGCTTGTTTTAAGTCTGCTATAAGATCATTTGAATCTTCTAAACCGACATGAAACCTTACAACGTGATAATTTTTCTTTATATACTTTTTAAACACTCTTTCAAGACTCTGATTTTGATACAAAACTAAACTTTCAAAACCACCCCAGCTTTGTCCGATACCAAATAATTTAAGTGAATTAACAAATTTGAATACAGATTTTTTATTTTTACTATAAATAAATACTGAAAATAAACCAGTAGCTCCGGAATAATATTTTTTCCAATTTTCATAATTTTGAGTTCCTTTTTTATAAGGATATAGAATCTCTTTTATTTTTTTTTCAGTTCTAAGATAATTTATAATTTTCTTCGTAGTTTCCTCATGCTTTTTTAGTCTAACATCAAGCGTCCTAAGACCTCTTAAAACTAAATAAGCATCATCTGGTGAAGCCCTATATCCTAAAAGTTTATTACAAAACTTTACCTGTTGATATACTTTCTTGTTAACAGATAAGCTGCCTAGCATAACATCGGAATGTCCTGAAAAGTATTTGGTACCTGATGAAATTGACATATCGAAGCCTAATTTAAGTGGCTTAATAAACAAAGGTGTTCCCCAAGTATTATCTATAGCCGTAACAATTTGCCTTTTTTTTGCTAATTTTAAAATCTTTGAAAGGTCTTGAAATTCAAAAGTGTTACTTCCTGGATTTTCAACAAAGATCATTTTTGTTTTTTTATTTATTTTATCATTGATACTTTTCAATTTTTCTGGGTTATAAAAATGAGTTTTAACGTCAAATTGTTTTAAAAATTTAGAAGTAATCATTCTTGTCGGGGCATAAACCGCATCGGTCACAATTATCTCGTCTCCTGGTCTAACAATACTCATTATTGCTAAAGCTACAGCACCAAAACCAGTTGGGGTTAGGAAGGTTGCATGTGCCTTTTCTAATTCAGCAATAAAATTTTGCAATGCAATTGTTGTTTGGCTTCCTGCTCTTCCGTATTCATAAAAGTTAATTTTAGAATTTTTTTTGGTAAGAGCCTCTTGCTTTAGAAGTTCTTCCATACTTTTAAAAAAGACAGTAGAATTCCTAACAATAGCTGGATTAGCCGATCTTGACACTTTATCTTGTGCTAAATGCTTAAGTTTGGTTATATCAGAATACTTCATTTAAATATTATCACATTCTAAGACCCATAAATCATAAACTGGGTGATCAAAAGATTGAAGTGTTGGTCTCGAAGAAAATGTCCAACCATTAAAAACAAAAATTTTATCATCTTTTTTATCCGATAAATCTCTGACTTGTATATAAGCTACAACTCCACTGTTCTCATTTTCAGCTTTTTTGCATTTTTTTGGTAAAACTTCTAAATAACCAATTTTTTGTTTTTTACCAACAGGAATGCTTATATCTGATGTTTTAGCTGTAATCTTATCTAATGCCCTAAAATGTACGATTGCTGTTTCGCCAGTCATAATTTTTTTTTTATTTTTAGATCTAATTTCAAAATTTTGTAATTTTTTTTCATCATCTGTTAGGTCTGTTTCCTCTTCAAATGTTGGTTGCAATCCCTCTAAATCTATTTTTTCTTGAGAATTTGCATTGCTAAGTCCAAATAAAATAAAAGAAAATAATAAGGCTAAACTAAGGTTTCCAAGAGTCATATTTTTTAAAAGATTTTTCTTTTTTTGTTATTTTATTAGGTTTGTAAGCCTTATCTGTACCTGTTTTATTTTCTTCATGAGGTTTTTGCCAACTAAATTTTTCTAATTTTTTTTCTTCAGGTGTCGTGTTTGATATATGGTGAATCCATGAATACCAGTCTGCTGTTATTTTAGAGGCGTTTATTTCACCCGAATAGATTACCCACCTTCTTTGTTTTCTTTTGTTTTCATAGTACTTATTTCCAAGATCGTCCTTTCCAACATATTTTCCAAAAAATAAAGTATAAATAAAAGTTCCTAAAGTTTGAGAATTCCACCAGGTAAAAATTTGTTTTATCATTTTTTTAAAATTTTAAATCCACACAATTTATAATTGTATCATAAATAAATAGACACTTCTTAAATATGGTATATATCTTAAACCTTATCACTTTCAACAAAGTAAGAAAGAATTATGTCAAAATATTTAGTTGAGACCCATTATACATGTACATTTAAGATAGTTCATGAATTAGATGAATTAAATGAAAAAGAACTGGAAAACATAGATAGTAGAAAAGATGGAAAAGTTGAAGTAATTAATGTCACAGTCAATAATAGAAAAACAAAAAAAAGCGAGAATGGAAAAAGTCCAATCAAAACTGAAACAAAAGATAATTTAAAAATAAACTTTAAAAAACAATCTCACAGCAAAATTAAATCTGAAATTGAAAATAAAACACTTGAAAAGTCTAAACAAAAAAATAAGGACATAGGTAAGAGATTTCAAATGCCTGATAGGAGAAAAGGCTATATACAAAAAGCAACAATTGATGACCATAAAATTTATCTTCACACTGGTGAGTATGACGACGGAAAAATAGGAGAAATTTTTATTGATACGAACAAAGAAGGTGAGTTAGTAAAAGCTTTAACTAATAATTTTGCTATAGCTATTTCATTAGGTTTACAATATGGAGTGCCTTTAGAAGAATTTGTTGATGCCTTTTTAGACACAAAGTTTGAACCTTCAGGTAAAGTATATGGTAACGATAGAATATTAAGTGCTACATCAATATTAGATTATATTTTTAGAGAACTAGCAATATCCTATCTTGGAAAAGAAGAACTTGCTCATACCCCAAGTATAAACAGTTCAAATAATGTTCAATCAAGTAGTCAACAAGATGATCAATTTTTGAAAATCGTAAAAAATATTACTAGTAAAGGATTCATTAGAAGCAATTACGAAGAAAAATTGGTTGATCTGAGTGATGTAAGAATTAATTTAAAAAGTAAAAGTTAGGTAGTCTTTTTTATAGTTTTAATATTAAGTTCTTTTAACTGCCTCTCACTAATTTCAGATGGGGCATCCATTAAAAGATCTTGTGCATTTTGATTCATTGGGAATAAAGTTACTTCTCTAATATTTTTTTGATTAGCTAGTAGCATTACAATCCTATCTATACCCGGGGCCATACCTCCATGGGGTGGCGCACCATATGACAAGGCTTTTATCATGCCAGAAAAATTTTTTTCTATCATCTCTTTTGAGTACCCCGCCTTACCAAAAATCTTATACAAATACTGAGGAATGTGGTTCCTGATAGCTCCAGAGGAGAGTTCATATCCATTACAAACAAGATCATATTGATAAGCAATTATTTTTAAGGGATCTTCATTATCAAATTTTTTAATATCTATTTGCGGCATAGAAAAAGGATTATGGCTAAAATCAATTTTTTTTTCCTTTTCATCGTAATGATACATTGGAAAATCAACTATCCAGCAGAAACTAAATTTTTTATTATCAATAATATTTAGTTCTTCTGCAATCTTCTGTCTTGCAATACCACCAAATCTTGTTGCTTCCTCTTTATTGTTGCATACAAAAAATACGGAGTCTTTTGATGTAAGCTTACAATTTTTTATTAAATTGGAAATGGCACTTTCTGAAAAAAATTTTGATATTGGTCCCTTACCAATAAATTTACCATTATTTTCCTCAAAAGTTATATAAGCTAATCCGCTAGCTCCTTCAGCAATTGCCCAATTATTTAAATTATCGAAAAAACTACGTGGTTTTGAAGAGGTATTTTTTACTGGTATAGCTTTGACTATCCCCTTTTTTTTTATAATTTCTTTAAAAATTTTAAGATTTACCTCTTTAGAACTAAAAAGATTAGTAACATCAACTAATTCAATTGGATTTCTAAGATCTGGCTTATCTGTACCATATTTTTCTAAAGCGTCTTTGTATGTGATTTTTGGGAATGGATTTTTGTTTACAGTTTTACCGTTTCCGAATTTTGAAAAAAGCTCGTAAAATATTGGTTCAATAACTCTAAATATGTCCTCTTGCTCTACAAAAGACATTTCTAAATCTAATTGATAATGTTCACCTGGACTTCGATCAGCTCTTCCGTCTTCATCTCTAAAGCATGGTGCTATCTGAAAGTATCTATCAAAACCAGATATCATTATCATTTGTTTAAACTGTTGCGGCGCTTGAGGTAAAGCGTAAAATTTACCAGGATGCGAACGACTTGGAACTAAGAAGTCTCTAGCTCCTTCCGGACTTGATGCGGTTAATATTGGAGTTTGAAATTCTAAAAAATTATTTTCAATCATTTTTTTTCTTAAAAAAGAAATTACCTCAGAACGAAGTTTTATGTTGTCGTGCATCTCTTTTCTTCTTAAGTCAATAAATCTATATTTTAATCTAATTTCCTCGGGATAATCCTGTTCGCCGAAAACAGGCAGTGGTAATTCTTTGGCCTCTGACAAAACTTCGAACTCTTTAATTTTAACCTCTATTAAACCAGTTTTTAAATCTTTATTCTGTGTTTCAGAAGATCTTTTAACTACAGAACCATTTATAAGAATAACCGACTCTGGTTTTAATTTTTCTAAAATTTTAAAATTTTTATCTCGATTTTCAATTACGCATTGGGTAATACCAAAATGATCCCTGATGTCTATAAATAGTAAATTTCCATGGTCTCGTTTTCTATGAACCCATCCCGATAGTCTAACATTTTCCCCAACAAACTTTTCGCTTAGTTCTGAACAATTATGTGTTCTAAATTTATTCATAAATTGTATTAATTTTTTATTTCTTCCAAGACATTTTTAATTAGTTTTAAATTTATTGGTTGTCCTTTGGTTAAAGACAAACTGTCTAAAGTACTGGTAAACAAATTAACTTTCTCATAAGATCTATCAATATTTTTTAAAATATACTCTATATTTTTTGTGCTTATTTCGACTTGTTTATCTGAAAAATTTTTTGCCAATATTACTCTTAACAAATCATCTGCTGGCAAGTCAATTCCTATATCTATAAAGCTAGTAAACCTCGATGAGAGATCTTTGAGTTTAATTTGAAATTTTTTAATTGATTTAATTGAACTTACAATTAAAAACTTATTATCTTGAACAGCCATGTTAATTATTGAATAAAATAGTCTTTCGTCTATGTTATTTTCAAAATTATCAATAATCAAACATTCCTTTAATTTGTAGCTATTAAGAATTTTTTCATCAATCTCACTTGATTTTATTATAATGCCTTTCATTTTATTTCCTAGTACATTTATTAAGTGCGTTTTTCCGCAACCTTTGGGACCAAATATATTTACAAATCTACTCGTCCAATTAGGCCAGCTTTCAATAAGTTTGAAAGCGTTATAATTGTTTTCAGATACATAAAAGTCCTGGCTTAGATAATTCTTTTTAAAAGGGAAGTTAAAAAATAATTGTTCTGACATTTCAACTATTTAAGGATAGATTCCATTCATCGTGTAATATTTCAAAAGTGAAGCCATTATCTAAAAAGCTATTTTGTAAATTTTTTATTTTTCCAAAATACCTTATCTTTATTTTGACTGAATCTTTATTTAATTCCTGAACTATACAATTATCAATTAAGTTAATATTTTTTAGTTTTTTGATTATTGCTTGAAGTTCTTCAGGTTTTCTAATCTTTGAGTTGACTGTCAAATATGAAGGTACGGATATATCCATTAAGTTTTCTTCCTTCCAAAGATCATTGATTGAGGATTTTAGACTTAAAATAATATCTTTTCTTACTTCTTTATTATCTAAATTTTCCACAGAAAAATTTATTCTTTTAATTTTTTTAATACCTCTAAAATTTGATTTTAAAAATATATCTAGTTCTTGATTTTCATGTCTAATAATCATTATTGTGCTGTCCTTAATCTCATAACCTTTAATAATTTGACTCAAGTTAATTTCTTCAAGATTTAAAATATTTTTTTTTATAAAATCTATATCATCTGCATTTTCAATTGGCATTACAAAATTCATTCCTTTAAAATCCTCATTTTCATTCCATTCATTAAAAAAATTGTTTTCCTCAAAAGTTCTAAGTTCTGATTCTACAATAAGAATCGGGTAAATAATCATATCTAGTTTTACTAGTTCAGAGTAAGAAATTTTGTTTTTTAAAAAAAAATTATTTATATTTTTTTTACTAAAAGTTATCTCTATTTTTGCGCTATATTCATTTTCGGAAATTTTCTCTTCGACAACTCTATAATTTTCTATCAAAGATTTAATGGATTTAAGATTAGTGCTAAGTAGCTTCTTTTGATCTTTTTTTTTAAGTATACCCTCTATTAAATTTTGAAATCCTTTCTTAAATGCAATCTCCAAAAATCTCTCTCTATAATCGTAATTATCATGAATTTTTTTTCCACTAACAATAATATTATCAACAACAAAAGTATTACTTGATGCAAAAATATTTTGTATTTTTATGAAAAATATTAATATTAAAGAGAGAAAAATAATTTTTTTCATTATTTACCAAATTATCATTTACTTATGAAAAAAACAAAAAATAGTTATAAAAAAAGTGGCGTAGACATTAAAACTGCCGATAAATTTGTAAAATACATCGCAAATTACTCAGTAAAAGAGTTTGGTAAAAAAATAAATAATTCATTCAGTAGTAACATTGGTGGTTTTGGTTCCGTTTTTGACATTGGTCACTTAAATATTAAGAATCCCTTAATTGTGTCCAGCACCGATGGGGTTGGAACAAAATTAGAAATTGCCAATAAATTAAAAAAGTTTGATACAATAGGTATAGATTTAGTAGCTATGTGTGTTAATGACCTTGTGGTTCAAGGTGCCAAACCAATTTTTTTTTTAGATTATATAGCGACAGAAAAAATTAGATTAAGAAAAATGAAGTCAATTATTAAAGGGATTGTCAGTGGATGTAAAATATCTAATTGTATATTGGCCGGAGGTGAAACAGCGGAGATGCCCGGAACCTATGAAAAAAATAAATTTGATCTTGCTGGATTTGCTGTAGGCATAGTTTCAAAAAATAAAATTATTACCAAAAATAAAGTTAAAAATAACGATATAATTTTAGCTGTACCATCTAGTGGCGTTCATTCAAATGGTTATTCTTTAATTCGCCATATATTAAAAAAAACAAAAATTAATAAATATTTAAAAAAAGAGTTACTAAAGCCTACAAAAATTTACGTAAGAGAAATTTTAAATATTGTAGACAAAAAGCTAATAAATGCATCTGCGAATATTACTGGTGGTGGTATAGTTGAAAATATACCCAGAAGTATTCCTAAAAATTTATGTGCGAATATTGATCTTTCAAAAATAAAAATATCTAAAATTTTTAATTGGATAAGAAATAATAATGTTACAGATTTGGAGATGCTCAAAACATTCAATTGTGGTGTGGGTTTTTGTTTAATTTTAAATAAAAAAAATAAAAAAAAGGTTCTAAAATATTTTAGTAATGAATATAAACCTTATGAAATAGGTTACGTATCTAAAAGCAAGAAAAAACTTATTTTTAGTGGAAAACTAAAATGGTAAAAAGAAAAGCATGTGTATTCATTTCTGGGACTGGAACTAATTTATTATCAATTATAAAAAATTCAAGAGATTATAATTTTCCAGCAAATATTAATTTGGTAATAACAAATAATAAAAATGCTGGTGGAATAAATTTAGCAAAAAAATTTTCGATACCTTATAAAATTATTGAAAAAAGTAAACGTGAATTTGAGAAACTAGCAATTAAAGAATTGAGGGAGAGAAAAATTGAATTATTGTGTTTAGCTGGTTTCATGAGAATACTAACCAAAAGTTTTATAAGAAATTTTAAAGGTAGAATTATAAATATTCATCCTTCACTTCTACCAAAGTATAAAGGACTAAATACTTTTGAAAGAGTTTTAAAAAAAGGAGATAATATAACCGGGTGTACAGTTCATTTGGTTAATGAAAAATTAGATGGGGGAAAAGCAATAGTTATTAAAAGAGTCGACGTAAAAAAAACTGATAATATTAAAAAATTAAAAAAAAAAGTTCAAATTGAAGAATATAAAGCTTATCAAATAGCAATAAGAAAAATTTTTAGTTTTAATTAGTTTTTAAAAAAAAAATTTATCTCTTTTTCTGCATTTTCTTCTGAGTCAGATCCATGAACTGAGTTTTTGTCTATCGAAATACCATATTTTTTTCTAATTGTTCCTTCTTTTGCTTGGATTGGATCTGTAGCGCCCATTAATTCTCTATAAGAATTAATAGCCTGTTTTCCCTCTAAAATCATTACAACAATCGGACCAGATGAAAGATAGCTGCATAATCTATCATAAAAGGGCTTTGTTTGGTGGACTTTGTAGAATTCTGCTGCTTCTTCTTTTGTAATTTCAATTTTTTTTATTTTTAAAATTTTTAATTCTTTTTCAATTAAAATTTTCTTTATTGCTTCCTCAAGATTTCTTTCGACTGCATCTGGTTTTATAATTGATAGGGTTTGTTGGATCATTGGTCTTATTCGTAATATTTCTTTACTAAATCATTCAATAATCTAACGCCGAAACCTGTTGCGCCGCCTGAATTTAAACTTGCCGCTTTTTTAGAAAAAGCCATACCGGCTATATCTAAATGCGCCCATGGGGTATTTTTAATTATAAATCTTTGCAAAAACTGTGCTGCAGTAATAGAACCAGCTCCGCCGGCATAATTAATATTTTGAACGTCTGCATATGCAGAATTCATTAGTCTATCATAATTTTTATGTAGAGGGAGTCTCCAAACTTTTTCGTTTATGTCATTTCCAATTTCATGAAGTTCTTTCGATATTTTGTCATTGTTTGAAAATAATCCTGCATATTCTTCTCCTAGGGCCATTATAATTGCTCCAGTTAAGGTAGCTAAATCGATGATGAATTTAGGATTAAACTTTTTTTCTGTATAAGTTAAAGCGTCTGCTAATACCAATCGTCCCTCAGCATCAGTATTAAGAACTTCAATGGTTTTACCAGAATAAGACTTAACTATATCGCCAGGTCTCTGTGCATTACCATCTGGCATATTTTCAACTAAACCAACAACTCCAATTGCATTAACTTTTGCTCTTCTTAAAGCCAATGATTTCATTAAACCAACTACAACTGCTGAACCTCCCATGTCATATTTCATTTCCTCCATAAATCTTGCTGGTTTTAATGATATTCCTCCAGTATCAAAACAAACTCCTTTTCCAACAAAAGCTAAAGGCTTTCCAAAACTTGGTTTGGCCCCATTCCATTTAATAATAACCATAAATGAATCATTTTCACTACCTTGACCAACTCCTAGTAAAGAATTCATTCCAAGTTTTTTCATCTGTTTCTCATTTAATATTTCAACTTTTAAACCTAATCTTTTTAATTTAGAAATTTCTTCAGTGTACTTTTTTGGATTTAAAACATTTGGTGGCTCAGATACTAAATCTCTGGCTAAAAATACACCTTCTTTTATTGAAGAATAATTTTTATATTTTGATTTTAAAAGTTTTTCATTTTTTACGGCAAAATTAATTGATTGCTGGAAGTCATTTTTTTTGGATTTATATTTATTAAAAGTGTAACCTTTTAACTCATAACCATATGCAAACTCTGTTATAATTTCATCTGAAACTGAATTAGCAAGAATATCTATATTTTTTATATTTTTATCAGATTTTAAATTTACTTTTAAAGATGCACCAAGATTGTTTATTTCATAAGTGTCTAAATCTCTTTTAATGACTATCAAAAAACATTTTTGACTTTCTGAAATGTCGAAAGAAAAAATTTGTTTTTTATTATCCTTTTGTTGTTTTTTTAAAAAAGAGTTTATTTTTAAAGCAATTGATTTAGGTACAGATTTATCTGATTTAAAATTTAGATCATTTGATATAAAAAAACCTAAATTTGGTGCTTTTGAGTTAAATTTACTGTTAAAATTTATCATTTGGTCAACCTAAGATTGAAATTTCTTATAAGTTGCTTTAATTATATACATTAATATCAAAATGTTTAGTAATAAAATTTATAAGCACTTTTTCATAGAATTTACAAAGTATTTCCTGGTCGTATTATTCACATTTAGCGCGATTGTTTGGACTGTACAAGCGGTAAATTATCTAGATTTAATAGTTGAAGATGGGCATGCAGTGTCATTGTATCTCAGCTACTCTTTTCTAAATATATCAAAAATTTTAACAAAATTCATTCCACTCTCTTTTTTAATAGCTCTTATTTTAACAATTATTAAACTTCAAGATGAGAACGAATTAATAATCCTATGGACCTCAGGCCTTAATAAAATAAAAGTAATAAATTTCTTTTTTAAAATCTCAATATTGATCACAGTTATACAACTATTTTTAGCAGCCTTTTTAAATCCATATGTTTTGAATTACTCACGATCTTTAATAAAATCCTCGAATCTCGATTTTATTTCAAGCTTGATAAAAACTAATCAATTTAATGATACAGTGGAAGGTTTAACTATTTTTGTTGGAGAAAAAACAAATACTGGAGTTTTAACAGATATATTTATTAGAGATGAAAGCCAAGTACTAAATACCATTGAAGATGCCGAGGATTCAAAGAATTTAACAATCACAGCAAAAAGAGGAAGGATTGAAAAAGGATTAAAAAATTTTCTGATATTAGAAAGTGGAATGATTCAATCTGAAGATAGATCCGATAAAGTTTCTACAATAAGATTTAAAAAAACAGAATTAGTTTTAGATAAAATTAAAACAAAAACTATTACCCAACCTAAAATACAAGAAACATCGTCAATGTCTTTATACGAATGCCTCAAAGAAGATAGCTTTAAGGATAAAATAATTAATTGTCCTCATAATAAAGAAAAAAATGACATAAGGTCGGAAATGAATAGAAGATTTGGAATGCCACTTTACATACCTGTTGTAGCACTTTTGTGCTCCTTTTTATTAGTTTACAAAGAAGAAAGTAAATTTAGTTTTTTAAAAAAATATTTTTATTATTTTTTATGTTTCGTCACTTTATTGGTAGCTGAAATTGTAGTTAGATACTCTGGAAAATCTATAGCTTTTAGTTTATTTTATTATCTTGCGCCTTTAATTTCTTTGCCAATTATCTATTTAGAGCTTTTAAGACGTTTTTATTATGAAAACCTGAGGAACAATTAATGGGAAATTCTGTAATTAACAAATATCTGATTTTTGAATTCTTAAAAGCTTTTTTAAATGTAATTTTAGTTTTTTCCTCACTTGGATTAATTATGAACCTTTTTGAGGAAATAAATTATTTCAAAAATTATAATGTTGGGATTATTATGCCGCTCACTCTATCATTTATGGTTGTTCCGAGTATTTTATTAAAAATGCTTCCATTTATAATCTTTTTATCATCGATGTGGGCTTTTATTAAACTTAAAAATAATAGAGATATTTTATCATTAAAAACGTTTGGTTATTCAAATATAAAATTTTTGGTAATATTTTCTGCTACAGCATTTATTATTGGCATTGTTACCCTGGTTGCGCTAAATCCTTTAACCTCAATAGTTGTAAAATATTATGAAGATATAAAAGGCGATTATAATCTAGATAAATCCCATTTGGCTTCAATTAACGCAAATGGAATTTGGATTAAAGAAAATATGCAAAATAAAGTTAGAATTATAAGATCAAAAGAATTAAATGGAGATTTCTTAAATGAAGTGAGTGTCTATATTTTTGACGAAGAAGGTTACCTAATAAAAAGACTAGAAGCTAAAAAAGCAGATGTGTCCACCACACCTTGGATAATGTTTGACGTTAATAGCCACCTTCTAGATGACGGAGAAAATATTAAAAAATCTCAGACTTTAGTGTTTAATTCGAATTTTAATAAAGATAGACTAAACTCTATTTATTCAAATCTAGATATCATTTCTTTTTATAGACTAATTACAGAAAAACAAGAGCTAATTAGCAAAGGTTATAACGAAAATTTATTAGAGGAAAGAAAACATTTTTATCTATCACTCCCCTTCTTTTTAGTACTTATGGTAATTCTTTCTGGAATTTTTTCCTTAAATTCAAATGAAAAAAGGCAAAATATTTATTATTTGTTATTATCAATAATTATTTGTGTAATTGTTTATTACTTCAATAATTTTTCAGCAGCATTAGGTAGCACAGAGAGAATACCATTAGTCTTAGCAGTATGGGCGCCTGTGATTGCATTAACATTATTTTGTTCAATAGCGGTAATTCAAATAAATGAAAAATAATTTCTTTTTACATATTTTATTAATTTTATTTTATATCTTGTCTCTTAGTAATAAATCTTTTTCAAATGAGATAGATATTAAAGCTTCTGAAATTCAAATAAATAAGGAGACTGAAACTATTTTGGCAATTGGTGAAGTAAAAATTTCAGATAATAAAAATAATTTTATTGAAGCAGAAAAGGCTGAATTTAATAAATTAAAAGATTACGTAAAAATTTTAGGAAAATCAAAGTTAATTACCTCTGAAGGTTACATTGTCGAAGGTGAAGATATTTCTTACGATAATAAAAAAAAAATAATCTTTTCTGAAAAAGAAACCAAAATTTTCGATAAACAAGAAAATCTAATTGAAGTAAATATGTTCAATTATTTAGTAGAGAAAAACATGTTTTTTTCTAAAGGAAAGATAAAAATAAAAGATAGTAAAAATAATGAATATTTTCTTTCAGAAATTTATATAGATGAGAAAAAAAGAAAACTTGTTGGTACAGATATCAAGGCTTTTTTTGAAAGTGATGAATGGAAAGTAGATAAAAGAAATGAACCAAGATTTTTTGCTAACAGTGCAATTATAAGTAAAGAAAATATAGTTTTTGACAAAGGTGTATTTACTTCTTGTAAAAACCGTGATGGAAAATGCCCTCCTTGGATAATTAGGGCTAAAAAAATAAAACATGATAGTTCAAAAAAAACAATTTACTATGACAATGCTGTTGTAAAAATTTACGATTTCCCAATATTTTATTTTCCTAAATTCTTTCATCCTGACCCGACTGTTAAAAGACAATCAGGATTTTTAATGCCAACATTTAAGGATAATTCTACCGTAGGATTGGGCTCTACAATACCTTACTACTGGGCAATTTCAGGTAATCGAGATTTGACAATAACACCAAAATTATATGCCAATGAAAATATTTTGATAATGAATGAGTACAGACATGCTTTTGAAAATTCTTATTTAATTGTTGATACAAGTTATACAGAAGGTTATAAAAAAGTAACTAATAAAAATCTACCTGGCTCAAGATCACATTTCTTTTCAAAATTCAATTTAGATTTTTCAAATGATAAAGATTATTTGAGTAATCTGGAAGTAAACCTTCAGAGAGTATCAAATCCTACATATTTTAGAGTTCATGATATAAATACAGCTTTAGTTGATAAAGATGAAGATATTTTGAAAAGCGAAATTAAATATGAATTTCAAAGTGAGGATAACTATTTCGGATTTAAAAGCAGCTTGTTTGAAGATACAACGGATAGTACTAGATCTCGATACGAATATATTCTTCCTAATATAAATTATGAAACTAATTTGTTCACCAGCAAAAATTTAGGTCTTTTAGATTTATCAAGTACAGCATTCGCAAAAAATTACAATGTCGATCAATACACCAAATTTTTTGTAAATGATTTAAATTGGAAATCGAAATCATTTGCAAACCGAATAGGATTTGAAAGTGATTTTGAGGGATTATTAAAATTTGTAAATTATGAGGCCGATAATGCCGAAAAATATAAAACTGATGGACTTAATACTGAAATTAAAACAGCGATAGGATATAACACTAAATTACCTTTAGCTAAGAAAAATCTATCTCAAAAAAGTATTAATTTTTTAACACCAAAATTCTCACTGAGATTAGCCCCAAATACTATGAGAAATCTAGCTAATGAAGATCTTCAACTAAGTTATTCAAATCTTTTTTCCTTAAACAAAAATTCCCAAATTGATGTGGTAGAGGAAGGTATGAGTGCTTCCTTGGGCTTTGAAATCGCTAAAAATGAGCTTTTAGACGGTAACGACATAGGTGAAAAATTATATTCTTTAAATGTTGGTCAGACCTTTAACCAAAGGGAAAATAAATCCAGACCTAATAAAAGCTCTTTAGATCAACAAGTTTCCGATTTAGTTGGAGAAGGGTATTTGCGACTAGGTAAAAACTTTTCTATAACAAATAAATTCTCTTTGGATAATAATTTCAATGATATTAATTATAATGATTTGGATGCAAATTTAGTATTAGGAAATACCAGATTTAATATGAAATATCTTGAGGAAAATAATCATATTGGAAATTCTGGATATATAAAATCAGATATAAAAATAAGTTTTAGTGATGCTAATGAATTAGCTTTTGATATAAAGAAAAATTTAGAAACCGACTCAACAGAGTTTTACAATTTAGCTTATAATTATATTAATGATTGTCTAAAAGCTGGATTAGTTTTTAGAAGAGAATTCTATTCAGATAGAGATATTGAATCTACAGACTCAATAATGTTTAAAATTTCTTTATTACCATTTGGAGGTGAAATCTCCACTCCAGAAATTGATAGATGATTAAATATCATATCAGAATATTTATTTTTATTTTATTTTCCCTTTTTTACTTTGAAAAAAGTTTCGCAGAAATAAATAACTCAATAATTATTTCAGTAGGTAATCAACCTATAACCAAACTAGATCTTTTAAAAGAAATTAAGATGGTTGCAATATTGTCCAATACAAATATTTCAAATGAAAATAAAGAACAAATAAAAAAGCTTGCTGTTCAATCATTAATTAATAGAACAATTAAAAATCAAGAAATTGTAAAATATGGAATAGAAAATTATGATAAAAAAGATTTAGATCAAATGATTTCTGATACTGAAAAAAAACTTGGACTTAGCAGAAAAGAGTTAAAAAATTTATTTGAGTTACAAAATTTGAATTATAATAGCCTGATAACTAAATTTGAAACAGATTTGAAATGGAATAGTTTAATATTTAGATTATACAAAAACAAAATTACTTTAAATACAGTTGAACTAGAAAGTCAGATAAGATCAGAAGTAGAAAATACGAAACAAAATAGAATTTTTTACATATCTGAAATTGTAATTAATTTACCAGAGGATGGAGGAAATAATGCAATAAAAGAAGTTTTGGAAAGTATTAATAATAATGGTTTCGAAAATGCTGCTAAAAAATTAAGTATATCATCCTCTGCAGAAAATGGAGGTAAAATTGGTTGGTTCCAAGAAACTCAACTATCTAAAAAAATTTTTAGTAATATAGAAAATATTAAAGTAAATGAAGTTGGAAAACCTTTGATAATAGATAATACAATTGTTTTTATAAAAAAAAATGATGAAAAAACAAATGATTTGGATGTTGAAAAAATTAAGCAGAATCTTGTAAGCAAAGAAAAAGAAAAAAAATTAAGAACTTTTTCAAAATCTCATTTTTCAAACCTTGAAAGAACAGTTCAGATTAAATTTTTATGAAAAATCTTGTCGCAATAATTGCTGGTGATCCAGAAAGTATTAATACAGAAATAATAGCTAAAGCTTGGAAAAAAAAAATTTATTTTAATAAAACTAAAATATTTGTAATTGGTAATTTTAAGTTGATTAAAAAGCAACTACAGGCAATTAAAATACCCTTAAAAATTCAAAAAGTTAATCACATTCCTTATAGTAATTATACCAAGAAACTTATTGTTTTAGATGTTCCGTTAAAATTCAAAAATTGTTTCCAAATAAATAAAAGAGAAAAATCAAAATATATTAAAGATTGTTTTAAAATTGGAGTAGATCTAGCAAAAAAAAGAAAGGTTCTTGGAATAATAAATTGTCCTATAAATAAAAAAGATCTATTTGGTAATAAAAATATAGGTGTTACCGAGTTTCTAGCAAAAAAAGATGGGCGTTTAGGAAAAGAGGCTATGATAATTTATAATAAAAAACTATCTGTATCACCAATAACAACACATATTAAATTAAATTCAGTATCAAAGAAAATATCCAAAAAAAAAATTACAAATAAATTAACCTCTATAAATAATTTTTTCCTTAAACTCAGAAAGAAAAAGCCCAAAATTGGAGTTTTAGGTTTAAATCCACATAATTATGAACTTAAAAGAGGCTCTGAAGAAAAAAAAATTATTATACCTGCAATTAAAGAAATAAAAAAAAAAAGAATTATGGCATATGGACCACTACCAACTGATACGGCCTTTTCTAATTATGAAGAAAAAAAATATGATGTATTAGTCGGAATGTATCATGATCAAGTACTTTCTGCATTCAAAGCATTATTTAAATTCGACGGAATTAATATTACAGCAGGTTTATCATTTATAAGAGTTTCACCAGACCACGGAACAGGGGAAGACATCATAAAGAAAAATATAGCTAATCCAAGCAGCTTAATTGAGACTATAAAATTTTTTAATAACAAAAATGTTAAAATTTAAAAAATCGCTTGGGCAAAATATTTTGGTTGATAAAAATATTTTAAATAAAATTATTTCTCCTAATAGAATAAAAAATCAAGATGTTTTAGAAATAGGCCCTGGTACAGGAAATTTAACCAGCTTTATTGCTGAGAAAAAACCTAAAAGTATATATTTAATTGAAAAAGATACGAGGTTTTGCAAAATATTATCTAAAAAATTTAATATTAGAAATAAATTTTTTATTAACAATGAAGATATTCTTAACTTAGACTTAAATAAATTTTTAAAAAAAGAAGTCCTTGTGTTTGGGAATTTACCCTACAATATATCAACACAGATTTTGTCAAAATTTATAAGTTTAGAAATTTGGCCGCCTTTTTATAAAAGATTAATATTTATGTTTCAAAAGGAAGTAGCTGATAGAATTTTAGCAAAACCAAATACAAGGGAATATGGAAGAATATCTATTCTGGCAAACTTCAGATTAAATATAATTCAGAATTTTACTGTTTCTAGAAGATCTTTTTTTCCTGTTCCTAAAGTAGACTCAAAAATAATTATTTTTGAACCAAAAAAACAAATTAATTATAAAATTTTTAATATTAAAAATCTTGAAAATGTAACTAATATTTTTTTTAATTCAAAAAGAAAAATGATTAACAAGGCCTTTTCTAAATTATTTGACAATAATTTACAAATCTCGAAAAAATTAGATCTAAATCTTAATTCTCGACCTTCTGAATTAACATTTGATGATTATTATCGACTAACTGAATTTTTTGAAAAATCTCTAAATAAATTTTAACTTTTTAACCGATCTGATATTATTTTCTTTATTTGTTTAAAGCAATTCTCAACGTTATCATTTACAATTACATAGTCATATTCGTCTGAATGTTTAATATCATTAGAGTATGCTAAAAGTCTTTTTTTTATAGACTCTTTTCCATCCTGATTTCTTGCAATAAGTCTTTTTTCTAATTCCTCCTTACTTGGCGGAAGTATAAATATAGTCAACAAATTAAGATCTTTGAATTTACTTAACTGTTGGGTTCCTTGCCAGTCAATATCAAATAAAACATTCAATTTTCTTTTAGTAATTTCATTTACTGAATTTTTCGATGTACCGTAAAAATTATCAAAAATTTTAGAATATTCATAAAAAGCATTTTTTGAGATTAACTCATGAAATTTATCTTTATTTACAAAAAAATAATCGACGCCATCGACTTCGTTTGGTCTTGGTTTTCTTGTTGTATGGGACACAGAAATTTTGAATGAATTATCTGATTGTTGAATTTTTTTTGATAACGTAGTTTTCCCTGCTCCAGAAGGTGAAGATAAAACAAGCAAAAGAGGCTTACTCTGATTGTTCATCGCAAAAAAAATTATATTTAATTAGACTTGCTTTCAATAAACTTAATTGCGTCACCAACTGTTAAAATCTTCTCGGCTTCACTGTCAGATATTTCTGAACCAAATTCTTCTTCGAAAGCCATAACTAACTCAACTGTATCTAAACTATCTGCTCCTAGATCGTCTATAAAACTAGCTTCATCAGTCACCTTCTGCTCATCAACACCTAAATGATCTGCTATGATTTTCTTTACTGTAGGTCCTACTTCTTTCGCCATTTGAATTCCTTTTTGATTATTCTTAAATTTGTTATTAAATTATTTTTATTCTTTGTCAAGACATATACATCCCACCATTCACATGAATGGTTTCTCCAGTTACATAAGAGGCCCCATCTGATGACAAAAAGGCTACACAATTCGATACATCTTCGCCTGTACCCAGTTTACTCATAGGTATCCTAGAGGTTAAAATAAGCTTAACTTTTTCTGCAATTCCGTCAGTCATGTCAGAAACAATAAATCCAGGAGAAACACAATTTACTGTAATATTTTTCTTTGCGTATTCAATTGCTAAACTTTTAGACATTCCAATTATTCCAGCTTTAGAAGCTGAATAGTTTGCCTGGCCAAGATTTCCTGTATGACCAACTATTGAGGTAATATTTACAACTCTTCCAAATTTATTTTTTAACATATTTTTTATTGCGTATTTAGTTAATAGAAAAGTGGATGTTAAATTAACATCAATAACTTTCTTCCATTCTTCATCTTTCATTCTCAATGACAAATTGTCTACATTAACACCTGCGTTATTTACTAATATGTCTAATCCCCCCAATTCTGATGTAGCAGAATTAATAAATTCTTCTATTCCTGAATGATCAGAAAGATTAAATTTTTTAATTTTTACATTAGGATTTTTTTGTTTTATTAACTCTAGTTTTTCAGATTTAGTACCGGTGCCTAATACTGTTCCTCCGAGAGAAACGAATTTATTAACAATTGCTCCTCCTATACTCCCTGTAGCTCCTGTTATTAAAATTTTTTTATTTTTAAAATCAATCATTTTAGACTTTTGATGTCTTCAATTGTATTTATACTTTTAACGTTAACATTTCCACTAATTCTTTTTACTAGACCAGATAATACTTTTCCAGGTCCTATTTCAATAAATTCTTTTACATCATTATCAATCATATAAAGAATGCTCTCTCGCCATCTAACTTTTGAATAAATTTGTTCGATAAGTAATTTTTTTATATTTTTTTGATCATTTTCTGCTTTAGCAGTAACGTTACTAACTATACTAATAGAAGGGTCTGTAAAACTTGTATTTAAAATTTTATCTTTCATTTTTTCAG
>CETH01161145.1_pt1 | contig 63712 bp, 132 predicted proteins | sample 361461 | NCBI WGS metagenome assembly CETH01 (sample SAMEA2622695, study PRJEB7988) | marine metagenome | isolation source: saline water (ENVO:00002010), including | reverse complement strand
AGATCTTGAAGTACAAGTCTATGGAGAGGGACCAAACGGTTTTCCAGAAGTGGAAGTTACCGGTCCACTAGACGAACTTAAAGACTGGTATGTTAACATGTACATGGAAGGAGATTCATTCGCGGCAGATGATTTTGATGAATTCGTTCAAATGATTTAACAAGTAACCATTTTCCCATGCGTGAGGTAAATCCAACAATGAAAATTTCAAAAAGACAATTGAAAAGAATTATACGCGAAGAAAAGCAGAAGCTTATCAAGGAAGCCCCTCAATATATGGAAGATAGCCCAGAAATAATGGATCTTTTCAACCAAATACTACAGGTTTTTGCTCGACAGTTTCCTGGAATAGACACCAAGTATTTTGGTGACGAGATTTATCAAGCAATAGAAAATGAATGGAATGCTGCGGCTGCCGAACAAAGAGAGTCCGGTTCAGATTTTTAGGATAAAACAAAATGAAAATTTCAAAAAGACAACTTAAGAGAATTATTAAAGAAGAGTATAATAAGCTCAAGCGGAAAGGCTTTATTAGAGAATCTGCGTTTCACAGTGAAGACTTGGCAGCCCAAGCAGAAGAGGCTGGAATATATCATAAAGATTGGTATGATATTCCAGGGTTTTGTGAATCTGCCTTAGCTGAAGGTCTCATCTCACTTGAGTTGGTCGATGTAGCTGCAGAAGAATTAAATTCTGTTGGGGTTAATGACGCAATGGAAGCCATCTTGAACCATGAAGACAGCGCACTCTTTGTCCGAGACTTACCGGCTGTAAAGGAAATAGCTGCTGGAATAAGAAAATATAAACGCGGCAAATTCCCAATGCATCCCCGTTTTCCTGAATCTTCTTACACACCTATGATTGCTTGGATAGCTTCCAGATAATAAATTTTATTTAACAATAAGGCGAAATAATGAGAATCACAAAAAGACAACTAAAAAGAATTATTAGAGAAGAATACAACCGTATTCTTAGTGAAAGCCGACACATGAGGTTAACCCTTTGGATACAACCAACCTCTAATGGCCAGGACCTTGAGATTTTTGTTAATGAATCTGATACTTCTTATAACCTTGGAGAGTATTACCACAATAATATGAATATTGGCGATTTTCTCTCTCAATTCGAGGATGACCATGGACATCCTATGCCAGCTGATGCTGTTGTAGAAGATATCGATGGAATTGGCATTGGAGACCTTTCAGTTGCTGAAGCCTTCGAAGCTGCTATGGACATGTATTCAGGCCTCTGAGAGAAATTAAAATGAAATTCACAAGAAAACAGCTAAGAAGAATTATACGGGAAACATTAGAAGAAGTTCCATATTTAGTTCAAAAGGAAATGAAAAAAGATTTCCAGCGCTGGGGCAATTTTGTTCCGGATTCTCGTGAAACGGATGTTTATGATAGTTTAGAAAGTTTCGAAGATTCTCATGGATACCAACCACATAAGCCCCCAGATAAAAAATGGGATTCTCTTCAAAGAGAACAAGAGTTTTTAAATTTAAGTTTTGAAGAACAAAGTGCTTACGAAGAAGGATCCGCTGCAGCTTTAGCAGGAGAGAATATAGTCACAAACCCAAAGGTAGAACCACATAACAAACATTTAGCAGATGCCTGGGAAATGGGTTGGTTCTCCGAAATGACACTTCCGCCAGATAGAAAAGGATATTAAAAATGAAAAAGATATTACACCGACTTGCAAATTTATTTAATGACAAACACTGTTGCTGCTGCTGTGGGTGTTGCAATTGTGAAAAAGGCTGTTGTACATGAAGCTTACCAAAAGACAATTGAAGAATATAATCAAAGAAGAAAAGCAAAAACTTCTTTCGGAAATGCATGGAAGACAAAGTGAAGACGCTTCTTTTGCTCTAGAGGCTTTATTGGATTCTTTTGTCAATGAAAATATTAACCATCAAAGCTCTGGCGGTATTTCTGCTGAAGAAGCAAATGCAGCATTCGATATGGCTGCTGAAAATTTAAGAGAATGGTTTGAAAGTTGGTTAGATAACATGTATGATCAAAATTATTCCGGAGAATGAACATGAAGCTTACAAAAAGACAACTCAAGAGAATTATTAGAGAAGAAAAAGAGAAACTTCTCACCGAAAATACCTCTTATAAAATTGGGCCTCGCCAAATTCAAGAACTTGATGATTTCATGTGGAGTGTTAAAAGAGAACTTGAAGGACTTTTAGGAGGAATGGATCGTAATTGGTATAACAAACTTGAATATATTGATGCAGCTCATGTAGCCCTTGATAAATTAAAATCAGATCTTATGGGAGCACAAGAAAAACCTTCGAAATCGTGGAAACCAAAAGGTCGTTCTTGGGATCAAGAGTAACACTTTAAAAGGAAGATGGAATGAAAATTACTAAAAGACAATTGAAGAGAATTATCCGAGAAGAATTCACTAAACTCCTAAAAGAAGATTGGGATAAAGAAACCTTTGGTGGGCGATCTCATCAAAGAAAACCAGTCGCAACATATGGTCAGCGTTTAATCGATGCACGTAAGGGCAACCGTCTTCCTCCACAAGAATCAAACTGGTATAGTTTTGCCAAAGCAATGGATATTGGAGTATTAGATTTAGATGAACTAGCTTTCATGATGAGGTATAAAGATTTTGCAACAATGGATGCTGCAATGTCTCCTCGAGGATTATCACAGGATGAAGCAGAGGAATTAGCTGAGCATATGTATGAAATTAATGAAGCCTCAGAAACCGATGTTTTCGATGCTTTAGATGCGTCTTATGGTTGGGGAGGAAATGTATAATGAAAATCACAGAACGCCAACTAAGAAAAGTAATTAGAAAGCAAATCATCCTTTCAGAAGGTCGAGTTCGCTTGCATACTGAAACCAATAAACTCTTAAAATATCTTAGAATAAATACAAGAAAGTTATCCCCCGAACAGAAAGCCAATCTTAACCAGTTAGTAATCGATAATCTATCTGATCGATTAGGTCACCACTATCAAAAGACTGATATTATATTTCAAGCTTTAGATGCTACTGGATTATGGCCTCGAGGCGATTATGTGCATGATCAAAGAGATCAGAGGTTGACTAGTTACCTGGATGATGCCCGCGATAAATTCCAAACGGAACTTAAGCGAAAAGAAAGATACCGAAGAAACAAAGAGCTAGATAGAGAAGCTACAAAAGCTGGCAGAAAAGATATGAGAAGATATGCAAAATCCCAAATAAGACAAAGCCGCGCGGCTCCTGGGTGGCGAGACTGATGAAACTTACAAAACGACAGTTAAAAAGAATTATCAAAGAAGAAAAGCAAAAACTTCTTAAAGAATCCAGGCTCCAAGGAGATGCTCCAAGGTTTAAGGAAATTATGGAAGAAATAGCTGAACTCGTAGAAGAAGCTTGGGAAGTTTCTGGAAGACCTGAACATGCTCGAGGATATTGGTATAATGGAATCCTTGCTCGCGTTGACCCATCTGCGCATGGCATGGCCAGTAGAAACTATTCAATGTCTTCTACATATGAAGAACTTGGTGGAGATGAAGGAAAAATGGAAGACATGATGGAATTAGGATATATGGATGGACTTAATAATGTCGAACCCCAACATCCGGATAACGAATATTATATGTTCAATTGGAAAGATGGCAAACAAGAAGCAAAAGAGACTTCTAGGAGATAACAAAAATGAGATTAACAAAAAATAAATTAAGAAGAATCATTCGAGAAAGCTTAAAAGGAAATCCGTCAAATTTCCCGACTAGCCCAGTAAATGAAAATATTGATGATTATACCAAATCTTTCGAAAGTGCAATGGGAGGAAAACAATATTCATATAGTAAAAAGCTTGGGTTTATTGAAGCTGCTTTAGCTTCACTGGAAGAAGCAAAAATGTATGATGATGCAAATGCTGACATAGATGACGATTGGCTGATTGAATTAATCGATGATCTAAGAAGATATATGGACGCATTACATCCGATGGTTGATATGGAAAGACAATAATAATATGAAAATTTCAAAGCAACACCTTAAACAAATTATTAACGAAACAGCCCACGGTCGAAGAGCAGCTAGAAACCGATTGCTAGACGATTTAACTGGTGGAGATGAACTTCGCCAACTTCGCAAATTATATCCGGACTTAGATGACTATTTTGATGGTGGTTGGGATGATGATGCAGGCTGGAATGGCGGCTGGGTTGTAATGGATGAAGTAGAAGGGCGATATGTTGATTCGGGTGTTTCTACCAAAGGTGAACTTGGTAAACTAAGAGCATACGACGCCGTAAATAGTCGCGAACAAATAAACGTTAAAGCTAATGCTCGAGCTGCTCAAGCAATGGGAATGACCGAATCTAACAAGCTAACAAACAAGGAAAACAAAGTGAAAATTACGAAAAGACAACTCAAAAGAATTATTAGAGAAGAATATAAAAGAATTTTAGCAGAAGACCACGTACATCCATACGCAGATATTTTGGATTTAGCATCTAGGCCAGACGGAGTATCTTTAGATGAAATCAACAGTTTGTTCGGCGCCGCTGGGTTTGATATTATCGATGAACTAACTGAAGAAGGAATAGTTTGGTTAGACGATCAAGAAGGGATAGTTTACGCTTCTGGATCCAAACCATCTGCCGGCCTAAAAGGCGCAGTGGATCGATATACGAGACGATAATCTATAAAGGTAATTTACAATGGCATCAACAGTAAAAACACAAACTCTTAAAGTTACTCTTACAGAAGAGATAGTTTTGAATGGTTCAAATTATAAGTCTTCTAATGTTTTATCAATTCCTCTCATAGCAGAAATTTCTAAAAGAATCGTGAGTGTTACTACTACAGAAGCCCAAATATTAGCTTTTGGTTCAGCTGTTGCTAATGGAACATATGTTTTAGGAAATGTTAAATACATAAGGATAACAAATTTAGATGATGCTAATCACGTTGTTATAACATTGGTAAATTCTATAGAAGGTGAAGCGGCTCTAAAATTAGATTATGGTCAGTCGATGATTATCAACGGGGATTTGTCTGGTGGCTTGGCTAGTGTTATGATAGCTGACAATACCGCAATCACAAACCCGCACTCTAGTTTGGCAAACTTAGCTTCAATTAATGCGATCGCAGATACATCAGCAGTTGATCTAGAAATATTCGTCGCTTGTGTATAAAATAAAGGGGGGAACCTTTATGGAAAAAACAATAGAAAACATCAAAGCACTTATTCCAATTATAGGTGTTATTGTAGCATTAGCTGGATTTTATTATACTACCCAACATAGGTTGGATCATATAGAAAATAAAATTATTGAACTTGAAGAACAAGATAAGAAAATCAAAAAATCTCTAGGAAAAAAGCAAGACAAAAAGAGGTAAAATGGAATTTATAAATTCTATAAAACCATATTGGAATAACGAGCCCTTTAATTTTAATACAAATATTTTTTCTGCTTCCTTACAAACGTGTTTAAAAATACCTATACTTGCTTACGAAAACGGTTTAGAAGTAAGATATAGAAACAACTCATTAAAAAACTTAGATTCTCTACCTTTGTGCAAAGATACTCCATCAGAAAAGATGGTCAATGATTGTTTTTTTCAAATATTGAATATCGATTTAATATCAAAAGAAATCAAAAACTTTAAACAGAAACTTCAAGATTATTTTCAGTCCAATATTACTGCAAATTTTTATTTAAACAACTTTGATATAAAAGGGTTGCCTAGACACTATGATGATCATCATGTTTTAATTTTCCAAATATTTGGAAAAAAGAAATGGTGGTTACATAAAAACAACTTAAAAGATTCTCCACCATATTGGAAAGATCATCCAAACCCACCAAATCGATTGCTTGATTCGAAATTAACTTATCAAAATACTGGGTTATACATTCCAAGACATTATTGGCATCGAGCCGAACCTCAATCAGGAATATCCGCCCATATATCTTTTGGTATATAAAAAGAAAGCCGCTGAAAGCGGCTTAATTTTTTTAATGATATAAATATTAATTTACATTTTACCCATTAGCTCTTTCCAGTTTTCGTTATTACTCCATGGCCCTTCAACAAAAGGCAGACCATCAAACTTTCTTTCGTAATTTTCAGGCTGTCGTTTTCGAAGTTTCCAAAGTGCATTTCTGCTGTTTTCCGCTCCAACCAAAGGTGCCATAATGTTACTTACCAAAGTAGAATCATAATAAGCAGAAAGTTTATCAAACAAATCCTGTGGAATAGTTGTTCCAATTAGGTGTTTATAATCTTTTCTAGAAGCAAAGGTACCCCAAACTTCCTCAACAGCAAAACCCAGATCTTCCATGAGTGCTCCTAAAGCTTCGTATGTCATCTCATTTGGGTGATTATCTGCTGCCCCCATTTTTTCATCATAACAAGGTGTCGAAACCCAAAATACTGAATCTTCATGCATCAAAGTTTTAGCTCGTCTCAAAAAATGATTCGCCTGATGTGGCTGTACGTGCTCAATTACTTCAAGACAAACTATAGTATCAAAGGTTTTATTTTCCGGAAAAACATGGGTCAGAAAATCTGCCCGTGCATGAAGAGAAACGTTTCTAACTGAATTTGACTTCCCAGTCAAAACGGTTTTTTCAAGACGTTCAGTTCCTTTTTGTTTAAATTTATCTGCTGCTTCTAAACCAAGATATTCTGAACACTTTACTCGATTACAATGGATAGAATTAAGAAGCTGAAGTTCCGGCCCACAACCAATATCAAGAATAGTTGGACCTTTTCCTTCGTTTAATTTACGAACGGCTGTTGAATTAAGGTGTTTTCCAACAACATGGGAATAGCGTGCTGCATGAGCAATATAATCTCTATGTAATTGAATTCTTTGCATTGCTGTCTCCACTGAAAGGTGTGTGCGATTAAATTCCTCGCGATATCGTTTTAGTTCTTCTTTATCAATAGTCTTGGTTTTGATTGTCATATTTTCTCCTTTTGAACAGTCATTATTATTATATTGTAAACGGTTTAGTTTTACAAGTAGAATTTATATTATTTTTTATTTTAAAACCTGTGTAATGACTTGATAAACAAGTTAAATTATATACATAAGAAAAAAATCAACCTACATGGAGAAAACATGAATAATCATTTAACCCCGTTTGAAAAAATGAATGAAGGCCTTAAAAACCAAGCAATTATTACAGGGGTTCTTATTGCAATAAAAGACATAATCGATGTCTGCGAAGAATGCAATATTCAGATCAATTCAGCTTCCTCTTCTCCGAATAGTGAAGAGCAAGAAATTATTGACCAAGCAACAATAGACTCTTATATTGCTGAACAAGCAATAATTGCTTTGGCAGACAATCTAGAAGAAAAATTTGGTATATCCGCATAAGGAAAACATGAAGAAATCTCAAAAACCAATTAAAATTAAACTTCCTAAATCTAGAAATTGGATTGCAGTTTATGCATTTCAGCGTTCTGGAGCTGGCAAACATAAATCTAAAAAATCTTATACACGAAAACTCAAGCACAAAGGTAAAAAACATGACAATTAGACTATTTGAAGTAGGCGGCTCAATCCGCGACGAATTAATGGGGATTGATAATCCTCCCGATCGAGACTTTTGTGCTGAGTCACCAAATGGGTGGGGAGGTTTGCTTGCCTGGTGTAACGACACTATGGAGCGAGTGTTTGTTGTCACACCTCAGTTTTTTACAATCCGCGGCATGATGCCAAATGGTACAGCTATTGATGTTGTTATGTGTCGCAAGGACGGTTCGAGCTCTGACGGACGTCATCCAGACCACGTTGAACCTGGGACTCTGCTAGATGATTTGGCTCGACGAGATTTTACAGTCAATGCTATGGCTCGTGAAGTCGACCCCAAGACCCTTGAGCCTATAGGTGATATTATCGACCCTTTCGATGGCTCATTCGACTTGGAGCATCGTATAATCCGGTGTGTTGGAGATACAAAGGAAAGAATTCATGAGGACGGTTTGCGGATACTTCGGGCCGCGAGATTTATTATAACCAAAGGACTTTTTCCACATCCGGATTTGGATGCTGAACTTAAATCTCCGTTGCCATGGCTCTGGATGGATGATACTGTTTCAACAGAGCGTATAAGAGAAGAGTTGCAAAAAATGTTCAAGAACCATGGAATCGAAGCCATTCGTTTCTTTAGTAATTCTTGTACTCAGAAAGCACTGGATATTTTACTAGGTGAAAACTCTAGTATTTGGCTTAAGCCAGTTATGGAGAAAAAATAATGGAAATGAACAAAGAACAATATGAAAGACTCATGAAAAGATTTGCTTTAGAACTATCTGAAATTGGTGTAACAGAAAACATGATAAAAACAACCCATGATTGTCTGGAACGTACCCCAAATTATGCCAGCGTAAATAAACAAGAAGTTGTTAAAAGATTTGTGTATCAACATAACGGATATCTTATTGAAGCTAAACAAACTGTTGAAATGACGGTGAAAAAATGCAAGTAGGAGATTTAGTAATGTTTAATAATCCAAAGAGCAAATATGCAAAATGGTTTTTTGGTCAATTTGGAATTGTGAAAAGCTATTCAGAAAAGCAGCATGTTCATGGGTTTACGAGGCATTGTAGAGTAGTCTGGTTGCAACCTGTAAAATATTTTGATGGGTTTTCTAAATACTCTGATTTTAGTGCTGGTGATTTTGAGGTTTGTAATGAAGCCCGGTGATTTAATATGCTATAATGCCGCCGGGCAAAAAAACAAAACATTAGGACTAGTCTTGCAGATTAAAGAGGAACTTTCATGGGCCATGGCCTCGGAGAAAATTATCTTAGTTCAATGGTGCATTATTGGAGACCTTATGCCTCGCAGAGAACAAGAAAGAAATGGGCCTTATATTCATGACACTCCAGTATCCGGTGAGTACGCCTGGCATAAGCTTGGAGCTTGGTTTGAGGTAGTTAAATGAAATGGGTTAAATCTAGCAAAATAAATATAGGTGATTTAGTAAAATCTGTACAATCGCCATGGGGATCCATACAATATCCTAAAGGACATGGGGTAGTTACCGAGATTAAAGGTGAAATACTTTACGTTTATTGGGGGTCTAATAAACCTAAGCCAATTAGTATAAGATTACTCAAGGTATTGAAGTGAATATAGGTGATTTGGTAAAAAGAAAACCCAAATGGGGAGATTGGGTCAAACATAATCCATGGATGCACACAGAAAAAGACTTTGAAATAGGTGTCATCGTCGAGAAGGTGGACATCCCGGGTACCCGTCATAATCAAGTTTTTAGAGTTCTATGGCCTGATGGAATTAGTGACAGTATTTGGGATCGCGATTTAGAGGTAGTAAATGAAAGTCGGTGATTTAGTAATGTGGTCTAACCATTGGGTTAACTTAAACCAGGAAAAAGAATATGGTTTGGTTGTTAAAAAAGTTCATCATGGGTATCTGGTTTTCTGGAATGATGAAACATATACCATAGTGCTAATGTCCTTAATCGATGATATTAATATTATCTGAAAAACCGTGTAATCTAATAATAAAGAAATTATATTATATAAAGAACTTCACCAAGGAAAAAAATGCCTGCAAAATATAACAATAAAAATATACAACATCGACTTTGGCTAGCCCAAAACCTCTTGTCTGTTTTGGAAAAATGGGGTTTCGAAATTGACAACGATGATTCAATTGAATCATGGGAATTTGTCCTATCAAAATGGGACAAATATGACATTACGAAAAAAATAATTGTTTATACTAGTATTGATAAAACTTCAGGGTCAATCCGCCCAATGGGCTCAGATGCAATCCGGATTGTGGCTCTAAGGCTACGAAACAATGATGAAAATCTTCCACTGTATAGAAAAAAAGTAAACAGAACTGGAGAATTTAAAAATATTGTAAACCGTACTATAAACGCAATCAAAGAGGCTCAAAGAAAATGAACAAACCTGATTATTCAAATCCAAATTCTGTACTTTCTTGGTGGCTTATGGCCAGTTATGCATATTATGAACTTTTGTCACCTATTATGCTCGACGAAGAATTTGATGAAATGACCCAAATTCTAAAAGATAAGTGGGATGAAATTGACCATCCTCATAAAAGCCTCATTACAAAATCACATTTAGATGCAACTACCGGTTATGATATTAAATATCCAAACATTGTCAAATATTGTGTATACGATATCTTAAAACCTGTGTAGAAACTTTATAGATAAGTTAAATTATATATATAACAACTAACCAACCATGGAGAAACAATGAAATCAATCATAGTTCAAAACCCGACCACGTCTGAAACCTTTTCAATCCCTGTTTCAGAATTAACAGAATATATGATGGAAGGATATATCCCAACAGGAACTTCTGCGCCACAAGATATTCCTTCTGAAAACCAAGATGACCTGGAAGAATTCTATATGGAAGACATTGATGCCTCAGCAGCCGTCGACAAAGATATTGAAAATGCTGTCTTTTCAATAGAGCATTCGAAAGAAAATATTCTTAATGCTTTGAATAATATAAATATTTTAAATGCTGCTATTTCTCATTTGGGAGATCTTCAAACAGAAGATGAACTAGTCAGTGGAGAAACATCCCACCTAAATGGAGCAGGCTTTTCAGCCGCGTTTTCTAGAACTGGCCGACGCCTTTGGATGTGGGCAACCGGTAAAGACCCTAAAACAATGGAGGTTCGCTGGGATCCTAAGTGTTTATCTCACCCTCGCGCTAATGCAGCATTTTCTAAACAGCTAAATAATTATGATGACTTTAATACTGCGGCTGAATTGGCAAAATATGTCGCTGGATTTCACTGGCGCCAGCTTGAACATATTCTAGAGCCTGGTTTTCAAGGTTTGCTTCTCCCAAAAGCAGATAAAAAAACTCTCAGAAAACCTTCTAAAAACTGGGTATCTCTTACAGGGGCTAAAGTTTTGCAAGTCAAAGGTGGGGGAACTCAATTGCTTTGGGACAGTCGCAGAATCTGGCTTCCTACATCTCAAATTAAAAACGTAGGAGGAAACCTGAGTATTCCTTCTTGGCTTGCTACAAAAAACGACATGGTTTAAATTCTTACATAATTTACTTTAATACAAGGTGGGATATCCCCACCTTTTTTGTATTCAAATAAACAATAGGAATATTGAATAAAAGAGCATAATTATGATTACTTGTTGGGAGTTCAATTATGATATGGTTATTGTTGAGCTGTTTTTTATCGAAGCCTTTAATTGAAACTGCTTCTATAGACTCCGCTCCATCAGATTTTTATCCTGTCTTTGAGGATTGTGAAAACACCTTAGAAAGCACAGCTTGCGATTTTACCGGAATTAATAGCTTAAATGAAAAACAATCGTTGTATGAGTTTTATAAAAAACCAATTGTTTTAGATTTTTCTGCAATGTGGTGTGGCCCATGTAATCAAGCAGCTTCCGAAGTTGAGGAATTATACAGGCTTTACGAAAAAGAGGATTTAGTATATTTAACGGTTTTAATAGAAAATAGACAAGGCCAACCTCCAACCTCTGATGACATCAAATGGTGGTTAGAAGAATGGGGAATTATAGAATCTCCAGTTTTAGGATCCGATCGATCTCTTCTTAACAATGGAGAAACATCAGGCTGGTTTTTAGGTGGTTGGCCAACATTTTATTTCATTAATAAAGATATGAAGATTCAAGGTTATCTTCGAGGATATTCTAAAGAAGCTGTTGTCGACGGAATTGAAAAAATAATAGAAGAGCAATAATGAAATACTTACGGAAATATATTCGAGCGCTTTTACTTGAGTCTCCAGAACTTCAAGATGCATTTAGTGAATTCAGGTGGAATCGACAAGAAGGAGAAATGACAACAGTTCCCGAAGATCCAGATCCAGATTCCGGAGATAACATGAGTGTCGGTACCTGGCACCATGATGAACTCACAAAGAAACTAGGAAAAAAGAAAGCAACAGAATATATTAACCTTAAAAGAGAAATGAAAGGTTTCTGGAATAAACATGCAGACCATGATTATTGGAAAACAGTAAAGTGCGTACATAGTTTAAATTATTATAATTTAATGGGTGGAGATGTATCAAGAGGCGAAATAGATCTTTCTGTTTCTGCTTTTATTGAAAAGTACAAGCCAAACAAAGTCCATAAAGATGAAATGTCTTGTTATGGAATACTAGAAAGTAGTTATAACATAAAAGGTAAAGGTATTATCCTCTCAGGAAGAATCACCTGGGCAGGTCTTACAGATGCTTTTTCGGAATCTCGAGGGTCTGCATCAGCAAAGGATTTACAACGTCATCAAGGATCTGGTTTGCCAAAACGACCCGGATTGAGTAACACTTCAGGAGAAGGGGTTTTATTTGATCAACAAGATGTCCTTTCCGTTTTAGGGAAATATAATCAATTTTATATAGAAGAAGTGATTGTCGATAATTGGCGATGGAATACTTTAATTTGGCCATATAATCCGTTTGAAGATATACATCAAGAAGTATTAGCGCTCAATGCAAAAGGCATCAAAGTAGTTGATGAAGACTTCGAGGAATATACATACACAGACAAAGATATTAAAAAACTTAAAAGGAAATTCCAAAAACTATGATTACTCTCAGAAAATATATAAGAAATTTAATTTTGGAAATGGCTGGAGATATTTCTCCTGGAAGAAAAGTTATTTTCATGGCCGGCGCACCTGGTGCAGGAAAATCCACGGTTTTAAAACAACTCGGGTTAATCAACCAATTTGAAATTGTAAATCCCGACGATTGGTATGAACCGTTTTTAGAAGAAGCAGGAATTTCTTTAGATATCCATACATTTACCCAAAAGTATTTCGACATTATGAGTGCTATAAAAGCAGGAAAAGCAGAGGGTTTAGATGTTACTGAACTTCAATCAGAAAGAGAAGCTCTAAGGCCAACAATGTCTGAAAATATGAAATTATTTGCTAGAGCTAGAAAATTAGCAAAAGAAAAAGCTAGTGAATTAAGTTCACAAGGAATTGATTTTATTATTGATGGCACAGGGGGAAATTATAAAGAAATATCAAAGTTAAATACGGTTTATAAGCATATGGGATATGATACGGGAATGATTTATATTTCTGTACCAAAAACAACTTCCATTGAAAGAAACTGGCAAAGAGGTGAAAAAGGAAAAAGAAGAATCCATTCAGACGCTGCGGCTCGTAGCTGGGATTCTGTGGATAAGAACCTTGAACCATATAAACTTTTGTTTGGAAATTCGTTCTTTTTTGTTGATAATTCGTCGTCTTTTGAAGATTTTCAAGAAAATATAGAATCTATAAGATCCAATATGGAAACATTTTTATTATAAAACTGGGTTATAATCATGACATTTTTGCGAAAATATATAAAAACCTTATTAAAAGAATATCTTTCTCGTCAAGACCTTGAAGATGTTAGACAAACAGCAGAATTAGTACATTTAGGGCAAACGAGAAGAGATGGAACAACAGGTTTTTCTCATCCATTAGGGGTTTATAATATTACGAAAAAATATTATCCAAATAATAAGCCGGCCCAAATGTTAGCTCTGCTTCATGATTCCTTGGAAGACGCAGAAAAAGTTGGAAATGTATCTAAACAAGAAGCCTTTAATATGATAAAATCTTCAATACATGATGAAGAGATTTTAAGCCAACTACTTGATGCATTAATGCTTTTAACTCACGAAAAATCAATTCCTTATCCGGAATATCTTCAAGCTACTTTAAATAACCCTTTATCTGGAATAGTAAAAATTTCGGATTTAATCCATAATCTTTCTCATTCTCCTTCACCTAAACAGATTATAAAATATTCTTCTGCTTTGAAAAACGTTTATATCCCGGGTTATATCAAAAAAGAACATATGAAAGAACTACACGAGATATTGAGAGAAAGACATGGAACTCCTTAGAAAATATATAAAAACTTTATTATTAGAAAAATCTCTTTCTGGAAGAAATTTAGAAAGAGCCGCAAAAAAAATTGCAAAGGAAATCACCAGCGCTTTACTTGATAACGGTCTTAAGCAGGCATTTGTACAAAGAAAGTCAATTAAATTTCGAATTGATTTCGAAAAACCGAAAAAACTTATTTGGCTGAGAGATATTATAGTTTCTGTAGAAGATTCAAATACTTTTAATACTCACGCTGCTTATGAATTTGATTTAGATGCTACAGACGAACAAAGGAAAAATTCCGATTTAATTATATATCTTAAAATGCCGTCCGACTATACAGAAGAAGAGCTTAAGCGTTTTGAAATAAAATATGAAGGAAGTATTCGCCATGAATTAGAACATTCTGGGCAACCAACTGAACACCTTATGAGTGTTAGGGAAACCATTAAGTCCGAAGAAGATATTTGGATATCACTAGAGAATGCTGAAAAATACTATATTAACCAATCTGAAACTCCAGCCCATGTAGCTGATTGGGTTTTACAGTCAAAAAGAGAAGGAATTCCCGCTGCAGATTTAATAGATAGAGAATTAAACAATATTTATGCTACAGGTCTCCATTTCGGATACACTCAAGAAGAGATGGTCTCTTTTATGAATCGGATACGAGAAGTATACCAATTCTATCTTATGACTCGCTGGCCTGATCAAGACTGGCCTTTAGAATATAGGGATGAAGAATAAATGAGAAAATACCTTAAACACATTATTTTTGAAGATTTAGATGCTGCAAAAAAAGCTGCTGAAAAAGAAATAGAAGACTTTGATGCTGAAATTGATAAAAAGCACCAGACCCAAGCAGAGAAACGAAAGAAAAATACTGAAATAGAACAAGCTTCAGCTATTCCGGAAATAGAAATAGAAGACATTAAAAACAGATTGATTCAAATATTTGGAAAAGATAAACATAGTCCTGAATTGTATAAAAGATTTGCTAGCAAATATGATATGACAAAAGATAAAAATTGGGGAAGATTAGACGATCTTATAATGTTGGCAAAAGATCAAAGAGGGGATGGGGAAATGTCAGTAGCTTCTGATAATTTTAACAATCACCTTAACACAAAAGACCATCCGGAACTTTTGTGGATAACAGATGAAGAAACATATAAATTTCTATCATCGCCTCCAAGAGGTTCAGGAAAAGCAGGGTGGTTGAAAACAAGAGAACCGGCTATGGAAAATCTCCGGAGATATATTAGGCAGGTATTAACAGAGGAAGATATTTGATGCTTGGAGATTGCTATGAAATAGCTGGAAAATATATGATGGACCATGGCCGATCTGGTGAATGGATTCTTGTCCATGCTGAAGTTATTGGGCAAGGTGAATTAGAAAGCACACCTTTTGGGCATGCTTTCTTAATTCACAAAGCTTCAGATATGGTACACGATTATTCCAATGGGAGAAATATCGTATACCCTAAATTTTTATATTATACTTTAGGTAAAATTGAGCAAACATTTGTTGAGAGCAAAGATGGCTGGAAAGAAAGACAACCACAGGTTTATGAATATAGTTATGATGACCTGTTACATTGGATAAATGAAACTGAACATTGGGGACCATGGGAACTGGAGACTGAAAGTGGCTATTAAAGAAAATCCGTTTGATATGACTTTTGATGAAGTTGGAGAAAAAGAAGTACCATTAAATTCTAAAGATCTTCAAATAGAAAATTTACGAATATATATTCACAAAATTTTATTTGAAGCAATGATAAATCCATCCTCTGTTTCCTCAAAATTTGCTATTTGGACAACGTTTTATGGAGAAGGAATGGAAATTCCGGAATCAACTGAAATAGATTTTGTTCTTTATGATGCTCAACTTGCAAAACAAATATTAGAAACCGACGCACGTTTTATAGAAAAAGATATAGATGCTGATACAGATTTAGAATCCGAATTATTTGAAGCATCATCAGATCTTATCTCTTCTGCAATTACTGAAACAACAAAAGCTGTGATGCGAATAAGAACCCCGGGAAGATACGGGAACTGCAACGGTGCTTGGGAAGTTATAAGATCCGCCGCAGATGATGGCTTAGGACCAACCTTATATGACATGATAATGTCTATTGCTCCAGAGGGATTAACTTCAGATAGATCTTCTGTTTCCTCATCAGCCCGCCATGTTTGGAATAAATACGCAACAGCTCGTAATGATATTGATAAAAGATATTTAGATGACGAAGATATTCAAATAACAGAATTTGAAGATGATGATTGTTTACTTCAGGGACAAAGAGCATCTGATGGAATAAAAAACGCAATGAAACAATTATTTATGGATTGGTTTATTAACAACTACCAAGAATGGCATGAATTTGGAAAAGTAATGGATAATGGAGAATGGGAAACTCTAGATCCAGATGAGATCTTAAATGATCTAGAAGGATATATGGCAGATAACGAAGAAGAAATAGAAGAAGATTATGGTGAACCATATGAAGATATTATTCAAACTTTAAGAGAAGAATGGTATGACCATAAAATAAATAGTGAAGCCGACTTATATGATGATTACCCGCCAAGCGAAAACGTTGCAGCAGATCTAAATGTTTCTTATAATACAGATTATGCAGATTCAGACTTCTATGCAATGATGGATAATCATAATGAATTTTTAGAATATGCAAGTGAATTAGGGTTAGATCCAGAATCTTTTGCTGAAGATTATGAAGGACCTCATTGGGCTGTTAGAGATTTTTTTCAAGGAAGAAACTAAATGAAAGTTTTGAGAGAATATATAAGGTTTTTACTCTTAAAAGAAACTACAGATCCTGAATTTCTATCAGCAGCTGAAGACCTTTGGGGTGACTGGGTTTCTGTCCAAGAAAATATTCCTACTGAAACATCTATAGAACCTCATTATGGATATTACTGGAACGAAGAAACCCAAGAACATGAACAAGATTGGCGCGATATAGAAGTGATTTATCAAGTAACAAAAGATGAAAAAAAGCCTCCTTATACCGATGAAAATCCGGAACATTACGATAATCGACACCCATCTGAAAGAAGAGTAAAACACGGACAAACTTTAAAAGAAATTGATATTGAACGAGCGATGATGAGATTATGGCAAGAAAAAGCTGATATAGATTTCTTCAAATCTAATAAAATGACATATACTCATGATGTTACCTATAAATCCGCCGCCCGAGCAATGGGATCTTTCGGGATTAAAATCACCAAACCTTTAAAATCACAATGGATTGAAGCTCAAGAAACCCCACAAAAAAACGCGATTTCCGTTTCAGCTACGTATACCCCGTCTGGAAACCCTCTTGTGGGAAGCCAATCTATGATGTCTAAAGGGTGGGGATTTTTAATTGAGGGTTGGCCAATATTTGCAGCTTTTACAGATTTAGCTAGTCAAACCCAAAGAATGGCCTCAGATAAAGCAAGAGAATATTATAAATCTTCAGGCCTTCCTAAAAGAGCGGCTATGACAGCAGTATCTAGTACAAAATTTCCAGAAAAAAAGAAAAAATGGATAAAACGCAAAATGGAAAGAAAAGGAAAATCTACAAAAGAAATAGAAAATTATTTTAAGATAAGAGCTAATGCAGTTGCTCTAAACGAAAAAGATATTAAAGATCGAGAAGCTACAGGTTTAGAAGAGGTAATATTAGATAACTGGAAAATTTCAGCATGGTATATTGCTGATGTCTATAGAGCAAAAAACTTTTTCGAAAAAGCTTTAAAAGATGGATCTATTAAAAAACCAATATATCTTTTAGAAAACAGTTATATGGGAGACAATTCTCAAAAAGTTATTAATCCCCAAAATAAAAATGATGTTAAATTTCTTCTTAACATCTTCAAAAAAGAAAGATATTAAAGAGAAAAGTTTATGAAACAATTAAGACAATATATAAGAACCGTTTTGTTGGAAGGAATCCAAGTTCAAAGACTTCATCATTCTCGAGACGATGAAATCTTAAAATTGTTGCAGCCACAATCACAACCATCGGCATCTGATCAAATAGGCCCTAAAAAACCCACAGGCTTATGGTATGACTGCGGAAATGTATGGCAAGAATTTTGTAATATTGAACTTGGAGGCTATAGTCACAGAGGATATGATTCTGTTTACGAAGTATTTCTCAATGAAGAGAAAATATTATTTATTACTAATGATTCAGAATTTGACCAATTTGAAACTGAATATGGAAGAAAAGGAAAATTTGAGTTAGTAATCGATTGGAACTTGGTTTCGAAAAAATATGCAGGAATAGAAATATGCCCATACCTTCCTTCAAAACGCCAAAGACATTTTTGGTATTATAGTTGGGATGTTGCATCAGGGTGCATTTGGCATCCAGATGGAATCAAAAACCTTAAAAAGAAATGTTAATAACGTTATTTATCATTGTTTGTTTTTCATCTTGTGTTAATTTTAATCATCAACATTGCGAAAATTTATATAATAAAAGCACCTTAATAAAAAAACAAAGAAACGATTTGTTAATACTGAAACAAAAAGAACAAATCGGAAATAGAAAATATAAAATAATAAATAGGGAACTTAAAAAAGAAGAAATAATTATTAATAATAAAAAAACCCTCAGGTGTATCCAATGAAAATTACAAAAAGACAACTCAAACAAATCATTCGCGAATCTCTCAACGAAAAAAAATGTTGGGATGGTTATTCCCCAGGAGCCAAGTCGGGCAAGAAAACTAAAATCTCTTCAAAAACAGGAAAAAGAGTAAACAATTGTGAGAAAATATCAGAATTAGACGAATCAGAAGAGAAGGTTGACGAATTAAATGAATCTAAATTACGGATATTAATAAGCCGAATCCTTGAAGCATGCTATGATGGTAGAAAAGTAACATTAAATAAAAAAATGTCTAACCCTGAGAACAAAAACAAAAAATCAAAAGTATATGTTTCTGGCGATGGTAAATATAAATCCGGATCATGCAAAGGACAAAACAAAGCAAAAAAGTTCAATTTGGTGACCCAAATATGAAAATAAGAAAATCAAACCCTAAAGCAAGAAAATCTTTCAGAGCTCGTCACAATTGTGATAATCCTGGGCCCAAAGATAAAGCCCGTTATTGGTCTTGCAAATCCTGGTGAAAAAATGAAGTATTTACGTCAATACATAAGACAAATTTTGTTAGAAAAAGAGATGGGATTCCTTGATAAGGTTGGTCATTATATCGATACAAACCAATGGGGTAATGAGAAAGTTAACCCCAGAAAATTAAGACACCCAAAACTCAATACCGTCGTAGATGCCGTCCAAGATGCTATAGGAAATGTTTCACATAAAGAAATGAAGAATTTCTTATGGGGATTAAATCATGATTTTGCAAATGGTATAAAAATAGAATCAAAAATACATCTTTTGGAAAGATCAAATTTTATACACAAAGGAGGCCCAGATTACTTTCGAGTAGAGTTATCCGGAATTGGATATGCAGAAGGTGGAGAACAACTAAGGTTTAAAGAATGTCAATCAGATGTCGATATTTTAAAACAAACACCAGAATATATTGCAGCCAAGGAAAAATTTGAAGCAAACAATACAACAAAAGATATGATTGAAGATCCGGATTCTCCCCATGGATATAGCATGAAAGAAAGACCAGCAAAGTTCAGGCCTAGATTCTATGAAGTAAATAATGCTTGGATTTCAAATCCTGAAAATAGAGGGAAAGGTTACGGCAAAGAGATTTATAAGGCTTTTATTGATCAAGCTGTGGAATATTCAAAAAGATATGGCGGAGTCTTTGTTGGCGCCCATGCATGCACAATGGGTGGTGGTTCTAGCCCTTTCAGCGGTGGCACCTCTGAAGATGCGCAACGTGTTTGGAAATCATTAGGAAGAGATTATAATTCTTCTGGTATGGTTATTTTTATAGGATTATGATATGAAAGATTTAAGACGATACATAAGAAAAGTTTTAAAAGAAATGAAACAAGCTACGCCAACTTATGGCTGGGGTGGAAATGGCTGGCCTGGATCGTTGCCAGCAAGGAAAACCCAGAAAGCTTGGCAACGCCGTTTTGCAAAACAAGAAAGGCCGTTTTGGTCATCTGAAGGGCGGGATAAGCTTATCGATATTGAAGGTAATGTTTATGAAATAGGCATGTCGACAGATGCACCTATTAAAGTTAAAAGAACAGATCTTCGATCTGGTGATACATACACTATAACAAAAAGTTATTTTGGTGGTTGGAATGTTGAAGGTGGAGGATACGACCGGCTATTTGACGAACTCCATGGAGTTGCTGAATTTTTATCAGAAAAGGTAGCGATAGTTATATAATGAAACACTTGCGCAGATACATAAGAAAACTTTTGGCCGAAGAAGTGGTTCTTCCACCTGGGGAACCTGGAAGCCCTCAAATCCAAGACGGACCACAGAACCCAGAAGACGAAGAAGCTTTAGAAAACTTTGAGCTTGCAGAAAAGATTATCCTTACATTCCTTCAAAGTGCCAACCAAGGAATCGAGCTAATACAATATCACCCAGATAAAGAAACAGCCAGTGTTTTGGGTGACATCTTTACTACTCTTAGAGACGATATAAAGAAGTTAATGCAGGCAGAAGACGACACAGGCGTAAACCCACACCCGGGCTTAAAACAACACGAACTCTTGGATTATGTCCTTGAAGAATTATCTGGGTGGCAAATCTTTCATATGGCTGGCTGGGAAAATTGGATGCCCAACCCAAAAGAATCAGCAAAGGTGATGGTAAAATTTAGATCAGATGCATACAAGGACTTTACAAACAACTGGTTTAAAGACCTGTCAGAAGAAAAACAACAGGAATGGATCGACTGGGTAGGAGGAGATTTATGAAACAACTTGAAGCATTAATGGATTCTGGATATAAAGGAATGATTCAGGCAATTACATTAGCTGAAGATATGGGTATCCCAACCCAAGACTTGCCATGGACCGCAGAATTAGTGCTCATGTATGTTGATTACCATCATATGACAGTCTTCGGTCGCAGATCTTCTGGGATGTCCTGGGACGAAGAAGTCGAGCAGATTCTAGAACCCACAGGCTGGACTTGGAAAGAATACAAACATGCATTCGACAGAGCTGATGCAGCCAAGTCGATTGAGTACCAATTGGCCAAAAGTGGTTGGTTAGATGAACACTTGCGGCAATACATAGGCCAACTGATTAAAGAATCAAAAGAAGAAGTTGCTAAGATAATGCAACTTGTTGATGCTGACGAATGGGAACAAGCAAGTGAATTGGCGTACATGTTAGGACCGGAAGTAAGTAGACATCCAGACTTAAAAATTTGGAACATCATAAGTACTAACCCAGAATATCACGGCGATGTTGCCATACAAGGACTTAACTACGATCAAGCAATGGATCCAAAATACCAAGCATTCGCTGGACTTGAAGGCGGATTCCAGGCCATTGATCCCGAGGATGGCCAAATGAATCATGGTGCTGATGCATCTATAACTCCACCGGATCAGGATGATTTCGATGAAGCTGAACAAATTCTTAATTGGGAAAAATCAAATATAGAGATCACCGGTATTGACGAAGAAAGCTTCGAAGTATATGTAAATATAGACCCTTATGATAGATTACAGGATGGTAATTGGTAATGAAACACTTGCGGCGATATATAAGAAAACTAGTTTTAGAATCTACTCCAGGAGATCATGTTTCCAAGATTAAATCTATGGCAACTGCCGGACACCATGATAATTTCCTGCATGCAAAAGAACTTGCACTGTCTTTAGGGTTAGATATAAACTTAGAATTAGAAGTATTAAAAAAAATCGAGAAAAGCATACAACCGATAATGAATCGAACAACCGGATCCGATGGAAACTTCAATATGGAACTATATGAAGAAACACCTAGAATAGAATTCTTTTTTAGCTGGGGTGATTTATCTAGTGACGAAAGCTATGCGACCGTTTGGGTTGATGATGAAGGCATCAAACTTCAGGACGATGGCATTATGCTGTACAGTGGCGTTCAAATATATTTAGATATTGACGAGTTTGTGGCTACATTTATTGGCGATTTAGTTTTTAATAATATATTGGTGTAACTATGAAAAACCTCAAATCACTAATGAACTCTGGTTATGAAGGAATAATCCAAGCAATAGAGTTGGCCAAAAGCATGAGCATTCCATCCCAAGACTTGCCATGGACTTTAGATGCAGTAAACAAATTTGTTGACGAGGAAGGGGAAAGATTGTTTCCGGATGGAGGATGGGGACAACACTACAATATACTTTTAGAACCTACGGGCTGGTCTATAGAAAAGTGGAGAGCTGAACTTCGCAGACGAGAAGAAGAAAATGATAGAATGTGGGCTGAAAAATATAGTCAAACAAATGAACAAAAATTGCGGAAATATATAAAGAAAATACTTTTAGAGGATGCATATTCTTTTGTTGAAGATGGTGCTAAACTCCAAAGATTAGGAACACTGCCAGTTACAAAACAAGATGAAATTCTTCCTAAATCTGAAATGTGGATCGGAAGAAAACTTAAACAATTGTTCGCAAAACATGCTGATCATGAATTTTTAAAAAAGCTTAATACAGTCCATTGGACAGGTGATGAATATGATTTAAAATATTTAATGGCAGTAACAAACAAAGATGAATTATCAGCAACTATATCGGCGCCAGGTCATCCATTTAGTAAACCGCGACGTGTAAGCTATGGACTCTGGATAAAAGGGAAAATTACTTATGCTGCAAATAATATGGACCATATCCACTCGGGCCATAGAGGTGATTATTTTCCTTTATACCGTAGTGAAGAAAAATATTTTTCAGAAGAAGAATTAGAAAAGGCAAAACAAAGAAAACGAAGTTCTGGAATAAACAAAGTACCACGAAAAGCACCGTATAATTTTGATTTTGCATTGGAACGATCCCAATATTCTCCAAGGTTTTTAGAAAGATTTCCTTATATTCTAGATGCAAAAACTTTTAACCCAACAAATCGAACCACTAATGAAGCCTTGGTCGATAATTGGAAACCTATCGGATTAATAATAACAGATGAATGGGTGAAAGAAAATGTTGGAAAACTAGAACGGCCTGGGAAACACTTAGGGCTAAGATGGAAGCGGTTATTTATAGCGCAAGAATACTGGAATATTCCTTTATATGATATAAACGGAAATCTATTATTAAAAGCACCTCCGAATGGAGAATGGCCATGAATCAATTAAAGCAATACATAAGACAAGTACTAAAAGAAGGCGTTAGCTCAGATACTCTGGTCATTGTTGACATTCAACCTGCTTACGAAAGTAATACTCCTTTTGATATTGGGGAAATGTTAGAATGGGCTCACACAAATTATTCTAGAATCCTCGTATTATGGAATGGTCCGGATCTAGGTTTTGTCGATAAGCAAGGTTTAATGAGTTTTTACTTTGAGAAGCTTGGAGAATATCTGGGAGACTATGAGCTAGCAGACGAAATGGTTTATGAATTCGGCCAGAAGTCAGAATTCTTTGATAAGGGATATGGCTTCTTCCGGGATCTGATGGATGACGATCGATGTTATCCACGTCAACATATTATAAAGATAGTTAAATACATGCTTGGCAACGACGTTAGAATGCTGGGTGATCTTACAGAAGAACAGTTTGAAGAGATTGGCGTTCCTGATTTGCTTTTTGATGAGCTTGAAGATTACGGTTTTCACGTTCCAGATTTAGCTGAAGAACTTCCAGACTGGAGCGGATCTGACATTGTTGGCGGTGATGAAGATGAATGTATGGCAGAAGTATTGATATTAGGAACGGCTCAAGGTTTATCATTTAATAAAATACCGGAATACATATATTAAAGAGAATTCTTGATGAAACAACTACGACAATATATAAGACAAGTCCTCCTCACAGAAGGAATGATGACAACAGATGATCTTCCGGATCAGTTTGTAGTTGTTATTAAACAGACAAACGAAGCATATTATATGATATATTATGGATACAAAGATAATCCCAATCAAATTGTAACGTTGCCCTCAGGCGCTCCCATGGGAAGAATAACAATCGGGAGGGATACTGATTATGGTCCTTGCGGCGGCGCAATGAAGGTTGGAATGGCGAACGCCGGCCATGGTTGGGGACCTCTGCTTTATGATATTGCAATTGAATTTGCAACACAGATAGCGAATGGCTTAATTGCGGATAGAGAATCGGTCTCTGAAGAAGCCGAGTATGTTTGGAGATATTATATGGAGCGCAGAAGCGATGTCAAATCATCGCAATTGGATGATTTTGATAATTATTTTACCCCGGAAGAAGAAGACAATTGCGACCAATCAACTCCTATGGATCATGAAGGTCCACGTGGGTGGATGGACTCCCCGCTAAGCAAAAGATATACAAAAGAACCCACAACCATAAATTCTCTCAAAGTTGATGGCAAACTGGTAATGTTATGAAACGATTGCGACAATATATAAGACAAATACTCCTAGAAGACAGAGAATCTTTCGTTCTAGATCTATTAAACAACCCGAATTATGATGACACATTTCGAGATATCAGTGATGAAGACTCTGATCCAGATGAAAAAGTATTACAGGGTTATAAAGATCGAGCGGCGATGGGTCGAATAATGAAGAAAGCTTTTGCAAAACATGCAGATAGAAAATTCATTGATACTCTAGAGTTAGTGCATTGGTCAAAAGATTTATCTAAAATAATTAAAATGCTTAAGTCTCCATCAGCCCGAGATGAATTAAGTGCTGCAGCTTATCTTCCAGGCGAAATGCCTGGAACTAGTGCGTTTGGAAAATATGGTCTCATAATTAACGGTTACATAACATTGCTAGCAAATGATATGGATGCCCTGCAAACCGGATATTCAGAATTCTATAAAAAAGCTGATCCGGAAAGAGTGAAAAGCTCCGGAGCAAATAAAGGTATTGGTGTTGTCGATGATGAGAGTATAGTCCTTAGTAGAGAAGATTGGGATCCTGACGACTTCTTAGGTAACGAAGCATTGGTCGATAACTGGGAAGCTATCGGTGTTATTGTTCCGGATGAAAACTACGACGATATGGTTAAAGTCTTCGATGAGATATATGATTCTACAGGAAAAGAATACAATCTTTATAAAGCGAGTTTTAGATTATGAAACACTTACGACAATACATAAGGCAGATACTTTTGGAATCGATTCCTCTCGACGTGAAAGTCGGAGATGTGATTTTGACCGGCAGATTTAAGAATAAAAGAACCATCGTAAAGAAAATCGGCAAAGACAAATATGGACATCCAACAATAAACGGAAAGTCCATTCTCAAGTTTAAAATAGAAAAACAACTACCAAAATCTAAGTGGTCAGCCAAGTCTCGAGAAGAAGAATAAAAACGCCGCGCGCCTCTTTTCCCTTTAATATACGACATCCGTCGTTCGACAGCCTCATTTTTTCCATGGAAAAGAAATAACCATGGTATTTATAAGAGAGCATGCATCCGTGTTGACTTGATAAGTCCCCACTCCTGCCTTGCTCTTCATAAAATAAAGCCCGGCAAGTAAATGACTTCTAACATTATAGATATCACAGCAATCTTAGCAGTAAAAGAACTACAACCTATATTGGAATTATCAAAAGCAGATGCTGTAAGTTTTTATGCCAACCTCACAATCGGCCTCACCTTGGCTGAAGCATTACGAAGTATTGGAATTAACTCGGCTTCTGAAGTTGGACTTGAAAGATGGCCGGAACTAAGAGAATGGAGAGAACGATACTTCCCCACCAACATAAAAAGCCCGGCAGGTAATAAAAAATGAAATATCTAAAACAAACAACTCCATTCTTCATAGAGTCACCAACAATAACAAAGCTATTAAGCAAGATAGCACCAATCAATATAAACGCAATAACCTTAGGACCTCTAGTAATCTCCAGCGGACCTCTTAGTAAAGAAATAAAGAGACATGAGACTATACACTGGCAACAGTATCTAGATTGTTTTATTATAGGTTTCCCTATCCTTTATCTTCTCTATTGGCTGAAAGGTTTATTCATATATAGAGATGCTAGGATTGCTTACCTTTTGATTCCTTTTGAACAAGAAGCCTATTGTAAAGAACATATAGAAGACTATTTGGTAGAAAGAAAACGTTACAGCTGGCTTTATTATAAAATGTAGCCCACAAATAATCCCATCCAATCGTCCATTATTAGACCATTCATTCTTATGGGATTCTGTCTATGGCTAAATGTCCAAACAACCATGCCTGAAATGACATGGAGAGCCTTGTACCCTCTGGTGCACTATTCATTGTACGGAATGGTACGGAATGAGAATGAGAGGAAGGGAGGAGAGAGTAGGTTTGGCCCGGGATCTGGCCAATGTACAATTTATTTTGTAAAAAAGATGTAAAGTAACACTGAATGTTTCAAATGTTTCATCGCTTTGTGAAACAATTCATGTTTCATTTTGTGTCAAAAGTTTCCAGGGCCCTACAAAAGCAGTCAGGTTTGGCAAGTCCGGGTCTTCTGTGTGGCCATAGGAATGAATCGCGGCAGGGGATAAGAATTCGTAGGGGTCGGAGTGAAAAAATAAACAATTTAAATCTAAATAACTGTGTAGAGTTCATCTAGGTGGGTTACATTATATATGTAAGAAAAAACAACGGAGTACTTTTATGAACAACCTTAACCACCGCCGCACCCTTGCCAACCTTAACACCGAAGTTAAGTACGCAAAGGACGAACGCCGCTGGTCTCGCTACGGCCGCAACGGGGAAACCTCATGTGGTGGCTCTGCCCGCTTCGCGCGCAAGGCATACAACAAAGCATGCCGCAAAGCCAGCAAGCTGCAGCTAAAAAAGTTTGCATCATAAACTAAAAATCCGTGTAGAAACCTCCAGAACTAATTAAATTATATACATAATCAACAACGTTTACAACAACCACCCTTAAAAAAGGAAACTCCATGAACCTCAAAAATATCACTGACATCGAATTCGGCACCAACATTCTTGACATCTCTGTCCCAGACATCCTCACCCGGAAGTTCAAGACCGGCCTGTCCTATGTCGACGGTGCAATCGGTGGTGAAGGTTTCACTCCCTCTGCAGTCACTCTCTTCACTGGCGAACCCGGCGCTGGTAAGACCACTATGATGCTTAAGATTGCTGACAGCATTACAAAAGAAGGTGGTGTGGCTCTCTTCAATACAGCTGAGGAGTCTCTCTTTCAAACCTCTATGACTGCCAAGCGCCTGAAGCTTAAGAATGGTTTCCTTTGCGGCAACACTGATGATGTAGGTAAACTGCTCGAGAAAAGCAAGGCACTTATTGAAGCTAATCCTGGTAAGCAGTTTGTCTTGATTGTCGACTCTCTTCAGTGCCTTGATGATGGTAAGTACTCTTCAGGTGTAAAGACCTCTGGTACCGCCATTCGATGCCTTGAGCAAATCACTGACTTCTGCAAAGAGCATGCCGCAATCGGTATTGTCATCAACCAGGTTAACAAGCAAGGTAAGATGGCTGGTTCTAACAAGCTTAAGCATATGGTTGATGCGCACATGCACCTCTCTGTTGAGAAGAAAGAGCAAGACCTTATCGGTTGCCGAGTGCTTGAGGTTCAAAAGAACCGCTTCGGTGGCTGTGGTCACATCTTCTTCCTCACTCTTGGTAAGCGTGGTTTCCGTCAGGTCGCCAAAGTCTCTGCCAACTAAAACGATTACTCCCGGTTTGGCGGGTACCCGGAAAAACAAAACCGCCTCCCTTTTAAAAAGTCTAATAAAATCAATAGCTTAGGAGCACAAATGACTGCCAAAGAAATAATCAACTCACTATATGGAATGAGCGATAGCGAAGTCCGCATGATCAATCAAGCCGCTTATGGTATCCTCAATGGCAAGCGTAAGAAAACTATCGCGGAGAAGAAGCGAAGCCTGCATATTGGTATGCGTGTCACCTTTGATCATGGCCGTAGGTCTGGTACCATTGTGAAGATCAACCGCACTCGCTGTATCGTCGACACCGGAGCTTTCCGGAACTGGACTGTACCAATGACTATGATTGAACCGGTGTAACATGAGTGCATACAATGTTACAGTCGGCGCCGGTGAAACAAACAGTAACATGAATGTTTCAAATGTTTCACTTCCGGCAATGAAACAAAAACAGAAACAAATTGTTTCACTCGCGGTAAGTAAGAGAAGCAGAGAGGGAGGTAAGCAGTGAGAGAGTACTACAGTAGAGAGGGGCCCACCAGTAGGCCTAAGTGTCAGTACGGACCAGCGCCCCCTAGCCCTATAGTCCATCCAGAGGGGCCCCCAATTAGGGCCCAAATATGACCCAAAAAGGCCCCTCTCAGTGCCCCCTAGGACATACTCAGAGGCAACCTCTGGGAGCCCGGCCGGCCAAACCTCTAAATTTTTTTCCGGAATAATTTTTCAAAACCAACTCACTTTACACTATGATTAATAGGAATGAACATGAATAACCTACAGTTTATAGCAACATATATAGACAAAAACCCAGGCGCAAAATACTCAGAAATTATTAGAAATCTAATGCTTTGGAAAGGGTTCAGCGCATTTGAGATTGTCAGAATTGGAGGACAATACTCAAGATATTTCACACAATACCCTTCAAATGGACCTTCATATAATCCAATGCTTTGGAAGAAAACAAATCCAAATAATAAAAAATCAGGATATAAACTAACGCCAATTGGCAAGACATACATTGTAAAAGGAGCATAGCATGTCACATACAACAGAAACAAACGTTAAGATTTGCAAAAATCTATCATCAGACGCCCCCCTCCATGTACTTGAAAAGGTGCATGAAGCAAGAGGTGCTTTGGAAGCCATGATTAAACTTGGGGTATACCCACCCGGAGAATATGTCATTTCGCGAAAAGCATTTAAAGGAAACATGTCACCCAATTGGGAAACAACAGGGATTTGGGGCCACACGTATAAAACCGCGGCAATGGCCAATGCACACCCTAACCCTCTTTGGAATGGTGACCACATGAGCCTTTGGGTTAATCGCACAGATAAGTTTCCAGTCTTTAAGACTACTAACGATAATGACAGATACTATCTAGCACTCTCAACCGCAACACGTGGTCTTTTTACGAGTGTTGGATAATGCCATCTTTTATAAAGGGAGACCTAGTGTATACCAAAGGAAATTGGGATCCAGGAGAAACCCTCAGAGGTGTCATTATTGATATTAATCATAGTGATGGAGAGGATGGTTGGAAAGGATTGATAGAATATACAGTTTATTGGCAAGATAATACAACGTCACGTGTACAAGAATGGGCCATCGGGAGAGTTAACCAATGATTACAGCATATTTTAGACATTTGTGGTACCACCTAAATAAAACCCGCAAGGTTTATCCTATAGAGAAATCTCCAGATGGCACCTATGAACATCCAGAACAACACAAAAAAGGTAAACGCGTTTCTCTACCAAAGCCTCAAAAAACCAAAAAATTCCCGGAGGAAAATTCTCATTCCAAAGGGCAAATACTCTCAATATGGGTATAAAGGAAAAAACTATGAATATTGTATCTGTTGAAGATATTATCAAATATGAAGAAGGCAACATGAACTTCGAAGAAGTCATTGTTTTCTTTCAGACTCTCGTAAATACAGGTCAGGCCTGGACCCTGCAAGGTCACTATGGGCGCACTGCAATGTCTCTTATAGAGAATGGCTATGTAACTAGACCGGAGGACAATAATGTATCTAAAGATTGATGAAAAATATATTAATGTTGAGCATATCATCATGATTGCAGAAACCCCAAATAACCTTAAAGGGAAGCTGGCCTTATATGTATTTGGTCTTAAAACCCCTATCTACACAGATGCTTTTGTATCTGCAAACTCATTGATTCAAAAAATCAAAAAAATCAAAAAAACAGGAGAAATCTAATGTCAAAACTAAGATTTAGTGATGGTGTTACTATCGATACTTCAGGACCTCTTCGTGTTCTACGTCTCACCGATGGTTATTATGTAGTCGGTGAAGGAATGTCAATCCCCGTGAATTCACGTGAAGAAGCGCTTAAATATATTAAAGAAACTAAAGGAGAAGAACCATGCCAGTAATCATTTCAGAACACGTAACCGAAGCAATGTCAAAAGAGAAGCTTTCTCAAAAACAAATCCGTCGCCTTGGCCTTGCCGCAACAATTGCTTCAAAGTCTTTTGGCCCCTCTGCGCCCCTCTATCGTATTCAATTTGATTGTAATCGTACAGTGAACGTAGTGGGCAACAAGAAGCCCTGTCAAGCATCTCTGTACATCTATCGTATGGATGGCGCTAAGGTCTTTGTTTCAACTATTAAGAAAAAGCAAACTAATCAAGTTGGCCTTGTAAAGTTCATTAAAGACCATGGTGGTGTTCCATGAGTCTTAATGATAGTTTAGTTAATCCTAAAGCTGACAAATGGTGGATTGAAGAACTTAGAATTGCTCTTATTAAATATCACCTTAAAAAGCGTGCAACAACTCCACCAACTAGTTAAATTGTATATACAATCTTAAACATGGAAAAAAAATGTCTCTCTCTGAACAACGTGCTTTTGTGATTATGGCCGGACTTATTGCCGGCCTTCTAATCGGTCCTCTCTTTACAATCTATCTTATAGGATAAAAAATGGGTATTATAGGACTTCTTATACTCGGTCTTTATGTTTATGTCTTTTTGGAGGCAATGCATGCTGTTTATATTAAAGAAACAAAGGAGAAAAAATGAACGAAGAAATACTACAAGAAAAGATTCGGAATACCGTTGAGTATTATATTATCATGAGGGAACAAAACCCTTATTCTTCCATGCTCCGCGAAGTAAAAGGGCAATATGCTGATATGGCTGAAGGCGGAGATGGAGGCACAGCTGGTTCTGGGCTCCCTGGTGAAGGTACTATTCGGAGTGAGCATTATCCCGGATATCCTGATCGTTTCTTTCAAGCAGTTCGTAACCTTATGGGGTGGGACTGATTTGGCTAGATTTGGCATGCAACTTGGTGACCTGGTTAAGCACATCCGGAGGCTTTGGACTGGGAAAGTTGTGGGCTTTCACAAGAGAAACTCCGGAGTGCTCATTGATATGAGTAATGATCAAGGCGTTAAATGCCGCTGGATAGATTATAAAGATTTAAGGATTATAAAAAGAATGAAACCAATGAATACCGGGGATGTGATTGAGATTAACTTTTGGACATTTCCTCCAAAGAATGACAAGCATGATCATAAGCTTCGAGGAACTATAATGGAAATTCACAATATAGATTTTGATACCGACATTGGTGCTATGCTTTACGAAATATCGATATTGTTAGACAATAATGATATGGATAGACTTATTGTATCTGAAGAACAGTATGAGGTGATAAGTGAGCGATCGTAATCTTGGATATTGGGCTCTTATAAGTAAGCGTCTTCCCTGTACGGGTGACCTAATAATTAAGCGGTCAAGGTCTGGCAAACAGGAGGGGATGGGGCTAGTGGTTGAGCACTGCGACAGCAGTGTGAAAATCCACTGGCATGGCCCTCCCCCTCGAGACTATAACCAAACCTATGGATATCCCCCAACAAACATACACAACCTAAGAGATGAGTTTGTTATCATCCGTGATGGGGTTGAAATACTATGAATAATGAACACCCTGAAAAAAAATGGGTCGAAAAAACGGCTGGAAAAAAATTCGGCTAAGGAGAAAAAATGAAAAAATGGATGGTATATTTTTTAAGTAAAGATGGATATAGAGAAGGGAACGAATATATCTTTGCTGAAACTCGTCAAGAGGCCGTTGAAATCTATCAACGTTATTTTAATGTTCCTTCTACTGATAACATTAAGGCTATTCCTGTTGTAGATCCGGTGTGTTCATGATTGTTTTTACTGATTTGGCCCTTTTTGGAATGGCTGTTTTATTTTGTGGTTTTATCTGGAGCTGGATAGAACTAAGGAGGTTGTAATGAAAGTAGGTGATGCTGTTAAATTTATTGGATTTGAAGGATTTCGAAAAGAACTAAGTGTTGATGGTTGTATAGGAATAATTGTTAAAATCCATGAAGTTCGTGGAAAAAATAGATATGATGTATCTTGGCCAAATGGTACTTTTGGAAACTGGCTTTATCCTGAAACTTTGGAGGTAGTAAGTGAAAGTCGGTAATTTAGTAAAAATAAAACATTGTGATAGAGCCGCTACTGGGCTTATTGTTGAGATAATATTGGATGTAGCAATAGTTTATTGGAATCATCTCAAAAAAACAAGAATGTATTATTTTCACAAACTTGAAGTAGTAAAATGAAAATAGGCGATTTAGTACAAAATATATATACAGGAGAAATAGGGTTAGTGACTCGCATCGATGCTTCAGTTGTCGGAGGATATGTCGATGTAGACTGGGAACATCTTGTCCCCGAGGAACATTTGATGGTGATTAATGAAAGTAGGTGATTATGTAGTATGGGCAGATCACGAAGATGACGATCTGCACTTTGTGCGCCCGGCAGGGATTATTCTAGAAACCAGGAGCCATTGGACTGGGAACCATGCGGATTGGGGTGAAAACTATACGGAGTTCTTAATTCTACTGCAACACAATGGAGAACTGTCATGGGAGTTTGGTTCTGATTTAGTGGTGTTATATGAAAGTCGGTGATTTGTGTAGATTAAAACAGCATTGTTTAGACTCAAATAGATGGGCAACCATCGTATATATTCCAGAGCATTTGGGTTGTGTAAAGATTGTATTTATGGATGATGGAAAAACAATTAGTGCGCTTAAAAGTAATCTCGAGGTATACCATGAAAGTAGGTGATTTGGTAAAAAGTTTTCACGGAGAGAGTCATGAATGTCTGGGAGGGATAGTTTTAGCTGTATGTTATGATTTAGGAGTAGCAACTATAGATGTATTATTTCATGATGGAACAATTGTTTATGATCAACGAGTTGATCGATTTGAGGTAATCAATGAAAGTCGGTGATATGGTAAAACTTGATGAAGAACAATTTTATGATCATGACCCGATCGGGCTTGTTGTAGCTATTGTAGATTGGAACGAAACTGGCGAAGTAGCAAAGGTAGAAGTATGTTGGCCATGTGATGGGGAACGTATGGTTTTGGAAGTTGGTGAATTGGAGATAATAAATGAAATTGGGTGATTTGGTAATTGGATTTGCCGCCGACGTTGTTGGTTTGCATGGGATAATTGTTGGAAGAAGTGAAGATTGGTATGAAATTTTGTGGGGTAACGGAATGATTAGAATTCATTCCCCCCCACCAATTTACTTTATGGGGGCAAAATGAAAGCCCTTGATGTAAAGATTGGCCAATTAATTAAAACGGAATATGGACTAGCAACAGTCATAAAATTTTGGGCTCCAAAATCCATAAGCTGTATTATTGTCGCTACTGATCCAAAATATAAGCCGGGATCCCCTGGGTATATTACTTATGGCCAAGGAGAATGGATTACCATCCAAGGTTTTGATTTTGACAAAGCGGAGATTATAAGTGAAAGTCGGTGACCTAATAAAATGGTGTGATGGAGAAATTGGCATTGTGACTGGCGTCGGAGAAGTGAACGGAGACCCACTTGTTCTCTTTGTCGACGGAGAGTTTGAAATTAGTCAAGAAACTATTGTTGAGGTGGTAAATGAAAGTAGGTGATTTAGTAAGGCGTTGGAATGCTAAAAAAGCAATAGGGATTATTTCTGAGATATTGAGTACCAATCGCGTGGAAGTAATATGGCATTCAGGTTGTTGTTTTTCTCCCTCACAGCAAACTCACAACCTCGAGGTAATCAATGAAAGTCGGTGATATGGTTAAACACTCAACAGATCCTCAACGTTCTCGTGGATTAATAACAACTCTTTTACCCGAAGGAGGAGTAATGATTCAGTGGGGTAATGGAGACCTAATAAAATATGAAGGCTTAAATCTATCATATATTGTTCCGCTGGGGTGGAACCTTTACGTAAAATGAAAGTAGGCGACCTTGTAAAGTGTGATGATTGGGTGTATAATGGTAGAAGTGGTGTTGTTATCGAAGTACAGACTGGCAACCATTGTGTTGGCGCATATGTTCTTTTAGATATTGGAATAAAACTTATAAGATTAGAAAACTTGCATAACATTGATAAAATCGGAGAGTCGAATGATTGTTGACGCAGTATTAGGAATGGGGCATGGTGATGAAGGAAAAGGAAAAATCACACACCATCTATTGAAAAGTGGAGAATATACTCATTGTATGAGATTCAACGGAGGTTGTAACGCAGGACATACGATATTCCACAATGGACAGAAGCATGTTACTCATTCTATTCCAAGCGGAGTTTTCCATGGAATAACTTCTATTATTGGTTCAGGATGTGTTATTGATGTTGATAAGCTTTTCAAAGAAATAAACAATTTAGAATCCGCCGGTGTTGAAGTAAGGAAAAATCTTAAGATTGCTCATAATGCTCATATTATTACTCGCGAAAGTTTAGAAGAAGACTCTACTGATACTAGAATTGGCACAACCCGGACTGGCAATGGACCAACATATAGAAAAAAATATAATCGATCTGGAGTACGTGCAGAAGATATTTCAAAACTCCAGCCATTTTTAATAAACACTATGGAAGAATTTCATCTTTGTAATCCAACTATTTTGATGGAAGGTGCTCAAGGCTATAGTTTGGATATTGACTGGGGTGATTATCCATATGTTACCTCAAGCAATTGCGGTATAGCTGCTGTCCTTCAAAACGGAATCTCCCCGCGGCACCTTAGAGATATTTGGGGTGTGTCTAAAATCTATGAAACATATGTTGGAAACAAATATTTTCAACCTCCTAAAAAAATATTTAAAACAATTCAAGCTATTGGAAATGAGTATGGAGCAACAACTGGTCGCCCACGACAGTGTAATTGGATTGATATTCAGCAACTCCAAAAAGCAGTAGTAGCAAACGGGGTTAATAAACTAGTTTTTAATAAAATGGATATTTTAAGAGAAGTCGGAGTTTGGAAAGTTATTGAGCCCGAGTATAACTTAATAGAATTTGATGGTGAAGACGATATCAAAATATATTTGAAAAACATCTTCGAAAGAAAACATAATATAGATTTATTCTTTTCCGATAATCCGCAGACTATCTAGGAGATGCAAATGAATATAGGGGATTTAATCGTACATATAGGTGCAAAACCAAATGGATATAGAATCCGGATGGCATGTGCCTTTATCTCTAGCCTTGATTTTTTAAATCCATACAGCCATGAAATCATAGATAGAGAGATGGTTTTATTTACTGATGGAAGACAAGACTGGAAAGACCAATGGAGGGTATTTAAAGGATGGAAAAAAGAAGATTATTAATTTTTGGTTGTAGCTTTATAACAATGCTGGCACTATGTACATGGCTTACTTTGTTTATTGGCCGCCTTTTAGGGTGACCATATGAAAATCGGTGACCTTGTCAATGTTTTTTATCCCAAAGATGGAAAATCTATTGGGCTTGGAATTTATTTAGGAATTGGTTCAAGAGGGAAAATTAGAAAAATGGACCCTAAATTGTTTGAATTTCTATGGAATGGAAAAATTGTAACATTTGATAAGCCTTATTGGCGTTTTGAGGTAGTTAATGGAAGTAGGCGATTTAATTAAAGTATTGGGAAGCTTAGATTTAAAACCAATATATGGAATAATTATCGAAGAACTCCCGCCTTATCCTCACCCTATAGGCTTACGAAGATATAAAGTCTTTATGCAAGGAGGAATAATAGGTCAATATACCTCTGCAGCAATAAGGCTTGCATCATGAAAACAGGTGACTTAGTTCGTTTTAAAAACATCGGCGCCGGCAAGACAGATAATCCTCCTTACTCTCAAGATGGAAAATGGAGGATAGGTCTTTTAATAGAATACCATACGTGGGAAAAGATAGGAACGATTTTATATCGAGGGAAAATATTTCGAGTCAGAGCAGACGGCATACAAAAAGCAGGAAAAAAAGATGAAGATAGGTGACATGATATATCACTGGCCCAATGAAGAAAATGTGGGTTTAATAATCGGTCTCATTTCCGATGAATGGTCTGATAGAATATTGGTCTTTAGTGAAGGAGAGATATTCGAAGTGCCTTTTTGGCACGCTGGAGTTTTCGATGAAATTGGGTGACCTGGTCAAAGTTATCAAAAATGATATGTCTTTAATTATTAAAAACCCCGGCCCGAAAGACAACAGGTTTTTCAACCAAATTGGTACCATAGTAGGTATTTATGATCCAGCCCCATGGGAAAAAAACAACCCATGGTATGAGGTTTTATTTCCTGCTGGATATTATGATGCTAGAGCTTCTGCTTTAGAAGTAATAGGAAACATATCTCTCAAAGATATTTCATCTTCTTTAAATAAATCAGAATCTGGGAAATCTAAATCCAATTTTATTCTAGACTCTTCATAAGCTTTTCGATATTCTCTGGGTGGTAATTCTTCAGTATCATCATCTGGTCCGAATTCGCCTGGGATATAATCTTCCATTGTAGCCTCCGTTTCAGCTTAATAAGTCTAACTATATATGCCGCGACTATACTAATACTAAAACATTTTGTACAAATAAATCAAATATTTTGAAGGAATCCATATATGCAAATCGGAGATCTAATTGTTAAATATAAAGGATACGGATCTGAGCAAATTAATCCCATGATTGGTTTAATTGTTGGATTTCATATTGAGTTTAACTCTGGGTATACGAAAAAAATAGAAAAAGTAATTGTATTCACAGAAGATAATTGTGAAATGTGGATTAAGAAATTCTGTAAAAAAATGCAAAGGACAAATAATGAATGATAAAATGAAAAAAGTAATTGTATGGAGAATCTTATCTACTTTTTGTGGTTGGGGAATAACGTACCTTTACCTTGGTAATATCACAAGATCTCTCGAATTAACTGTCGTGATTGGGTTTACAATGACAATTGTTCATTATTTTTTTGAGAAATGGTGGGAGTAATGAGAATCGGAGATATTGTGTGGTGCTGGCCGTTTGGATCACCCGGAGTATCTGAAAAAGAAATAGGTTTGGTGGTTGGATTTAATCAAAAAGGCGAAGGGGGCAAAGAATTTGTTCACGTGCTCTGCAAAGGAACAATATTAATTTTTATGGATTTTGATATTTGTGAAGTGGGAAAATGAAAATAGGTGATTTAATTTTTATTTATGGGACAAACGAGATAGCTTTGGTATTAGATTTTTCTAAAGTACAAGGGGATTCCGGAAAAACTAATTATTGGGTAGATTTATTAAATTTCGAAACTCTTTATTACGAAGACCTAATTCGCGAAGATCAATATGAAACTATAAAACCCGGATGGAGCTGGCCTAAATGGCATATAAACCATTCTATAAAATTGTAAATTTAAATTTGTTTTGGTAAATTAAAATAGAATCAAGAGGTGGAGTGGTCAATGCTTAATCTTACAAAAAGAATCTTAAAATTTGCAACAGAAACTGAACTAGAAAACGCAACACTGATTGCAAAAAAGCGTAATAACATCCGGATTAAATTAGGTCAATTCCACCATAACAACGCCTGGAAAGATCCTAAATATAAAGACTTATATAGAGAATGGTGTAGATTAGGAGAACAATTAACTGCTTTCCGGAAAATAGTTAGATATCGTCGGTCACAAAATCTTGCTGCCGGAGTATATCAAACAACTAGGAAATATACGTATGCAAATCTTGTTACTGGCTATTTTGAAGCATCTGGTAATTGGTATTGTCTCCCAAAAAATTCATTATTAATCTGGTCTTCTAGAAACGAAATAGGAGAAAATTTTTTCCTTTGGGATGGGAAAATAATTAAGATCCGTGGAATGTATTTAGATGGATTAGAATTGTTAGATGAAGACAGTTAAAAAACCTGATATTCAACCTGGAGACTTGGTACAGCACAGGCTAAGAAACTGTGGTCAAGATGATTTACAATCTCCATGTTTGGTTATCAGTATATCTTATAAATTAACCCATATTTCCGGTCCTCCAAGATGGGATTGGTGGATAGAAGTAACCCAAGGTACCGAATGTTGGGGTGACTGGAATGGATATTGGGTGAGAATAGGAAGAATTGGGGACTAAAGTCCCTTTTTTCATATCTATATAAGAGGTTTAGTTTGAGTTCCGTCTTAATCTAAAATTGGAGATAAGAATGGAATCTATTATAGAAGGATTGGCTCAATATGGGCCTTTAGGTTTGTGGACAGCAAGTCTATTATGGATGAATTGGCAACAAAGAAAGGAAAACAAGGAAGATGAACAAAGAGCTGCGGAAGCACTAAAATATCATCAAGAACAAATTGCTGAAAAATTACTCAAGCAAGAAATGATGCTTGAAAAAGCTATTGAGAAAATTGATGGTGGTCTTGCGGCAATGAGAGAAAAATATGCTGAAGATCGTATATTGCGGATGAAAGATAATAAATAGCATAATTATATGTAAACTTAATCTGTAATAGTTGATTATAGCTAAAATTTGTGCCTGGAGATATCTAGATGAGATTAAAAGAAAGCCACCTAAGAAAAGTAATTAGATCGATTCTTTTAGAAGAAAGTGAGTACTATAAAAACCTAAAAAAACGAGGCGCTGAAAGAGGAAAAATCATCCGTGCGGCAAAGGATTTTTCGAAGGTTGTTATTGACCAAGTAGAAACATTAGTTTCGGGTATCGATGCGGATTTTCAGCCAATTGAAAAAAGACGAGAAGCTTTTATAACGCTAGATGGTGAACTCAAAAACCACATGAAAGATATTGAAAAAGAATATGAAGAAAAAATTCGGCAACCAAACCTCAAAAGAGCAGCCGAAGAAAACAAGGCTTCTCAAAAAACCACCGGAGTTAGGTCATTTAGTAAATTAACTCCGGGATCAGATCTAGATTATGAAGATATTTGGTAGGATATAAATGAGTAAAAAATATAGTTTAAAAATATTGCTAGAAAAAGATATGCATATCTTCGATTTTGATGATACTCTAGGAGTAACGGATGCGCAAACTGTTGTTGCAGCTTCAGAGAAGAGAAGAGGAGACGATGGCGAAGTAAAAATGCGCCCAATTACAAACCTTGTTGATCGTCTAGATGCAGAAGGAGTTAACGCTAAATTGCCTCATGAAGTAGAAGGTGGGTTAGGCGACTTTAATGATTATCTAGCAAAAGATCAGTATCTTACAGTGGGTCCAGACGGAATCCGTGGTGCACAACCGGTTGTTTTGGATACCGCAGCATACGCTGATTGGAAAAACAGGTATATAGGCGCTAGCGGAAAATCTAGAATGAGAGCTGTCACGCAAGCAAATGACACATCCACGCTAAAAAGGGCTCTTGGTGATGAATACGAAGAAGGAACAGAGGTACATGTCGCAGATTTTTCCCCTTCGTTTACATTAGGAAATGTGAAGCCTATAGGAGATACAATTAATTTAGCAAGGTCCCAGCAACGAGAAGGAGACGACGTCGGTGTTATAACAGCCCGAAAGGGGGAAACAAAATTAGATAATTTCCAAAAAAAGGATGCAGTCTCAGCTACCAACAAACAAGACATTGAAAAATTTATGAATTCTCAAGGGGTAAATTTGGATTTTGCTTATGGAGCTGCGGATACAGGAAATGCAGTTTCTGGGATAAAAGCTGATTTGGCAAAATCAGAATTTATAGATTCTGATGCTGAAGATTTATTTTTTTATGATGATGATCGCTCTAACACAGAAGCGGTATTTAACAAACTGTGCAATGATCCAGAATTAGAAAGAGAAAAACCAAATTCAACTATAGCTGTTTATAATGCGCACTTCGACAATGGGTTACCATCCTCTCCTAATAAAATTTGTCAAACCGGATCTGTTTCAACTTTTGGTGATATTTTACCGAATGAATTAAAAAATGAATCATTCTTAAGAGAATTAATAAGAAATCATTTAATCAATATAATGTCATAGGGTACCATAATGGAAGAACGCCATATTAAATTGATGGTACAGGAAGGTCTATTAAGTTCTCTTTTCGGAGGATTGGCTAAATTAATTGGCGCAACTTTAGGAAACGCTAAAGCATTTGCACGCTCAAATGATGAAGCGGTTGCTTCAGCTGCAGCTGCAAAAGCAGACGGAATCCGCGGGTTTCTTCAGGTCGTAAATGAAAAATATGGAAAATCCCTTGAGCAACCTTTCGATTTACCTCCTACGGATTTAATCCCAGAAAATATTATGGGCGACGACGTTATTTCAATGATGATTTATTCTCAAGAATGCATGAAAAATTATAAAAAAGCTTGGGGATCAGTAGCATCAAAACTAAATGGTTTTGGATTTTTTGATAATGAAGCAAAACTTTTTGAAGCTATGTTTCAATTAATCATGATTGAAAAACGAGAAGCTTCTTCAAGGTGGCAAGAATTAGAAACTGCAGGATTAACCCTTAAAGACGTGTCCCCATCACTTTATGATGAAAATTATATCCAAAAAACCCAAAACTCAAGTATTGAATTACAGACTTTAGTAGCAGATTATTTATCGTTTTATGGAGCACTTTGCAGGGCTTTGTCATTTGTTCCAGACTGCGGAGCCATGGCAAACAAAATCGACAATATGTTCCGCGATGATGGATGGTTGAATTTTCACAAAGGAGATGCTGCAGGAGCAAGAATAGAAGAATTGGCTGGATTTAATCACGATATATGGCAGGCATTATTTACTATTGATGAAGAATTTAATACTCAGGTTTGGGCTGTATTGGAAAACATAGAATGGGATGATAAACTTCAGAAATCCTTTGATGAAAATTTTTTGGGATACCAAGATGGGATGACCCACGCCGGTGTCTTAGATGATCTTAGTGATTTCTCGTATAGTATGTCTGGATTATTTGATACTCTTCAATATGTTATTGAAGCTGCTGAAGAATATTCCAAATTAGAAGATGAGATTGTTGATACAAAATTACTTTTAATTGATGCGGAAGAATCTGTAGCGCAAGATAAATTAGCGCAAGAAGAATCAGAATCTAATGAAGAACGTGTTGAGCAACTACAAGAAGAACTCGATGGCTTAGCTGAAGAAATAGATGGATGGAAAGGCTCGTATTCAAGATACTTATCAGAAAGCAAAGGGTCCAAAATGAGAAAACTTAAAAATATTCTTTTCGAAAAAGCACAGCCTTCAAAGGGTGGTACCCATACTTTCCATGGAAATTTATGGCCTCCGGAAAAGGTTGGTTTACCAGGCCCGGAATTTGATGATGAAGTGGCAGTTACAGAAGACGATTTAAACGATGCGGAACAATGGTTAAAGGATTGGGAACCAGACACTATTGTAGCTTATTCACGTGGCTCAGCAGTACTTCATAAATTAGCTGCAGAACGAGATGTACAATTACCTAAAATAACCTATATTGCGCCGGCAGCAAAAAGAGATAAATGGGGAACAAAAGGTATTTCTGCTCCTTCTGTTTCCGGAACAGCAGTTGCATCATCCGGCGATGGAGCTGTTCCAGTAAAGCAGGTTTGCCAAATCGCGCAAGAAGCAGGGGTTGAGCTTAGGGTTGTTCCCGGGAAATTTAAATCGGACGATTGGGAATCTGAAGGCAGAAAAAACCATATTCGCGTATTAAAACACAAAGATTCTCCATCCTCTGCTGGAAAAGCTATGGATTTATCTAGTTGTTTATCTTCTGATTTGCCTGATTGGGGATCTGGAATTGCAGACAAAGAAACTTTAGAAAAACAAATCCAGATATCTAATGAATTAACTGGGCTAGAAGAACAAACTCTTCGAACTATTATTCGGAGAATTATTCTTGAAAGTTAGAGGATACATAAAGCCTGAATCATCTTTTCTCACCCTTCAAGACTGGGAATGGGTTGTTAATTTGTTTTTAGATTATCAAAACTTAGGATACAATACCCGCGGCGGCAAATTACCTTTAGAATTAAACAAATTAGTAGATCGTTTTTTTGGATATTTGTTACAAGTAGATTCGAATAGATATGAGTTGCTTACGAAAAAAAATGTTTTAGACTTTATAGAAGATTTTGTTAATCATAGGTTTTGGTCTTTAGAAGAAGAACTAAAAAGATATTTTCCTAATACTTCAAATTTAAAAATATCTTTTTTCTATTCCCGCGGAGATATTGAGCCTTATATATTATTAGATCAAAATTTAACAAAACAATTATACGGCGGTTCCTGGAACCCTAAAAGACTTATGCACTATACAACGAATGAAGGTGTAGAGGCAATAAAAAAATCAATAGGTTCTGGAAGACCATTTGATATTTCTTGTTTTACAGTTTCTAAATCGCGATTCTTTGACACTTCTTCAAGTAGGGTTATAACACTATTGGGAAATGTCAAAGCAGGCTTCCGAAGCGACGTCAAGAGTCTAGTTATTGATTCCGGAAATCGTGCTGTTAACTTATACAGGCTCGAATATCCCGGGAAAGACCTAAATAATATTTGCTATAATCTAGATGACTGCGATGATGAAATTAGGACAAGTCTTTGGAATGAATATATTGCCACTCCAATAAAAATTATTTCTATAGAATAGCTAAAATCCAGTGTAGAACCAAGTTGAATGGGTTAAATTACATATGTAATCAAACACGTGACTGAGGTCCTCCACATGAGCTATTCTGGTTCTTCTCGTAAAGCCCGCCGTGCAATTGCCGATAAAGCAAGAGCACAAATTAATGCCGCTAAAGATTCTGAATTCCTTTCAGAGCTTAATTTTTCAGATTGGGATGATGCATTTGATCATCTTAATAAAAGATATTGGTCTGGTATTCTTCCGAAAATTCCAGTTACTACAGAGTCGACTAAAAAACAACGTCTGGGCTGGTTCGGTCATGCAGGGTATATAAAGCTATCGAACAACAAGGGAATGAGCCCCAAAGAGATGCTAGGTGTACTTCTGCATGAAATGTGTCATCATGCCGTGCACGAAAAGTTCGGTCATGGACAAGCTAACGGTAGAGGCGGAAGAGTAATCGGTCATGGCAAAGAATGGAAAAAAGAAATGAGGAGAGTCGGCTATCTTGGAAAAATTACTCGTTTTTCTGGAAGAGAAAGATTTATTTAATTGTAAATCTATAAAATTTTAAGTATAATACAAATATAAACAATACAACCACGGAGAAACAATGAATTTTTTTCTTGTTAGACAAATCTTGCGCAAAATAGAATTTCAAACCCGCTGCGCAAATATGGAAATTGATGCTTATGAAATCAATGATATTTCGAAAGAAGAGTGCGAAAAAGAACTAAAAAAATCCTATTTGTCTTTACAGATTTGGCTCATGAGATTGGCTAATGTAACCGGCATGAACTTGCCCGAAAAGGATGAATCACCAAAAAGTTTTAATGATGAATTTTTTGAACAGCTTCCTCTGTTTCCCGAGTACAAAAAATGAGAATTGAACCTGATATTAAATTAGATTATAAAGATGTCTTGATTAGGCCTAAAAGATCTACTTTGCGCTCTAGGAAGCAAGTAAGTTTAGAAAGAACATATAAATTCCGGAATAGCCACCAACAGTGGTGTGGAATCCCAGTCATGGCAGCTAATATGGATGGGGTTGGCACATTCGAAATGGCATTTGAGCTTAGTTTTCGAAAACTATTTACTTGTATTACAAAACAGAATTCACTAAAAGACTGGGATGCATATGATCACAAGACAGATTATGTAGCAGTGAGTGTTGGAACAAATCATAAGGAATATGAGAAAGCAAAGAAAATTATAGTTAAACATAACCTGAAGTGGATTTGTATTGATATTGCTAATGGGTATTCTGAGCATTTCGTTGATTTTGTTCGGGTTGTAAGAAACGATTGGCCAAAAATTAACATCATTGCCGGAAACGTTGTAACCGCTGATATGACACAAGAACTCATTTTGGCCGGCGCCGATGTTGTAAAAGTCGGTATAGGGCCAGGCTCTGTCTGCACAACTAGAATTCAGACCGGTGTTGGATACCCCCAGCTCTCTGCTGTCATGGAGTGTGCAGATGCGGCCCATGGTTTAGGTGGTCATGTCATTGCTGACGGTGGATGCACAAGTCCGGGTGATGTTGCTAAAGCTTTCGCAGCTGGTGCTGATTTCGTTATGCTGGGAGGAATGTTTGCCGGCCACGAAGAAGGTGGCGGCAGAAGAGTTTTAGATGAAAATGGAGATATAAAAATAGAATTTTACGGAATGAGTTCTGATACTGCTATGAATAAACACTCTGGCGGAGTAGCTAGCTATAGATCTTCTGAGGGTAGAACAGTCTCTATTCCCTTTAAAGGAAAAATTGGAGATACCGTATCTAATATTCTAGGTGGATTAAGATCAACATGTACATATGTTGGAGCGCCAACATTAAAACAATTAAGCAAATGCACAACTTTTATTAGGTGTACTCAGCAATTTAATACAGTTTTTGTTTAGGGGGGAAGAAAATAATGAAATATAAAATTGGTGACTATGTTACAGTTTCAAAAGAATTCTCAAAAACTGACCATGGAAAATGGGTTTCTTGCTCTCCCAAAGCTGCAAAAATAATCAAAATCCAAGAAACACCTACATACGGCCCAGCTTATTCGCTTGAAGTCAATGGAGTTTCCCTCCCGGTTTGCTATTGGGAAGATGATATTGATGGCTTAATTTCAGAAGATCCGGACGATATTTGGAGAACATGGGGCGATATATGAAAAAAGAATTGCAAGATAGACTATTTGATAAGTATCCGAAAATTTTTAGGCAAAAAGACCTCACTCCCCAAGAAACCTGTATGTGCTGGGGTATTACGTGTGGTGATGGATGGTATGACATAATCGATACCTTGTGCCATTGTATACAAAACTATTCCGACCATAATAATTTACAAGTAGAAGCTTGTCAAATAAAATCAAAATTTGGTGGATTAAGATTTTACGTAAATATTCATAATCAGTATATTTCTGGGCTAATTGCGATGGCAGAAGCAATGTCTCGCAATACAAAAGAATGGAACAAAAAAGAAATATTTTACAACAAAGGAGAAGAAAAATGAGTTATAAAACCATGGTTTTTGTTTTTACATTTGGAATCGCTGCCGCGTTCATTTCCTCAGTTATTCCAGATGTTGAAACGCTTAAAGGCAATATTGAGTGTCAATCATCAGAAATGGAAGCTATTTGGTATCCTGAATAGCTTCTATAAAAGGATAATAGTGATAATAAATTATTATTTATTTTGGGGCTGCTTTGGGCTTGTGGTGGAATTGTTTTTTACTGCAACACGAAGATTAATAGCCCAAAAAGATTTAGCGCTTATTGGTCACACTAGCATCTTAATGTTCCCCATATACGCTTTAGGGTTAACCCATGGGTTTGATTTAATCAGGTTTTTAATCCCATGGGATATTTTAAGATGGTTGTCATATCCATTTTGGATATGGGGAGTTGAAATTTTAATAGGTTCTTTTACTACTAGAAAAAATATTTGGATATGGGATTATTCCTATCTTCCAGAGAAATATCACTGGAAAGGAATTATAAGCTATGCCCACTTCCCAATTTGGATTATTTTTGGAATTCTAGTTGAATTAATAAAATGAAGATTGGGGATTTAGTATATTTTAAACCTAATGGTGGTTTTCCTAAAGGTGGATCTTTAACAGCAGTAAAATATTTTGAAAGAATGAAAAGATATTCTGGTGGCCTTCCGGGAATTATTATAGAGGATCATGGATCTAATTTCTCCGTAATTTTTGGGGAAAGAATTATGGTTGTTAACAAGAACCATTTATCAAAAGTTAACGAAACAAAGAAATAAGGATGAAAAGATGGGAACTGACATTCACGGATATTGGGAAATTAAAACAAAAGATGGAGAATGGATTGCTATAAGACACGTCCAATCAAAAAGAAATTACGAGTGGTTCAGTATTATTGGAGGAGTTCGGGGTGGAACCGACTTATGGAAAATTCCACCATGGAATCGTGGTATACCACAAAATGCATCTCTGGCATGGAAAGATTATGCTGGCCATCCTCAAAACGATCTTCATTCAACAACCTGGTTAACCCTTAAAGAAGTTCACCAAGCTTTAGAATTCCATCTAGATGAAATTACTCGATGGAAAGAGATAGAACCGTTTGATCGCGATTCTGTAATCCCAGTTAAAATACCACATGAATCAGAATTTGTAGAATCTTTAATATTCGGTTGGAACAATAAAGACCTTGATTTACCATGGATGTTAGAAATAAAAAAATGGATGTTTTCCAAAGATTTATACGAGTGTGCGAGAATGGTTGTTGGATTTGATAGTTAAAAATATATGCCTAATATGAAATCATATAGAAAATATCCAATTGGTAGTTGCGTTAAATATAAAAATTATATTGGTGGAGAAGAATTAATAGGAATAATTATAGGCCGTTCGAGTGTATTGGAATTGGAGATATTTGATGGCAAAAAAATTATTCTTGTTACAGATAAATTGGTTTCAATTTTTTCTAAGCCATACGTAAAAAATGATAGATCCGGATATACCATGGAAAATAGTTGATTTAGTATGGACAACAAAAGGAATAGGGATAATTCTTGATATCTGGCCGGGTCAACATATTCCGGAGACAATGCTTACTATTTATTTGCAAGATGGATCTACAATGATTTTTACTACTAAAGAAATATGTTCTACCAATATATTGATAGAAAAGAGTATTATTTAAACTTACAAGACAAAAACACCCAGAACAATATATTTATAAGTACTGCTTTATATTCGAGAATATCTCTATGAAAAAATTGAATAATATCAAACTAGGCTTAATTGCTATGTCGGATTATGATCTAGAATCATATGATTTAGAGATTAATGAAATATTTGATTGCATTCTAGAAAATAAACAATATGATGCAGCGCCCAATTTAAATCGGATCGAGCTTGTTGATTTACTAGAATCATTAGGGCATAATTTAGTTTTAGAGGCTGGGTTTAAAGACATGTCAGTAATTGATAAACTTAGAGATGCTGCAAAATTTAATACCAACATCGATGAACATGCAGAAAAAATACTAAGGTCAAAAATTAGAAGAATACTATTAGGAAGTTAAAATGCAGGGAATATTAAAAAAAATCCTAATAGAATCAAGAGAAGCAGAAGAGCAAAAAATTTGGGCATTAATGCAACAAGTTGGTGTTGTTGGAGGCTGGGGACTCAAAAGAACAAAGGCGGATTCTTTAAATATGGAATCCGGTATGTGGAGATTTACTTTTAGAATTGAACCCAAGGGAGCTAAATTAAAAGATGTTATTTCAGATATGGGTCCAAACTATCAAGGAGTTTCTTCTTCTAGATCGTATCTCCTTAAGCTTCTTACTGGAAGAGTCCCAATTGAAGATCGTAAAACTAGGTCAGAGTTAGATAAGGCTCAAAAGATTTTTTATAAAGCCCAGAGGCCTTTAATTGATTCTTTGGAAAATAAATTAGCAGCCTTAGATCCAATCTTTAACCCAATTGGGTTTGCATACTCTGGAGGGGGAGATACTTTATGGGAAATGTTTATCGATGATATGGATATGCAAAAATTTGATCCGGATTATTTCGATAAACATTTTTTAGGAATTGATCCTATTCCCGGTAGTCCAGATGATCCAGCCATGGCTGTGCCTGGCGGTTCTACCACTTCAACTCCAACACCAAAGAAAAAACCCAAAAAACCAAAGCCGAAAAAGCCCCCAAAACCATCCGAGGAAATGGTCGCGGTTCCTAAGCACATTCTTTCTCCGGAGGAATTGGAAGACGTTGTAACAACCTTGGTACAAGAACTAGGACTAAAAATAGAAAGGAGAATTACTGGCGCAGAAGCCTTGAATTATTATGTTGACCTCAAAAACTCTGCTAAAATAGAAGATGATATTGAGCATTTGATGGTAAGTGATTCATATTTCAGAAATCCGGATTCAAAACTTCCTAATGTGATAGAGATGATTGAAACTTCATCAAGAAAAATAGTCAACAGGGGAGAATGGAAACAAATCGCACAAGGTCGACAAGAATATCGCCCAAGAGTTCCAGATGAAAAACTAAAAGTAATGCAAGGGCAAAAAGGTGGAAGAAAGCAAGTAAGATTTAAATCTAAACCATCAGTTGGAGATAAATGGGGAAAACCTGTAAAGTCAAATCGGTCAAATCTTACAACCAATCAATCAATTCAACAATTAACTCCAGCTCAAGCTAGAAAGCGAGAAAAATCCAAAAAATCCAGATATGGAGGCCCTGAAGCTCGTGTTGTCCGCTATGAACAAGAAGCCACAAAAACTTACGACGAATTAGCTGTCTACGTCCATGCAGAATTAGCCACTAGCAAATTTACAAAAAAGAAAAGAAAGTATGGCGGCAATGTAAAATATTATTTTTTTAAGATTATCCCTAAAGAAACAAAAATTCCAAAATCTCAATGGGAGAAAAAATACGGAGAAAAAAAATGAAAATAGATATTCTCCGAAATCATATTAGGTTAATTCTCCTAGAAGGGAGAGGTGAATTCATATTTAACGAAATTTGGAGTTTCATAATAAAAAACCTAACTAAAATAGGAAATTTTTCTGGAGACCAAAATCCTATTAGCACAACAGGATATGGAGCTGGAAGCAAGTGGGACAAAGTACCCGGGCAAAAATATGGTATATTTAAGTTTGACAAAGCACGCGCAGAACCTGAAGTTAAAAGACTTTACCTTTATTTAAAAGAAAGATATCCCGATATTATTCCAAAGGATTGGGGATCTACTTATCATTTTTTACTTAATTTTATTTCAACATTCGAAATAAGAGTTGCAAAAAAGAATCCCCGCGGGGCCCATGGAACATATTATGGTCATGGAGGCCCGGATCCTGAGGGTAACGTTACAGGAAAAATACTAGATAATCTTTTTTTGTTTTATGATTCTAGTGCTTACCGGACAGCTACAGCAGCTCTTCGTTCTCTAGAGAATAATAAGACTGCTGTCCATGAATTTGCCCATGGAGTCCAAACCGCTTTATATGCAATGTCACCAGCGTCAAAAGAGATTAAGAAAAACCGAAAAGGAAAACCAGGACAAAGAACAGAGGCGCTTACGTTAATAGCAAATACAAAATTTTCTCCCGGGAACAAAATATGGATTGAATATTTAGCAAAACTTATAGCTGACGAAGATGATAATATTAAAATTGCTAGATTAGGTGAAAATCCAGCTTTTGCTATTAAAAAAACTAGTGGTCATTTTCAGTCAAGCAGTTTTGGAGGATGGGCAGTTCAAAAGCATTTCGAAAAGTTGGTGAAAGATTATTTTTTAGAAGATGATCCAGGTTCAAGACAAGGTAAAATATTAGATTTAAATAACCATCCGGACAATGTAAAAAACTTTTTAAGAAGTCAGCTACAGCAAAATCATCGAGTTCCTCCAGCAGATGATACAGATCAGAAAGTAAAAGTAACCAGCTGGTGGAGAATTATGTCCAATCTAGATTTTACTTCCATACCTGGCAAAGATAGAACACAAGTGATGAGAGAAGCTATAGAAGATGCAGCTGGTCCTTCAGATGATTATTATTTCGTTGTTGTACGCCCTAAGTCTTCAATACCTACAAGTAGAAAGTCTCGAACACCTAAAACTAAAAATCTTCGATCTAGGGGCGGAAAAGATATCCCTCGTAAAACTGTACAACTTCAACCTAGATCTAAAAGACACAATAAATATAACTTTCAAGACCACCGCGGCATATCTCGAGCAGATGCAAACTATAATCTAGGTTATTCTGGAGGTTCCTCGGCCAACACTGGAGATAAATGGAATCGTCAATTAACCGAATTTGATGCTGAATTCAGAGCTGGTTTTCGAAAAATTGCAAAGAAGTTCTGGGAATTTGGAATTCCAACTGGTATAAGATCCAAACTTTTAGCCAAAATGATAGATGACAATATTGAAGAAATATCTAAAATTTTAGTTGATGAATCTAATGTTTTAAATATGTTTAAATCAGGCGACCACAAATTTCATACTGACGTTATCAATGACCCTAATTGGAATTATCGGCAAAAAGCAGAAGAAAGATTTAATATTTTGTCTGAAAAGCTTGTTGACATATTAAATTCACCAGAAGTCGAAGACGTCTTCGAAGAAACCAGTGCGGCCAAACAAGGATTTGAACAATCCGCTCAGATAGTATCTTCCCTTCACTATAACGATCGAGTAAGGTTGTGGACAGCAATTAATAGGAAAATTAAAGAAGAATTCGCAGATCTTTTCGGGTTTTAGAGGCAGGACATCATTCCACACCATACTTAATTTTAAGGAGGGTTTTATGAATGAGGTTATTAACAGTTTTTAGTCTTCTCCTGGCAGGGTGTAGTGATCACATGATTGCCGGGATCGAAAAAAGACAACAAGAAATTTTGGTCCACCCAGAACACATCAACTTCGGCCATTTAGTTGCCGGCGCTGAATCAGGGCTAGATACATTCACAGTCATCAATACGGGAGACGCAGATTTAACAATCTTTGCTCCCGTTTTAGTTTCCGGGAATACTAGATTTTCACTCCAGACAGATCAGAGTGAATACATAATCGGCGCTGGAGAATTAATAGAGTTTGAAGTTGGATATGTTCCGGAAACTTTTGAATCAAATGGCGCATATATAGAAATACTTTCAGATGATGAAGATGAGCCAGTATTAAAAGTTACCCTTGAAGGATACGGAGATGCCCCTGTTATGGCTGTAGGTCCTTCGGAATTTGATTATGGTGACATTAGTATCGGGTGTGATAATGAAGAGCGAGTCACGATCAGAAACGAAGGAAATATGGATTTGACTGTAAGTTCAATTAGTCAGATGGTTACACAGCCGGCTGATATCTTAATGGAATACGGATCACTTCCAGAACCTCCCTGGGTATTGATTCCTGGACAAGAAATAGATTTTTTAGTATCATATATACCAACCGATATTGGATATGATGAGAGCTTGATTACCGTTATCGGGAATGATCCTCTAAACCCACAGGCTGATGTTGTACAATTTGGTGATGGCGATGTTGAGCAATGGTTTAACCAACAATATCAACAAGAAGAAATTCCAGTTTTAGATGTTATTTGGGTAATCGATAATTCCGGATCGATGAATCCGCATCAAACAAACTTGTCAGCCAATATTGGTTCTTTTATGACCGCATTTATTTCTTCTGGAGCAGATTATAGAATGGCTGTTATAACGACTGATCGATATACCTTTTCAACGATTGTTGATCCTTCCCACCCAGATCCTGAAACAGAACTAAGTAATTTAGTAATGACTGGAGTCTATGGTTCCGGAATGGAAAAAGGAATTGAGATGGCCCAAAGAAGTCTTAGCACAAGTTCAGCTGCAGGCCCTGGCGGGAATTTCTTTCGAGAGGATGCAAAATTGGTTGTAATATTTGTTTCTGATGAACCTGATTATTCTTCTGGGGGATGGAGTTCTTATTTATCGTTTTTTGATGGAATTAAGCCAGAAGGCGACTTTATTCCGTACGGAGTTATTGGAGACTATCCTTCTGGGTGCGGATCTTCGTATCCAACTGCAGCCTTTGGCGCTGGATATTGGGACTTAATTGACAATTATGGGGGCTCCTGGTATTCGATTTGTGCTGCTGATTGGGGAGTACAATTGCAAGATTTAGCTGGAGAAGTTACCGGAAGAAGAACATTTTATTTAGATGAGCCTGACCCCATAGAAGAAACTATAGAAGTTTCTGTTAATGGTCAAGTTACGACTGATTGGACATATGACCCTAGCATTAATGCCATAATTTTTAACGATGGCCATGTTCCTGACGAGGGACAAACAATCGATATTGACTATGCAGTTTGGGGATGTGGTGAGTGAAACCATCAATTATAATCAAAGTATTGTTCGGCTTTTTAAGTGGGTTCTTATTTGGCACAGGCATAAAATACGTCTATGAAACTACAGCTTTTCAGCCGTATGAATGGAAAGATAATATGCCTCCAATAATAGTAAATTGTTATGGTGATGATTTTTCAGAACTTCAAATGCAGCGTGCTGTTACTTATTGGGAAGAAAAAGGTCATGATATTGGCTTTTACGAACATAATCCACCGCCAATGCTTTGCGAAGATACATACTTAGAAGGATTTATTATCTTGCGTAAAGGAGGCAGATTTGATCACGAATCAGGTGTCCTTGCAGAAACTAGAAGATGGACTTCGCTCACCGAAATCAAAGGAGCTGTAATAACTTATCGTCCGGGTTCTCAAAACCTACAGTGGATAAACGAGCATGAATTAGGGCATGCCTTAGGATATGCACACTATGAAAAAGAAGGTCATATCATGCATCCATTATTCCACAAAATGGATGGAAAATTTTGGATCCCTTAAGCTACTACATATCATATTCAGAAATTCTGTGCCATTGATCTGGCCCACAAAGAATTGTTAACCCTTTATAATTGTTTGTAATATTTTTTTGATCATCCCCATCAATTTGCTCGGTTCCATTTGGGCTGATTGTGATAGTCTGGTTACCAGCATTCCCAGATGCATCTTTAATTATTAATATCCTGCCTAGTTCATTGGCTTTAGCAGGAAGATTTATCACTCTAGTAGCTGATGTATTTACTAACAAAATATAATCACTGGGCTGTACAGTATATGGAGACGAGTTTACAACGGTCGTATTTTTATAAACCGAGCCTTTAAAAGTAGCAGATTCAGATACTTTCATCGATCCGGAAACATCTAGCTCGCAAGACGGGAATGGTGCATTATAACCATATCCGGTTGCTGGATCGCCAACCGGACCTTTCCCTTCCCAGCCAAAATTTCCGACACCAACTCTTTGCTGTGCTGTTATAACTAAGCCAGTTAAAGTCCCAGCCCCGGATGTGGTCATAATATTAATATCATCCCATGCTGAGTAATTGGCAATATCCATATTATCTCCGCCATCTAGACCAATTGAAGCCCTGTTTGTTCCCATGGGCTGTTCGAAGACTAGACTGACATTTTCATCTAATTCACCGGCAATCTTTACAACTTCTCCACTTCCTCCTAAGTTGACAGTTAAGCTTCCGGAAATTATAGTGTCCCCAGAAACTCTAAAAGTTTCTGATCCCATAACAACCCCGTTGTAATCTCCAATATGCACTCCTCCGCTTTGGTGATTTAAATATAGTGTGTTTGGTTGCCCGTTGTTTCTTGCTATAATTTCATTTCCATCAAGCACCATATTGGTCCCATTCGTAGGTCCTAAAATTAAGTGGCCACTATTAGCTGTTGACCTAGAGGCATCGGTTCCTCCGTCAACATGTAAGACTGTTCCCGGGGTATTTATCCCTATACCCACTTTGTTGTTACCACCATCAACAAAAAACATACTGTTGTTATTATTACTTTTTACTATAAAGTCAACATCCGCTTCACCGCCATTAAAAACAATTGTATCTTGCGAATTGTTTTCAGTCATATGGATCATATCAACACCACCGACCTGGAACTGCATCTGGTCACCCACAGGAAAATCTAGATACGTATTTGCATCTCCGAGATGCTGCAATCTTCGGGATATCGCTATATCTGATGTATGAGCAGAATTATCGATTCCAACAACAAAGGTTCCTGCACCCATACTGCTGACGCCATCTGGCCCAAAGCCAAATCTACCATCAGCTCGGGCTCGAAAGATAGTGTCCCCATCACCATCTTCCATTTCTAAAACTCGAGTATTACTACCATTTCCATCTGTAAAAAGTTTTAGTACATGCCCCTGATTTCCCTGGTCGTTGTCAATTGTTACAACATACTCACTTGATATATCGTGGGCTACTGCAAGTGCTACACCACCTTCTTCAGATCCAGAGACAATTATCCCCTCGTTGAATCTCATTCTTGATGTTCCCATGTTCTTTATTTTAGGCATATATTTTTATCCTTTTTCGAGGTTTTTTGAGCTTAAGCTTCCCGCTTCCCCTACAACAATTCACTCTCAATTATAATATTCTTATCAATTAATATATATTCTTATCTTATTTTATCTCTTCAACAGACATCTTCATTTCATGATTAAAATCTGTTCTTAACTGAATAAGAGGATTAAACGTTGCTTTCTTCCTCTCTAATACTAAAGACCCTTGTGGTTTTAATAGTTGTCCCTCTATTTCTAACCCTTCGAAGTCTATCTCTGTTTTCTGTTTATAAACAATTTTTGGTTCTTCTTCTGGTTCTTGCGCAAATGCTAAACTGCAAAATAAAATCATTAACATGTTATAAATCTCCTTATAAACTGCATATAATTATTTGTTACCGGAGTTAAAAATGAAAAATGAATTTGTAATGTTTGTCGGTCCTATGTTTGGAGGCAAGACAACTAAACTATTAAGCGCCATCGACAGATACAAATATCAAGGAAGAAAAATCATTGCCTTTAAACCTAACGTTGATGAAAGATATTCAAAAGAAGAAATCGTAACACACTGGGGACATAAATTAAATGCAAATAGAATTGCTTCCGGAAACGATATTCTAGAAATTCTAGAATCAACACCTCGACATAACAGAGAAATATTGTCTCATACAGTCATCGCCGTTGATGAAGCTTTTATGATTCCTGACGTAGGATCTGTTTTAGTTAACCTTTTCCGGCAGGGCCACCCTATTTTAGTATCATCACTACAATTATCGTCCGATTTTACCAGTTATAAAGAAGTACAGTGCATGCTTCCATTTGCAACGAAAATAGAGGTTTGCCCCGCGGTTTGTTCATCATGTGGCGCCGATGCTTATTATACTAAAAAAATCGGTGGCAGATCTGATCATAAGATAGAGGTTGGCGGCGCTGAAATGTATCAACCAAAATGTTTAATGCATTTTCTAGAAAATTAATGTGACAACCGTGTCACCGTTTATAAATTTCGAATTAATTTATTATAATTAAAAAGCTTTGAGTTAACACTTTTGCGAGACATTGTATATTGTGATTTCTCAGAATATAACTAAAAATAAGGAGACGTTATGAGAACCATGGTAATTTTTGGATCTATGCTTATGGGTCTAGGCTTGGTTGCCTGTGAAGATAAAGATGCAGATACTGCAGTCGATGAAGAAGTTGAAGAATCCGATACCTCTCAACCAGTTGAAGAGGAAGAGGAAGAAGAGGCTGAAGAGGAAGAATAACCTCATCTTCACATACTCATGCTAAGAAGGGGCCCTTGGCCCCTTCTTTTAATTTAGGTCATGGAAACGTTACAAAACAATTAGTACTCTCGAGATTATAATAGAATATCTATAACTGCTTTAAACAGTGATAGGAGTTAGTTATGATTTTGTTATTGTTATCGCTGTTAAATACAGTCCATGCCGGCGAAATCATAATAGCCAACAATACTAGAATTACGTATGATTTTGGATCCGATATAAAACCTTATGTTGCAAACGAGGTAAAATTAGTTAGTGATGGATTCACCACGACCTTTGACGCAAATAAATTCAGGTTGGGCTTCCGATACAAGATCAATGATTACATTCGAATCGATCCGCATTTACAGATTGACAATAAACGAAAAGACAACTGGGTATTCTCTCCCGGACCAGCAATGCGAATCGATTTAACTTATTAGGATAAACAATGGAATTAACATTAATATTTGGAGTTCTCGGCTTCTTGTTGGCTGCATACTCCGTAATCGCGAATGATAGCGCCCAAACACTTGGGACATTCATAGCATCAAACAAAGAAACAAAGTGGCACTATCAATGGCTAGTGATGGCCTCTGTTATGGTCGCAACACTTACATACGGCTACATGTCCGGAGACATCGCACATGGAAGATTAAATTCAATTCCTCTCCCAGAAACGTTTCAGTGGTATCATCTTGCTGCTCCGGCTTTGTTGTTGGGACTTACCAGATTTGGGGTTCCAGTATCCACGACAATACTAACACTCAGTGTTTTCTCTTCTTCTTTTGTACTAGAAAAGATTTTGATAAAATCAGCTGTCGGTTATGCTTTGGCAGCAGTCTCAGCTTATATTCTTTGGACTTTGCTTTCTAAGTTCTTAGATGAGAGAGCGCCAATAGCCGAAGAAAATAAATCTAAGTGGAGAATCGCACAGTGGGTCGCGACCTGTTTTCTATGGCACCAGTGGTTAGCCCATGACATAGCAAACGTCGCCGTTTTCTTACCTCGAGGAGAAGCACTACCAGTTTGGATGTTTATAAGTTTTATGGGTATATTAGTTGCCGGCCTAGCTCATTTGTTTTACACAAGGGGTGGTAAAATTCAAGAGATAGTACTATCAAAGTCTGGAACTAGGTTTATGAGATCAGCAACGATAATCGATTTTGCTTATGCTCTTATTTTGTGGTATTTCAAACAATATAACGACATTCCAATGTCTACTACTTGGGTTTTTGTAGGTCTTCTCTGTGGTCGTGAATTAGCGGTCTATAGACATTTCAAATCAGAAGATGGAATAAAAGTTGTGTTTCCAATGTTGGTATCTGATTTTATGAAGATGATGGTTGGATTAGCCCTGAGTATAGTTTTGGTTTGGTTAATAGCATAATATTAGTACTTATGTACAAATTAGCATGCTAACGTATAATATATTAGTATTTATTAACAAGGGGGCGTACCGGCTTCGACGGAGTAGAATCCGGGGGAGAGTGCAAGTAGGTAAGATACGACCTTAACTGTTCAAACTTTATAATTGCCAATAACAATTACTTTTACGATTCTGAACGCTTAGCGGCATAATCGGGTGGTCGTCTCAAACCATCTAACCAAGAGAGACTTTAGCTGATTGATCTACTGGAAAACAGCCAAGAAATAAAACTAAGGTAGAACTCCTTCCGCCATGGACTATGGAGTATAAAACACATTGGATATCTCACTGGGAGAGAAATAACCAGACAAGCTTGTGAATGACTCAAACTTAGACTATTGCGGACGCGGGTTCGACTCCCGCCGCCTCCACTATTTTTTTAAACCTTCTGTTTTTTTAGTGTATAATTAATAAGAACAGGAGGTTTTATGTTTTTTCTATTAGTGTTATTAGGTTGTGAGGCAGAAAAAATTGAACCGTGCACCAGTTCTCAAGAGGGTCAAACAGGCTTGTATCAGATAGAGACTAAAACAGTTGATGGCAACTGTGGCTCGATCGGTGATCTTGAAGCAGAGGTGATCAACGGTGTCGTTCAGGTTGACGAATCAATTGGTTGCAGCTTAACCAGCGAGAGGTGGGAACAGGATACTTGCACAACACACTCAGTACAAGACTGCGACGATGGTGTATGGACAATGAATATGAGATGGGAAGTCATCGGATCCGGAGATCTTTCTGGTAGATTGCAAGCTTACATGCTAGACATCTACGGATATGAGTGTCAAGGTCTGTGGTCATTTGAGGCAGAAAAAATTGATGTAGTGCTAGAAGATACAGGAATTTAGTATGACCGAATCTTTCAATCCGCAAGAAGTTAAAGAAAAAATCAAAGAATTTGTTGATGAATACATCAATCCAGCTTTGGCAGGGCATGATGGCCATCTCAATATCGAGGATTTTGATGATGAAGGTATACTCCATGTCAGATTAAGTGGAGGCTGTCAGGGCTGTTCTGCTTCTAAACAAACATTACAAGGACAAGTGGGTGCGTATCTTACTGAAGAATTCCCGGAAATAACAGGAATCGTAGATCTTACAGATCACTCGACTGGAGAAAACCCTTATTATATTTAGGCTCTATTCGACTCCCACCCTTCACCATCCTACAAAGAGAGAATCTTACCATGGCATTAACAGAAGTAGATCTTAAACACATACTAAAGCACTTAAATGATTTAGATAAGTACATAAACAGGGAAGATGCATACAATGCCAAGAAACGCGTCTCCCTAATCCAAAAAATTATAAAACTAGAATTAAAAAACCGCTCATATACAAATAAAAAATAAAATAAAAATTTTTTTGTAAACATTTGATTAACCTTGTAAGATAATATCATCCGTTATAACGGATATAAATTAAGTCATACAACAGGAGAAAACATTAATGAGTACAAGACTTTATCCAACAATTAAAAATTCTTTTTTCAACAATCCATTTGATCTATTAACAAATTTTGACGATATTTTTCTTCCTTCTACATCTACTCGCAATTCTCGTCGGAGCATCTCTGAGATGACTCCTCGTGCGAATATTGTGAAAAAAGACGGAGGCTATCAAATCGAGCTCGCGGCGCCTGGGTATTCCCGGGATGATTTCGAAATGAGTATCGATAATAATGTACTTTCTATTACAGTTAACACTGAAGATGGAAAGAATTATGAGAGTTCTGTTGTGGCCCGAGAGTGGAGCTATAGCTCATTCACTCGTAGCTGGACCCTTCCGGATGCAACAAATGTGGACAGTGTTACTGCAAGATACGAAGCAGGCATTCTTCATATTGATGTACCGACGTCGGGTGTAAAGGAGACACGTAGAGTTATTACAGTAGATTAACTCCGTGTAGGCAACCATGGTTGAGGGTTGCTTGGGGGCGAGCTTTGTGGTTGGGGCTCGCCCCCACTTTTATTAGGGGAGGCATATTTATCCTTAAGTACAAGGAGAATTAATATGCTTTCCCACTTTTTATTTATAATGAATTTTTTTGCATGTAACCCAACGTATGCCGAAGAACCAATGCCAACTGATCTTGCAATTATCGTAGAAGCTAACAAAGATTTTGAATTATATGTAGCCCCACCCAATATAGTTAACCATTCAGAAGCAATCATCGATACAATCCCAAAAGATATTGTTTTTGGGTATGCCGCAACTCATTATCATATGATGAAAATAGACAATGGCCATGGTGGTCATGAACCTTTTAACCTAAATCACAAAGGTAGATTTCTTATATACAACCAAGATACAATACAGTATTCATGGGAAAATTGCAATTATAAATTAGATTATATGAAATGCGCATTTGATAATAATCATTGGGTACTTGAAACAAACGTTACTATTACTGATGAACAAATTGTTATCAGTTCTCATTTATATGATGAAAGATTACAAATCTTAGGAAAAAGTACAGTAACTAACACACACCAAATAACGTATGTTCAGAGACAAAAAGTTACACAATCGCAACAAAATTCTATGGTTTCAGTTTCTCAATCTCCAACAAATTGTAATCAAAATAATGGCTCTTGTACAGCCGCCCCAGGTGGAAGCTATTCAGGCCCTATGCAAACCGGAAACCAAACAATCACTGAAGACCTCCCTCCAGAAAAAATTGAAATCCCTGTGAGATTGCTGGAAAAACATTTCCAGCAAGTCAGTTTAAGATTATGGTCTGGTGTCAAAATTGATTTATATTAGAACCTAAACTAAATAAACCATATTTATATCCAGTTGGAGTTTTATATGAGATTAACCGAAGAAATGTTAATTGAAGCCGGCCTTCTAGATACAATCAAAGGTGTATTTGGCAAGGCTTTTGGAGCTTTGTCAAAATCCGTCACCGGTGCTGTTAACAAAGCTATGGGTGCTGTTGAGGGGTTTCTAAAAGATGGTGAAAATAAATGGCGCCGCGAATTTGAAAAAACAGTCGGTGCAGAACCAGAAGCATTAGATTTTGACAAATTAGACCCATCGAAACCCCGAGATAAAGTTATAATTTTGAATGCGGCATTAAGTCTTTTAAAAGATTCATCTGAACAGATTGATACTGCAATGAAAGAAGCAGTCCAAATTGATGCTATCCCAGCAGACGAAAACGATGATAACTGGGCTAACTTTCAGAAACACGTCGACGCATGGGTTGCTGTAAAAGGGATTCTTAATTTCTATATAAAAAGAATGAAATTAAAAGTCGAACTTGGCGGCGGATTTGAAAAAGATGCTCCAGATGATCCAGCTTCTGCCTGCGAAGCAATCATAAAAAATCTAGAACAGGCTATGAATATGTTTCCAGGCGAATATGCCGACGCTATCGACGCCGCAAACAAAGAAAGCGAAGGATCCTTTGATTCAAGTAAAATGCTCACAATCGCCGATGAAGCCACCAATGCCGCCCGGACCGCAATCCAGTCGACAAAAGATTTTGGCGAAAAAGTAGCTGAATTAATGAAAGATGTCGAAGGTGTACAAGAATCAGCATTAAGGTATGGGTTGTTAAGATATACAATCCGAGAAACAATTTTAAAAGAAGAAATTGGAAGAAATTATCATACACTAGATACAGATCCCTATACTTGGAAAGATTATTCTGATGTCGACGTAGAAGTGTATGCAAATGCAGAAGATGGAACATATTCATCAAAGGTAAGCTGCATTTCTCAACCAAACTTATCAACCCCAGAAAGAAAATTCCCCGATGAGCAATCCGCTTCCCATTGGGCTCGCCAACAATCAGAAAGAATATTCCGAAAAACTCTTAATTCTCCTCGAGAAGATGATAGAAAACTGGGTGAGAACCCTATTGTTGGTGAAGCAGCATTAAGAAAGTTAATTAGAGATTTAATACTTTCATAATTTGTACATTTTCTCTTTCTCATGTAATTTAAATTTATACATGGAGAGAAAATGGCTGACTATAGATCTAGAAAACTATATCAAATTGGAGCAAGCGGAGAGACTGACGACCCAGAATCGTATGAGTCTATGTGGGCTTATTCTGTAAAGTATCCCCATGCAGAATATTCTACACCCGGGCGTTATAGAATTAGAATTACGCGCATGACCGCCGCAGAATTCATCATGATGATGGGTGGTGACCCATCAGATGCAGACCCGGACGGTTATTCTTTACAAGGTCAGCTTGAAAAATGGACTGACAAAGGGTGGCTTCAGTGTCTAGATTGGTTAGGAAGCCCTACATCAACCAACAAGGAGATTGAAGCAGATCTTAACGAAATGTTTCAGTCATTTACTACTGGCATGCCCACCGAGAAAAACTGGGATGCCCCAGTACCGCCCAGGCCACCAACCAAACCAACAAAAAAAGGTGAGCCAAAACTAAAAATCATTGAAGGCGATAAAAAAGAAACAGAAGAAAACCCACCGAAAAAATCAGATGATTCGAGCTTTGACTGGATTTAAAAACTAAAAAACTGTGCAGCTTCTTAAATTACAGGTTAAATTAAGTATGTAATCTTAATTAGTAATAAGGAGTTGTTCCCATGAACAGAATGATACTTAAATCTGCAGCCCAGCAAATAAGAGCTGCACGCCGCAAAGCTGAAGAAGCCGGCGAAAATTGGGAAGGCCCTCAAAAACCAGAAACAAGTCGTGAATACGATACAGAAGCTCTTGCAGAACTTAAAAAGAAACGCCGAGAAGCTGGAGATAATTTCAAGACCACCCGACGAAAACTGGCAAGAAATACTCGCCGCGAGAATATCTCAGCCGGAAAACTGAGAATAGAATGGTCTTTTGAGCCTGGTGAATTGGTAAAGATTAAAAACTCAGCTTTTCGCCGACATTCAGTCTACCTTGAAAATATGGGTCTTTACGCAGGAGCCATTGGGGTTATTGTAGAGCCAGAAGATGATAAGTGGCGGTCAGCAGCCAATAGGGTTTTACATGTAATGGGTCCCATGGGTTTACAAGCTTGGGATGCTTCTTGGGTAGAGGCTTGCGATGACGAATAAATACCCGTGGAAAAAAGGAGACCTGGCGATTTGGGTAAAGATTAATTCAACCCCAAAAACCCCAGAAAGTGTAGTAATCGTTAAAATCCATGATGATCCCTATGGGATTGCTGATATCTTGGCTGATGGGAAAATCATTTCAGTCCATCTTTCTGATTTGCAAGTCCCGCCGGTTAAAAAAGTAAAAACAAATTTTGGAATTAAATTATGAATTTTATTAAAAAAAAATCTAATAACCTGTGTAGAAGTCATCTAGATAGATTAAATTACATATGTAAGAAAAAAACAATCACCCAAAAACGGAGTTTCCATGTCAGCTAAGACACCTATCACTATCGCCACCTTCAACAAAGTGGCCCCTGTCCTTCCCCCTCATATCGCAGTTCTTATGCGCGGCCCAACTGGTGTTGGTAAATCTCACCTTGCTCGTCAAATCGCCGACCATCACAATATCCCATTCGTCGATGTTCGCGGTTCAACCATGTCTGAAGGAGATGTTGGCGGATATCCGGACATTGAGTCTATGAAAGAAACCGGTGTTATGACTTTTTGCATGCCTTCATGGTTCGTTCGGGCGTGCAATGAGCCGGTTGTTCTCATGCTTGATGAGCTTAATCGCTCTCTTCCTGGCGTTCAACAGTCTTTCTTCCAGTTGGTTCTCGACCGAGAACTTGGTAATGACAAAAATGGTACTCCATATCGTCTTCACCCAGAAACCCGCGTAATCGCCGCCATCAACTTTGGTTCAGAGTATGATGTTAATGAAATGGACCCAGCACTTCTTCGTCGATTTTGGGTTGCTGACATTGAGCCATCTACAGAAGATTGGATTTCTTGGGCCCGTGATAATGATATCGACTCAGTATTGATTGATTTCATTAATCAAAACCCAGCTCATCTGCGAGTTGACCCTTCATCTGTCGAACCCGGCACAGTTTGTCCTAATCCAGCTTCTTGGCACCGCGTTAATGAATGTCTTCTTCATATGGATATGGCACCATCTTCAGTCGCTGGTTCAGAAAACCCAGACGGCATGTATGCCCTTCTTTTGGGTATGGTCGGCACTGAAGCTGCTATCTCTTTCTGCCAGTTCATTAAAGAATATGAACGCCAAGTTTCTGCCGAAGATGTTCTCAAAGGTAAAGTCAGTAAAAAAGACATTACTAATCTTCCAAACTCTACCTTGAATGGCGTCATCGATAAAATCGGTCACCACTGTAAAGAGAATTCTTGGACCCAAAAAGAGTGTAAAAATCTCTCAGCCTTCGCTCTCAATCTTCCCGGAGAGATGATGGTTCAAGTCTGGAACTCAATCACTCAGTCTGCCAATATCAAGAATATCCAAAAAATGCATAAACTTATGGGCCAAGATGTTGTGAAAGCAGTTCAAGCTTCAAGAGAACTTGGTAGAAAATAAAACTACTAACTTCACTATTATCTTATATAATAATAAAGGGAAATTCAGAATTCTGAATTTCCCTTTATTCATTTCTAGAAATTTAGGTATAATTATATTGAGGTGATAAATGTATGTACAGCATATGAAAATTGGTGAATTATACCGTCCTATTAGTAGTGCTATATGGAACCAAGTAAAAAACACAAATTATGGATTTAAAACCCTACTAGAAAAAACCCCCGACAATATAACGCATATAAAATTATGGAAAGGATATTTAACAAAAAATCAAAAACTTGATAATAAACATCCTGTGATGATGTATTTAGGACATACACATGATGATTGGTTAATTGACGGTACTAGAAAACACCACTGGTTTTTAGTCGAAGGCAAAGAGGTAGTATTGGTGGGAAGCTCATTTAAACTCTTGGAGAGAGTCCATGGACAATAGATACGAGAAAGGGGATCTCGTTACCTTGAAAGATGTCTTTCGAAACAAGGCGCCAATATCAGTAAAAAAACCAATTGGAATAGTTGTTGATGTAATTACACGTTCAACCCAAAACTCAGATTGGGATAAACTTTTAGTTTATATTGATGGCTGGATTGATTCTTTCTCTCCAAGGACACTAGAAACTGTTGAAAAAGAAAATA
>CETH01024456.1_pt1 | contig 63846 bp, 51 predicted proteins | sample 361461 | NCBI WGS metagenome assembly CETH01 (sample SAMEA2622695, study PRJEB7988) | marine metagenome | isolation source: saline water (ENVO:00002010), including | reverse complement strand
AAATTATTTTTTCTTAAAAATTGGAATATCCTTCATCTTATGAAGATTTATATTCCTATGCTTATTGTATATACGAAGAGTCTCTTTTTGCTTTTCATTAATTTCTTCACCATTATAATTCATCGCCCATTCAAGTTCATCATAAGATACACCAAGCTGCTCTTCATCAGTTCGTCCATCATCCCATAAACCATCTGTAGGCTTAGCAAAAACAATTGAATCAATAATATTCAATTTATTTGCTAAATCATAAACTTCTGATTTCATCAAATCTGCAATCGGTGATATATCAACACCTCCATCACCATATTTTGTAAAAAATCCAACTCCAAAATCTTCGATTTTATTGCCTGTCCCTACAACAATTCCATTTGAACTTCCTGCAATCAAATATAATGTAGACATTCTAATTCTTGCACGAGTATTGGCAAGTGCAAGAGGGCTGTTAAATTGGCTAGGCATTGTATCTTTAAATTGATTATAAACATCCGTTAAATCAATATTATGAGTTTCAACATCTTTATAATTTTCTAAAAGCCATGAGCAATGTGCCATCCCTCTGTCTGTTTCATCTGGATTTTGAAGAATAGGCATTGTAACAACTATCGTTTTACAACCTGTCATAGCACATAATGTTGATGTAACAGCTGAATCAATTCCACCAGAAATACCTATAACGAATGAATCTAAATTATTATTCAATAAATAATTTTTCAACCAAGATGATATATCTTTATCTAGTGGCACTTATGGATTCAGCCTTGTCATTGTTCTTGCAAATGGAATAGTTTCTCTTATATGAGATAAACCACAAATCCATGCAACGACTCTTTCCAATCCCATTCCAAAGCCTGAATGTGGTACAGAACCAAATTTTCTTAAATCTAAAAACCACTCATAATCAGATTTATTTAATTTTTCATCATTAATTCTTTCTAGCAGAATATCTAAATTCACCTCTCTCTCAGAACCCCCAACAATTTCACCATATCCTTCTGGAGCAAGAATATCCATTCCTAAAACTACTTTTTCATTTCCAGGATCCCTTTTCATATAAAAAGCTTTTATCTTTGATGGAAAGCCATAAACAATAACCGGCTTATTAAATTGTTCAGCTATATATGTCTCTTCAGGAGAACCAAAATCATCACCCCACTTAATATTATTTCCTGATCTATTTAATATTTTTATACACTCTGTATAACTTACCCTTGGAAATGGTGATGTACATAATTTTAATTTTTCTAAATCTCTACCTAAGACATTAAGCTCATCAAGTTTATTTTCTAATACATTATTTAAAATATAACATAATAATCTTTCAGCCCATTCCATATTTTCATTAATATCACAATAAGCAATTTCAGGCTCCACCATCCAAAACTCTGTTAAATGTCGCCTTGTTTTACTTTTTTCAGCTCTAAAGCAAGGACCAAAGTTATAATGCCTACCAAAGGCCATTGCACTTGCTTCTCCATATAACTGTCCTGTTTGGCATAAATATGCCTTTGTATCAAAATAGTCTGTTTCAAAAAGAGTTGAAGTTCCTTCTGCTGCATTAGGTGTGAATATAGGTGTATCAACTAATGTAAAATCATTACTATCAAAAAAACTTCTAATTGATTTTACTATCTCATGCCTTATTCTTAAAATTGCATGTTGTCTTTTTGAACGCAACCATAAGTGCCTATGATTCATTAGAAAATCTGGGCCATGATCTTTTGGGCTTATAGGATAATCTGATGTCAATTGATGGATTTCAAGTTCATTTAATAATAATTCATATCCTCCAATAGCCCTTTCATTTTCCACTATTGTACCAATAACAGATATTGAAGACTCTTGCGTCAATGTTTTAAAGATATTAAACACTTCTTCTCCTACTGCTTTCTTTTCTACAATACATTGCATTATACCAAAACCATCCCTTATTGATAAAAAGCCTATTTTACCACTTCTCCTAGAATTATAAACCCAACCATTTACTCTAACTTTTTGGTTATTATATTCTTTTATTTTTCCTATAGAAACAACTTTCATTAACACTCCTCATATTACCAGTTTGAAATTAATTCATTTATTATTCTATCAATTATTTTTTGAGATGTAATCCGGAGGGCAGCTTCTCTAGCTGTCCCATATTCATCTGAATCCTGATTATCTATTAAACCATCAGAATCATTATCAATACCATCTACACTTACATCAATTCCTGAATTATCATATAGAGCCCATTCTTCGATATTTCTATCTACAATAATTGAATTATCATTAATATTATACCAATTGATTTTTACTTTTACCAACAGTTTCCACTGCTTTATATTTTCATATAAATCTTCATTTGATACATATATATTTGAATTATCCTTAACAGATTCTATTATTAATTCAAGATTAGTATCTGCGCTATATATATCAACTATATCCAATATATTTTGATTTGAAAGTTCTCTATTTAAATTATCGTTCAATAAGTTTGTGAGTGCATACTCTGATGTATTATTTACAATAGGAGCTATAACAACTGATTTTACCCCTTCAGGCAAAGAGCCCTTAAAAGAATAATTGCCACAATTAATTATCAAAAATAATAAAATACTTAATTTATAATTCATATTCTTTAATTTTTCTGTATAAAGTTCTTTCAGATATATCTAGAGCATTTGCTGTTTTTCGACGATTACCTTTAAATTGTTTTAAACAACGTTCAATAATTTCTTTTTCAATTTCATTCATTGTTATCTCTCCAACAGCTTCATCCTTTATTGCTGTTAATCTAGCATCTGATATACTATCTAAATCATTATTAATAATATTATAGTTCTCAGGTTTATTATCTGCAGGTAAAAAGAGAGATGGATTTGTAGCTTGCATCGTTTTATCTGATGATGAATTTACTAATAAATACTGTTTAATTTCATTTATATCTTGTCTTAAAAAGAGCAATTGCTTAAGAATAAGCTCTCTTTCTACTTTAGCACTTGATTCATTAATAGGTATAATACTATTATTACTATTATCTATTTCTGTTAGATTCAATTGATTTTTAACCATATCAGGCACTATTCTTTGCCCCTTATTAATAACAAGCAAACTTTCAACTGTATTTTTTAGTTCTCTTATATTGCCTGGCCAATGATATGTTTTTAAAAGCGCAATTGCTTCTGATGAGAAACCTTTAAAGGGTATATCATTTTTATCAGTAAACTCAAGGCCAAATCTCTCTATAAATAAAGGTAAATCACTCAAATGTTTTCTTAATGGAGGAACTACTATATTTATAGTTTTTAATCTAAAATATAAATCTTGTCTAAAATTATTTTTACGAACTTCATCTTTTAAATTACGATTAGTAGCAGCAATAATTCTAACATCTGTCTTCTGAGATTTTGACTCACCTACTCTAATATATTCACCAGATTCAATAACCCTCAATAATTTAGCCTGAGTCTCTTTAGGCAATTCTCCTATTTCATCAAGAAAAATACTACCTTTATTAGCCTCTTCAAAATAACCTTTTTTATTATCTATAGCACCAGTAAAAGAGCCTTTTTTATGACCAAAAAGTTCACTTTCAATAATCCCAGATGGAATTGCAGCACAATTTACAATAATCAATGATTCAAATTTTCTTTTACTATTTTTGTGTATAGCTTTAGCTACCATTTCTTTACCAGACCCAGATTCTCCAGATACAAGTATAGAAATATCTGTAGCTGCAACCTGAGATATAAGAGATAACATTTCAATCACTTTATCTGATTCACCTATCATACTTACAGATCTTCTTATTTTATCAATATTGTTCATTTATATTATTCTCCAATATAATCCAAACCCTTACGACCAATATCTCTTCTAAAATACATAGTATCAAAGTTAATATCATTAATATTATTATATGCTTTTTCTATAGCTGTTTTCAAAGAAGCATCTTGGCCAATAACACTTAAAACTCTACCTCCATTAGTATAGTATTCTCCATCAATAATTTTTGTTCCCGAATGGAATATTATTGAATCATTATTTAATCCTTTAATTTTCATACCCTTTTTATATTCATCAGGATACCCACCTGATGCTAATATAACAGTCACCGCAAATCCTTCATAAGTATCTATTCTTAATGAGTCAAGTGAATTAGACATAACATTTTTAATAATAGGAAATAAGCCTCCTTTAATCATTGGAATAACAACCTGTGCTTCGGGATCACCTAATCTTGCATTGAATTCAATTACATATGGATTTCCATCAACGACCATAATACCAACATATAAAAAACCTTTATATGGATGACCTTCTTTTTGCATGCCTCTAATAGTTGGTATAATAATTTTTCTTTCAACTTTTTCTTTTAATTCATCATTAAATAACGGAGCAGGACAATATGCTCCCATACCACCAGTATTTGGCCCTTTATCATTATCAAATACTCTCTTATGGTCTTGTGCTGAATTTAAAATTTTATAGTCTTGGCCATCAGTGACTACAAAAATAGATAATTCTTCACCTCTCAAACATTCTTCAACTGATAATTTATTAGCTGCATTACCAAATTTTTTATCCATAAACATAATATCAAGAGCATCATCTAATTCTGATTGATTATAACAAATAATAACACCTTTACCAGCAGCCAAACCATCTGCCTTTAAAACTACAGGAAAACCTATTTGTCCAACAACAGATAAAACATCTTCTTCATTACTGCATTCAAAAAATGAAGGTTGAGGTATATTGTATTTTTCCATAAATTTCCTAGCAAACAATTTACTACATTCTAATTGTGCTGCATGCTGACTTGGTCCAAATACCTTACGCCCCTTTGATATTAAAAAATCAACGATACCATTATCTAAAGGTTTTTCTGGTCCTACGATTGTACAATCTATATCATTATCATCAATAATTCTTAATATATCTTGATTATTATTTAAATCTACAGATAAATTTTTGGCATGAAATAATGTTCCAGCATTACCTGGAGCACAAAATATATTAGATATACTTTTTTCTTTTGATAGAGACCAAACAATTGAATGTTCTCGACCACCTGAACCTAATACTAATATATTATTCATAATTCCTTTTCCTTATTCTTAATTTTATCTAAATAGTCCCTAAGCAAAGCAGCTTCTTCAAACTTCAATTCCTTAGCATAATTTAACATCTTTCTTTCTATTTTTTTAATCTTCTCTTTAAGTTCAATTTCATCAATATTAGATAACTCTAGTTCTTCTGTATCTTCAACAATTTTATCAAAATTACCATTAGCGACTATAGTAGTATTTTCTATTTCATCCTTACTTTTTAATATTGTTTTAGGCTTTATATTATTGCTATCATTATACTTTTTTTGAATCTTTCTTCTTTTATTAGTTTCACTAATAAGATATTGCATAGCATCCGATATATTATCACCATATAAAATAACCTTACCATTTACATTCCTAGCTGCTCTTCCAGATACTTGAAGAAGAGAGGATTTAGATCGCAAAAAGCCTTGTTTGTCAGCATCTAATACAGCGACAAGAGAAACCTCAGGTAAATCTAGACCTTCTCTTAATAAATTAATTCCAACTAAAATATCAAAATGACCCAATCTTAAACTTCTAATTATCTTAACCCTTTCCAACGAATCTATATCACTATGCAAATATTCTGCTTTTAGATTTAAAGATTTTAAATGCTCTGTCAAATCTTCTGACATTCTTTTTGTCAATGTTGTAATTAGCACTTTTTCTTTTCGCTTAATAACCTTTTTAATACTTGTTATCAAATGGTCTATCTGATTTTTTGACTTCTGAACAATAATTTCTGGATCTAAAAGTCCAGTAGGCCTTATAATTTGTTCAATAACACTTTCTTTAGCTAAGTCTAATTCATATTCAGCTGGAGTAGCAGAAACATAAATTGTTTTATTAATTTTTTGAATAAATTCATTAAATTTCATAGGTCTGTTGTCTAATGCGGATGGCAATCTAAAACCATGTTCGACTAAATTAAGTTTTCTAGACCTATCACCATTATACATAGCTCTAACTTGAGGAATAGTGACATGAGATTCATCAACAATCATAAGGAAATCATCTGGGAAAAAATCCAACAAACAAAAAGGTCTCTGTCCTTCGTTACGGCCATCTAAATGCCTTGAATAATTCTCAATTCCAGAGCAATAACCAAGCTCCATCATCATTTCTATATCATACATAGTCCTCTGCTCAAGCCTTTGAGCTTCAAGGAGCTTATCATTATCCCTTAATTCTTTTAAGCGCATAAAAAGTTCTTTCCTGATTTTTTCAATACCACTTTTCATTAAACTATCAGAAACAACAAAATGTTTTGAAGGATAAATATATTCAGATTCAACATCATCGTTTATAACCTCTCCTGTTAGAGAATTAAATCGACTAATATTTTCAATTTGGTCTCCAAATAATTCAATCCTTATTGGATAATCTGAGTATAAAGGAAATATATCAATAACATCACCTCTAACTCGAAAATTACCTGGCTGTAAAACCATATCATTGCGTAAATAATGAATAGATATTAAAGATTTAAAAAACTCTTTCATATCTATTATATCATCTCTCGAAATTTTAACTAACATTTTTTTATATTCATCAGGTGAACCAAGACCATAGATGCTACTAACACTAGCAATAACTATAATATCTTTTCTACTCATAAGAGACGCTGTAGACTTAATTCGCAACTTATCTATTTCATCATTAATTGAAGAATCTTTCTCAATATATGTATCTGTTACAGGCAAATAGGCTTCAGGCTGATAATAATCATAATAAGATATAAAAAATTCCACTGCATTTTTAGGAAATAATGACTTAAATTCACCATAGAGTTGAGCAGCTAATGTTTTATTATGAGATAAAATGATTGTAGGTTTTTGATATTTTTGTATAACATTAGCCATTGTAAAAGTTTTACCCGAACCCGTGACGCCTAAAAGCACTTGTTCTTTTATTCCGTTTTCTAAATTAGAAATAATAGAATTAATAGCTTTAGGCTGATCACCTGAAGGAGTATAACTTGAAGTTAATTGAAAATCTGTCATATTGGCTTATAAATTATTTTTTTCCTCGATAAATTTAATGACATTTTTTCTTAAATAAAATATTTTTTATATAAAATCAGGATTTAAAAAGTATGAATATAGCAGTTTTTGGAGCAGGTTGTTTTTGGTGTGTAGAAGCAATATTTTCACAACTAGACGGTGTCAATAATGTGATATCAGGATACTGCAATGGGAACACAGCAAACCCAAGCTATGAGTCTGTTTGTAACGGCAATACCGGACATGCAGAAGTATGCAAAATATCATTTAATCCTGATGTTATATCATTCGAAGAACTATTAAGTGTTTTTTTTCAAACACATGATCCAACTACTTTAAATAGACAAGGAGCAGATACAGGAACCCAATATAGATCTGGTATATTTTATATTGATGATAATCAAAAATCAACAGCTGAAAATTTTATTAAAGAATTAATAAAAAAAGAAGTATTCAGAGATCCTATAGTAACAGAAGTAACAAAATTAGATATATTTTATAAAGCAGAGAGCTATCATCAAGACTACTATAAAAATAATAAAAATGCACCATATTGCAGAGCAGTAATAAAACCAAAATTGGATATTTTTTTTAATAAGATAAATAACAAATGAAGATAATTACCATAATGGTCATACTAGTTCCTACTATGTTAATTGCTAATAATAAATATAAAGAACCTGGTTTTATATTACTTGAAAAGCATAATAATATTGAAATAAGGCAATACAGTAAATATATTGTAGCAAAGACTACTGAGCAAATCAATAAAGATGATCTAACTGAAAATAATATGTTTAGGACTTTAGCCTCATATATATTTGGTCAAAATAAAGCACAAAAAAACATACCTATGACTGCCCCAGTAACGACATTCCAGAATAAAGATTCACATGAGATGCTGTTCTATATGCTAGATGTTCAAAGCATTGAAGAACTCCCAGAACCTATAGGGCAAAACATAATTTTTGATGAATTTCATCTGAATAAATGTGCTGTAATTAGTTTTAGCTGGTTTACATCTGATGGAAGAATAAAAAACTATCAAAAACAACTTAAAGATTTTCTAGATAAAAATGGATATATAATAAAATCTAATTTTATGCTTAACAGATATGATCCACCATGGAAATTACCTTTTATGCGAAGAAATGAAGTTTTAGTACAAATTCAATAATAACCAAAAAGTACCACCTGCTACGGCTGTCCACTTAAGAATATTTTTTTTATAATCAGACTTTTCTTTCTTAATTACATGATTTGGGTTTATTTTAGAATCTTCTACAGTACTAAGCGGCAAAGTATGAGAATAAAAATTATAATTTATTTTTTTTAAACCTTTGATATCATCTTCAGTTATTAAGTCTTTAACTTGACTCTCTAATAAACCAGCAGTTATAATTTCACTTGTTTTTGAGTCTGTAAGCCTTAAATGTAACCTTGTCATTGCTATTCTTTCAACTTGCTTACCTAATGCATCAGAGTACCAATTTGATTTTCCAGGAGTAAGATAAGAATCATTATTAGGTTTTCTGTAAGATATACCGCATTCCAAAACTCTATAAGACAATATATAATCAGCTGCATTTAAATTAGTAGCACTAATATTTGTAGGTAATTTAAATTTATCTGATGATTCCCTATATATATTACTTAAAATATCTGGATCTCTTTCAAGAACTTTATAACCATTATCAATCAAATTAGCTATTAAATTATCTTCAATAATATATCTAAGCGAAGCATCTAAATGATTGTCTAAATCAGACTCTATAGATCTAATTGCAATAGATCCATTACTAATTTCTTTTTCTATTGCAGGAGGAAGAAAATCAGAAATCTCTAGACCTTGAGTTGACTCTTCAATTTTAATTGGATTTGAGTTCTCGTAATTAATTGAGACTTTATTACTAGCACAACCAGTGAATAATAAAAAAACTGATATAAATAAATATATGAATTTACTTTTCATTATTGTATTTAACCTCCCATATGAAATTTTAACACCTATTTAAATTATATATTTTTTTTAATTAATTCAACTATATTAATTGGAATACCAGTTTTATGACTTATTGATAATACTGAATCTCTTTTTAAATCCTCAATTGAATCATAATATTTCCATATAACTTTAGTTCTTTTAGGTCCAATTCCTTGTATCTTATTAAAAACTGATTCAAATGTTTTTTTAGTTCTTTTCTCCCTATGAAATGCAATAGCATAACGATGTACTTCATCTCTTATTGCTCGTAATAAATAAAGTGCCGGCGATGTTTTACTTATACTTTGAGGACTTGAGCTATTTGGGAGAAAAACTTCTTCTAACTTTTTTGCTATACCTATAACTGTTATATAACCTAAACCTAATTTGTCAAGTGAAGATTTAGCTGCTGACAACTGCCCCTTACCACCATCTATAAGTATTAAATCAGGCATCAGATTATTTTCTTTAAGCTGACGATCATATCGTCTAAAAATAACTTCACGCATTGATTCAAAATCATCAATACCTTTAAATTTAATATTAAATTTTCTATATTCTTTTTTAAGTGGTTTCCCATCTATGAAGCATACCATCCCTGCAACAGGACTAGAACCTTGTATATTTGAATTATCAAAAGCTTCTATTCTCCTAGGAATTACAGCCATATTTAACACATCTTTTAATTCAATTAGAGTTTTGGGGATATAATCCTTTCTCTTAATTTTCTTAATAATTTTGTTTTTTAATGACATTTCTGAATTCTTAATACACAAATCGAGCATTTTCCTTTTATTACCTCTAATAGGTGTAATAATATTAACTTTTTTATTTTTCTTAGATGTCAACCAATACTCTAAATCATCTTTGGAATCAAGTTCTACATCAACTATAATTTCAGATGGAATATCAAAAGTATTATTATAATATTGAATAAGAAAAGCATTTAGCAATTTATCAAACGAACCATCAATCACTTTTAAATCAAATTTTTCCCTCCCAATCAACAAACTATTTCTAACTCTCATTACAAATCCTACTCCAAATGTATCTTTACAAGACACATGGATAATATCTCTATTATTAAAATCATGGGCAATTTTTTTCTGTTTTTTATAAAAAGAATCTAATGCTATTAATTGATCTCTTAATCTTGAAGCCTCTTCATAATTAAGCTCTTCACTTGCTTTATCCATCATAGACTTAATTTTTTCTCTAATACTCTTATTCTTACCTCTTAAAAAATGAATAACTGATTTTATCATAGACTGATATTCTTTTCTAGAAACCAAACCTTCACATGGTCCCTGACATTTTTTTATATGATAGTCCAAACAGACACTGACTTTTTTATGTTTTATAGAATTATCATCTATAAAATAAGAACAAGTTCTTATTGGGAAAATACGATGCAATATTTTAACAACTTCTCGTAAATAGGTAACATCGGTATAAGGACCAAAATAAATATTTCCATCTTTATGAAGATTTTTTTTTCTAATGATTTCTACTTTAGGATATGGCTCATTTGTAATTATAATATAGGGAAACGTCTTATCATCCTTTAATACAATATTATATCGAGGTTTATATTCTTTAATCATATTGGCTTCTGTTATAATAGCCTGTACCTCATCAGAAACGATTAAATAATCAATATCATATGCATGAGAAACCATTACCTTACTCTTTGTATCATTCTTACTTTTATTAAAATAAGAACTAATTCTATTTCTTAAATTCTTAGCCTTACCTATATATATTATTTCATTACTTTTATCTTTAAAAAAATATACACCAGGATTTTTTGGTATAGATTTAAGCTTATCTCTAAGAGGCATAAATTAAGTGGACTGACAAATTTCTATTAATATCCCCGGAGTAGATTCAGGATGAATAAATGTAATTAATTTATTATTTGCACCTATTTTAGGCTCACTATAAATTAACTTAATATTACTATATTTTAAATATTCAATAGCACTACAGATATTATCAACTTCTAAAGCAATATGATGCAAACCTTGGCCTTTTTTATTAATAAATGATTTAATTACAGAAGTATCATCTGAAGGTTCTAATAATTCAATAGTATGTTCTTTAGATTCTGGATTAATTTTCACAACATTCACTTTTTCATTATCAACATATTCATTATTTTTTAAATTCATACCAAGAAGATTAAAAATATTAATAGAACTATTAATACTTTCTACAGCCACAGCGATATGATCAATCTTTAATACTTTAAAATTCCTATCCATTAAGCAAGCTCCCAACCACATCATATTCATATGCTTCATCTATTCTTACATTATAAATTTTACCTGTTTCTAACTGTTGATTTATTTTAACATAATTATCTATTTCTGGAGCATCACGATAAGAGCGACCTAATGACCAACCTTCATTATCATCTACGATATCAATTAAAATTTTCTCCACTGAACCTATTCTATCAATATTTTTTCTATAATTTATCTTCTGCTGTAACATCATAATTGCTTCATAACGCTCCTTCTTGATAGATTTTGGTATATCATCATTAAACACTTTAGCACCATGGGTACCTTCTTCTTCAGAATATTGAAAAACTCCTAAACGATCAAATTCCACTTCCTCAACAAAATCATATAATTCTTGAAATTCTTTTTCTGTTTCGCCAGGGAAACCAACAATCATACTTGTCCTAATAGAAATATTATTATTAGCATTTCTTAATGCATCAATACGTTTTCGTATACCATTAGATCCAAGACCTCTTCTCATATTTTTAAGAACTTTATCTGAACCATGCTGTGTCGGCATATCAATATAGGGAATTAATTTATTAAGATATGAAAATCTTTTTATAACCTCTCTATGTAGATGCGCTGGATGAGCATAGTGTAATCTTATCCAATCTATACCATCAACAGATTCTAAAATATCTAACAATTCATGTAATGAAGATTTAGGATTTAAATCCCAACCATATGAAGTAGTATCCTGAGCTATAACTAAAAGTTCTTTAACACCACTATCTGCGAGTCTTTTTGCTTCTATCAAATTACCTTCTAAAGGAGTGCTTATTTGTAAACCACGCATAGCAGGTATAGAACAAAAACTACAAACGTTATCACAGCCTTCAGCTACTTTTAAATAGGCATAATGTCGAGGTGTTAAGATAGACCTATAATAATCAGGGTCATCTTTCTTATATTCTTTACCTGTTAAATAGCTAAGTACCATACTATGATCGTTGGTACCAAAAAATTTATCTACCTCTGGCATTTCCTTAACTAAATCTGAACCATATCTTTCAGAGAAGCATCCCATTACCAATAATTTTTCTACATTTGAAGTTTCTTTAAGATTTGCACAATCTAATATAGTATCAACAGATTCTTCTCTTGCAGTATCTAAAAAACCACATGTATTGACTATTACAACATTTGCATCTTTTGCATAAGGAACCATTTCAAATCCCTCTTTTTTTAAACCACCAACTAAAATTTCAGAATCAACTAAATTTTTTGCACAGCCTAAACTGACCAATGATATTTTTTTATTTAAATTCATTTAATAATCCTCATTAATATCTATTAAAGAATTTAAATAATCATTCATTTCGAATTCTACTAAATCATTCACTTTTTCTCCAACTCCAAGAAATGAAACAGGAATTTTAAATTTATCTACAATAGACATAATTACTCCTCCCTTTGAAGTTCCATCCATCTTATTAAGAATAATATTATCTAATGGAATACATTTATTAAATTTCTCTATTTGGGAAACAGAGTTTTGTCCAATATTAGAATCAACGTTCATTACTACTGTAATTTGATGGGTTAATTTAGATATAACTCTATATACTTTTTCCAATTCATTCATTAAATTATCTGAAACTTGCAATCGTCCTGCTGTATCAATAATTATATAATCTATTTTTTTTGCTAATCCTGACTCTACACCATCATATGAAACAGAAGCTGGATCTGAACTTTTTTCATTAGATATAAAATCAACTTGTATTGCCTTAGACCATAGTTTTAATTGACTAACTGCTGCCGCTCTGTATGTATCTGCAGCGACTAGCATTACTTTATTACCTGATTTTTTAAAAAAATTTGCAAGTTTAGCAGATGCAGTAGTCTTACCAACGCCATTAACACCAACCATAAGAATAATATTTTTAAATTCTACATTTTGAGGTATTTGTAAAATATTTTTAAACGAATTAAATAACACCTCTTGCCAATTAGAGCCATCAATAGGATTAGACTTAATATCCTGAATTATTTTATCTGTTACATGCCAACTAATATCAGCACCTAATAAACACTCTTCAATTAATATATAATCATCTTCAGATAAAGAATCGATATTAAAAACTTTTTCAAATGTATTTTTAATATTATTTCTAGTATTACTAAGATTAGAAAAAACTTTTTTAAAAAAACTCATTATTGCCGAATCTCCTTAAACTCTCTTATATATACAAAAGTACTATAAATCATAACACTAATTGATAATAAATAAAATATATATGCAATAGTTATATTTATTTCATAAATAAATAGAACTATCATAATAGAAGATAAGAAAATAAATAATTTACCTGAAAAATTAGCTTGGGAGACATGATTTTTCATTAAGATATTATATAAGCTAATAGATACTAATATCATATCTCTTACAAATAATAATATATAAAAAAATAAAAATAAATTAAATGATGAAAATACTATATGTTCCTTATCTATTAAATAAATCAATACAACTAAAAAACATGACTTATCAGCTATAGGATCAATTATTTTCCCAAAATCTGTAATACAGTTAGATAACCTAGCAAAATATCCATCTAAAACATCTGATAATACTATATAAATAATAATAATTATAGAATATAAAACATATTTATCGCTAATGTGAAAATTTTCAAAACAATAAATAAGAGGGGCAGACATAAGCATTCTTGATATACTTAAAAAATTTGCAAAATTATATACACTCTTTTTTTCCATTAAATTCTATTTAATCATATAATATATTTTATTAATATTTCCTATTTACATTAAATTCAACTGCACTAATAAGCGATTTTTTATATTCTGATTCAGGGAAATCATCAAGTTCAGCTATTGCCATTTTTGAAAAATGATTTATTTTAGCCATAGCATAATCAATGCCACCAGAATCAACAATCATATTTTTAATACCTTCCATATTTTTTTTAGAAACATATTTTTTAATTTGTAACAAAAAAGATTTTTTATCTCTATTGCTTAACTTAGATATAGAATATATATAAGGCAATGTTAACATATTTTTTTTTACATCTAGGTTAGATTTCTTACCTGTGTCATTAATATTACCAATTATATCAAATACATCATCCTTAATTTGATAAGCTAATCCTAAATATTCACCAAAATCTTTAATCTTTTTACCTGCTATTTTATCTTTATTATTACTATAGAAACCTAAATAACATGCCGAAGATATCAAAGATGCTGTTTTATCTGATATCATTTTTAAATATTCCTCCTCAGACATTTCTTTATTAATAGCTTTTTCTATTTGAAAGATTTCTCCTTCACTTAATCTTTTAGAAATATCTGAAAGAATACCAATAGAATGCAAATCATTAAACTTAGATATATTAATCAAAACTTTTGAGAATAAATAATCACCAATAAGAATAGATAATTTATTCTTCCATATTTTATTAATTGTAGGCCAACCTCTTCTTATATTAGAATCATCTACCACATCATCATGCAATAAAGTTGCAATATGTAAAGCTTCAACTGATGATGCAGATAAAAAAGATAAATCATTAGGTTCTTTATTTGTAATTCTAGAACATAACAAACACAATATCGTACGATATTGTTTACCCTTTGTCTTAATCATATAGTTTATGACAGAATTAATTATATTAACATCTGAGCTTAAATTTTTTTTAAAAAAAGCATTAAATTTTACAAGGTCATCCTCTATGGGCTTACTAATTTTATGAATTAAATTATTCATTTTGATTTCTCATTAATACACTGATTATTATAATAGTTAACTCATAAAGCATAATTAAAGGTAAGGCCATCATTAATTGGCTAATAGGATCTGGTGGTGTAAATAAAGCTGATAAAATAAAAAAAATAACTATTACATATCTACGATTAGATTTTAACCATTGAATATCTATTAAATCCATCTTAACAATGAAAAACATAAATAGGGGCATTTGATACACTAAAGATGAAATCAATAATATCCATATTAAATACACTAAATAATTCTCTAATGTATAGTTTAAACTAATGGAACCTAATAATGGCAAAGATATAGATTTAAAAAAATTAATAGAAAAAGGAATCAATATATAGTAACCAAAACAAATACCAATTAAAAGCAACAATAAAGATATTATAATAAATATTATAATCTTATAAACGGTAATATTATTTTTAAAAGCAGGTACTATAAATACTATGAATTGATACATTAGTATAGGAAATGATAAGACTAAACCAAAAAAGAATGAAACCATTAATTTAATAGAAAAAATGCTCGTAATTTTTAAAACTTGTAAATTAATATTAGGGTCATCTATAGTAGATACTAAAAAAGCGATAATAACATCAGAATTCAAATAACCTAAAATAGAAAAAACAATAATTGATAAAAGTACTTTCAATATTCTAGAACGCAATTCTAAAACATGATCCATAAATAACATTTCATTATTACTATTCATATTTTTTTTAAGTCTGCAATTAGATTATTTAAATCTAATTCACGTAATTTATTTTTTGAAACTTTATCATGTAAAAATTCTATACGATCAGAAGTCCAAAAAGAACGTTCAAATTCATCTTTTAAACTATTTTTTATTTTTCTAATGTATCTATCTCTAATATTAATAGATAATTGATCAGAATTAATCAAATAATCATTATGGTCTGATAATGCTACAATTAAATCATCAATACCAATATCCTCTATTGCGACTGTTTTAATAATTTTAGGAATCCAATGCTTATTGTCTAATAATTGTAACATATTATTAAGTACAATAAATAATTTATCAGCATCTTTTCTATCAGATTTATTTATAACATATAAATCTGCAATTTCTATCAAACCTGCTTTCATTATTTGTATATCATCACCAGATTCTGGGACAAGTACAACTACTACAGAATCAACGGATTCAATAACATCTAATTCAACTTGTCCTACACCTACGGTCTCAAACAAAATAACATCAAAACCTGCATATTCTACTATATCACTAATAGAATCTATACTACTTGCTAATCCACCATTACTACCTCTTGATGCCAAACTTCTAATAAATACATCTTTATCAGTATAACAATCATTGATTCTAATTCTATCACCTAATACTGCACCACTACTAAACGGACTAGTAGGATCCACTAATAATGCACAAACACTTTTATTATCAGATCTAAACTTTTTAATTAATTGATTTGTAATTGAACTCTTTCCAGCTCCAGGAGGACCAGTAATTCCTATTCGAATAGATTTATGATTAATAGTACCAATAGCATCTAATAAATCTATTTTAGATAGTTCATTATTATCAACAATAGATATCGCTTGAGCAATATACTTATGTTCTTTACATTTTAAACCTTCTAGGACAGTATCTATGTTCATTAAAAATAATTATCCAAAATATCTTTTAAAGCTACGATAATCAGGAATAATAAGCCTATGTCCTTTTTTAATTAACATATTTTTATCTTCAAATAATTTCAAAATTCTTGAAACAGTTTCTCTAGATGTACCTGACATATTTGCTATATCTTGTTGAAAAGGAAGATTCTCAATTGTTACTTTACCTTTAATAATAACACCTAATTCTTCTGATAGATTCAATATAGAAACACCTATTCTATGTTCTGCATCAGATAAAGATAAAGCTTCAATATGCTGATCTGATTTTCTTATCCTACTTGCAAGTTCTCCCATCAGAGAAAATGATATTTCAAAATTTTCTTTAAGTAGTTGCAAAAAATCTTCGCTCCTAATAGCATACAACTCGCAATTTTCTTGAGCTAACACATTAGCAGAACGAGCTTCACCATCGATAATGGACATTTCACCAACAATATCATTTTCACCCATCAATGATAAAATCACCTCCTTACCCTCATCATTAACTCGTGTAATTTTAACAGTACCTGTCTTAACTATGAAAACAACATCCCCATATTCTTCCTCTAGAATAATCATACTACCTTTAGGATACTCTCTTAAAGTAAAAAAACTTTCAAATTCTTTTATACGATTATCTGGAATATTAGAAAAGATATTAACGTTCTTTAAAAATTCAATTAACATAAAATCTCCAAGTTCAATTTATTGTATAATATTACTTTCAGACTTTATAGTTTAAAATTATAACCTATTTTTTCCAATTAAAGAAAATAAATAATTAATATTTGCATTAAATACTATATAATTGTTTATATTTCACGGTCTTTATTATAACTAAAATAAACGTATTATGAGTGCAAAAGGATCTGAATTAAAAAGAGTAAGGCAATCTAGGAAAGCAAATTCGAGAAATAGATACTATAAATCTAAAATGAATACAGCTATCAAAAAATTTCTTTCACTAGATAAGAAGGAAGCAAAAAAAGATTTACCAAATATTATTAAACTAATTGATCAAATTAGTTCTAAAGGTATTATTCATAAGAATAAAGCTAATAATAAAAAATCTAGACTATCTCTTTACCTAAATAATAAATAATCTATTTTATATTTGTATTTCTATAATTAGGAGAATCTTTAGTTATATTCATATCATGAGGATGGCTCTCAACAGAACCCGCTGATGTTATTCTAACAAATTCTATATTATTTTGGAATTCTTCTATATTTTTTGAACCACAATATCCAAAGCAAGATTTAACACCACCTACTAGTTGATGTACAGTCTCACCCAATAAACCTTTATATGGGACCAAACCTTCAACACCTTCTGGAACTAATTTTTTAACATCAGATAAATTTTGGAAATATCTATCTGAACTACCAGATTTCATAGCGGCGACAGAACCCATCCCTCTATAAACTTTATAAGATCTTCCTTCCCACAAAACTATTTCTCCTGGACTTTCATCCGTTCCCGCAAAAATTCCTCCAAGCATTACAGCATTTGCTCCTGCAGCAATAGATTTAGATATATCACCGGAAAATCTCATACCACCATCTGAAATAATTTTTTTATTCATTTTTTGAGCTATATCTGAACATTCAATAACAGATGTCAACTGGGGGACTCCTACTCCTGCAACAATTCTTGTTGTACAACTAGACCCTGCACCAATACCAATCTTAATTATATCAGCACCATTATCAATTAGAGCCTTTGTTCCCTCAGATGTAGCAACATTACCTGCAATCAAATCAATATCAGGGTGTTTAATCTTAATCTTTTTAACAACATCTAAAACTCCTTGAGAATGACCATGTGCAGTATCTAAAACCAATGCGTCGACATTACTATCTACAAGAGCATCTACTCTATCCATTACATCTTTATCCGTTCCTATAGCTGCAGCTACAATTAATCTACCATGCATATCTTTTGTTGCATTAGGATATTTTTCTTTTTTCTGAATATCTTTTACTGTAATTAATCCTTTTAAATTCCCGGTTTCTCCAACAACTAATAACTTTTCAATACGATGCTTTTGTAAAACAGATTTTGCTTCATCTAAAGTTGTTCCTAAAGGTACAGTTACCAAATTAGATGAAGTCATTCTATCTTTAACCTTTAATTTTAAATTTTCTTCAAATCTGATATCTCTATTTGTCAATATACCTACTAACTTAGTATTATCAATAACAGGCACTCCTGAAATCTTATATTGCTTCATCATATTTAAAGCATCTTCAATATTTTTATCTGAAGATATAGTAATAGGATCTAAAATCATACCACTTTCAGAACGCTTTACTATATCAACTTCAAGTGCTTGCTGCTGTATAGATAAATTTTTATGAATCACGCCCATTCCACCTTCTCTTGATAAAGCAATAGCCATAGCACTTTCTGTGACAGTATCCATTGCAGCACTTATAAAAGGAATATTTAAAGTAATTTTACTTGAAAGCTGAGTAGATAAATCAACCTCTCTAGGCAATACTGTAGAATATTTAGGTTTTAGCAGTACATCATCAAAAGTTAAAGCTAATGGTATGTTATTTTGATTCTTCATATAATAGAAATGTATTTATTTATTTTATTTAAGAGATAATTTTCATTTATTAATTTAACCAATAAGTCAACATCATTTTTAAGTAATCTATCTTTATCTAAAAAAGGTATATGCTTCCTAATTAATTTATGTAAAATATTTAATACTTTAGCAGGTTTTAATCCCTTTCTAAAATCTATTGCTTGACAAGCACACATTAACTCTATTGATAATATAATTTCAAAATTATTAATAGCATCAAATAATTTTCTAGCAGAATATGGAGCCATGCTAACATAATCCTCCTGATCAGAGCATGTAGGAATAGAATCAACTGACGATGGATTTGCTAATAATTTATTTTCAGAAGCAAGAGCTGCAGCTGTAACTTGCAACATCATAAACCCAGAATTCAAACCAGGATTATTAACTAGAAAATCAGGTAATCCATAATCACCCTTTAATAGAGAAAAAATTCGTCTTTCTGAAATATTAGATATTGAAGCAACTGCCATAGCAGCAATATCAAGACTGTGCCCAATAGCTTCAGCATGAAATTGGCCAGCTGATACTATTGTATTTTTATCTTTAAAAACTAATGGATTATCACTGACTGAATTAATTTCTACATTAACTTGTTGAATAGAAAAATATAATAAATCTCGTGCTGAACCATGTACTTGAGGAATGCATCTTAAACTATACATATCTTGTACTCTATCACAATTTTTATGAGAATCCATAATTTCACTATTTTTTAAAATAGATATAATATTTTTGCATGTATCTAGCTGCCCTTTATAAGGTTTAACTTTATTAACATATTCTAAAAATGGTTTTTTAGAACCCTTTAATCCCTCTATGGTCATAGCACTGGTCAAATCACAAATTTTAAATAAATCTTTTAATTTCTTTAAACAAAAAACACCATATGCAGTTGAAAACTGTGTACCATTAATTAATGCAAGACCTTCTTTAGCTCCTAATTCTATAGGTTTCAAAAACATCTTTTTTAAAGCTTTTTTTGCGGTCATTAATTTTCCATTATACTTTACATCACCAACTCCTGTAAGAACTAATGCCATATGAGACAAAGGAGCTAAATCTCCACTTGCTCCAACAGAACCCTTTAGTGGAATAACAGGTAAACAATTATTATTTAAAAGAGAAACCAACATTTCAACAACATTTAGACTAATTCCACTATTACATTTTGTAAATGATATAATTTTTAATAAAAGAATAATTCTAACTATTATATCTGGGGTATCATCACCTACACCAACAGCATGAGATATCAATAAATTATTTTGTAATTCATTAATGTCTAAACTATCTATTTTAATCTGACTTAACTTACCAAATCCTGTATTAATACCATAAATAGGCTCTGATTCCTCAAGTTTCTTTTTAACAAATAGCCTAGAATCAGAAATTTCTTTTTTCAATTTACTTGATAGAGATATCTGATATTTATGAATAGATATATCATAAATTTCATCTAAAGTATATTTTCTATTTTGTAAAATAATTTTTTTCATATTAATACAACATAATAATTGGTGGTTAATTTATTACAGATTCTTTAATATATCAGAAATAATTTTATTTTAAAAATTTCTTGACAGAATCAACAACTTGGTATACAGAAGAATAATATTTAGATTCAACAGGTAAAGAATTTAAAATATGATGTCCATACCTTCTTCGAGTAATTCGTGGATCAGTAATAATACATATTCCCATATCTTCATAGCTTCTAATTAACCTACCAAAGCCTTGCCTTAATTTAAGTATTGTATCCTGTAACTGATAAGAAGTAAAAGCGTCTAAATTTTTAGATTGATAATATTCTATATTAGCTTTTACATATGGGTCATTAGGATTACTAAAAGGCAGCTTAAAAATAATTAAAATTTCTAATTTATCATTAGGTAAATCAATACCTTCCCAAAAAGTATTTGTACCAAAAAGTATTGAATTTTCTTTAGATAAATAATCTGTTAATAAAATAGCTTTCGATGTACCTTTAACTTGAAAAAGGCATCTATTTTTTACTGATGAGTTCAGTTTAAGAATATTCTGAAAATCATAAATTTGCTTAAAAGAGGTACATAAAACTAGCATGCGTTTATTCGTACTAATACTTAAATCTATTATATCATTTGCCACTTTTTTAATATGTTCTATATGTTTTAAATCAGATTCAGCATTTATTACAAATATTTTTGACTGTTCTTGATAAAAATAAGGTGATGAGTATTTTGATAATTTAATATTATCGCTATAGACTAAATCCTGCATACCCATCTGCCTAATAAAAAAATCAAATCCAGAATCCGTAGATAAAGTTGCAGAACAGAAAACTGATGAATTAAACTTAGAAAATATATTATATGTAATTTCATCAAGCTTCCCTGGTGCAGAATTAAATGACATTTTCTGTAAGTTCTTATGATAATAAATATAAGAAAACCAATTTATTGTATTATCATGAGGACTCATAACATCCTTAATAATAGAATAATAATTATCCATATTATTTACTAATAATTCAATATTCATTAAATCATATTTAATATTATTATCATTATTATAATTATTTATTATTTTTTTATAATCTCTAATCTTTTTTATAGCACTATTATAATCAGATAAAAAATCTTTACATATTTGATCATTTAAAAAAATATTTTCATTATCCAAAGATAAGTTTTGTTCATATTCTGATTGTATAGGCGATAAAATACAATCTTGAAATATGTCATAACATAAATTCGAAAACTGCTTATATAAAGAATCAAAATCTCTAATCATATCATTACCTTCTAAAAGTATGTGACTGTCTAGCTTATTCTTTTTAAGACTATTCAAAATTGATAAATAATCAGATTTATGTTCTTTAAATAATTGAGGCGTGACTTGGTTGGATAATTGTTTTTGACATATTGAATGGAAATTATGACATTCATCAACTATACAAATAGAATTATCATTTATAAATGAATCATTATTATCATAATAACTAACAAGCATAGAATGATTAACAATTAAAATATCTGACAATGATGCTAAATCCCTTATTTGTCTATAATAACAACCATCATATCTATTACATCTATGCGTTAGGCAATATTCTGACTTTGCATTAATAAGTAACCATAAATAACTATATCGCTTTTTATTAAAACCATTACACTCAGATATATCTCCTGTTAAAGTATTATCTAACCAGTATAGTAGTGAAATAATCTCAAGAGTCTCTAAGCCATTCAGATTATTTTTAATATTATTTAAGATTTCATCCAACCTAGTTCTACATATATAATTATTCATCCCCTTTATAATAGTAACCTTACAATCATATTCTAAAATATCTAAGACAAACGGTAAATCTTTATAGAATAATTGATCTTGCAAATTATGAGTATTAGTTGAAATTATAATTTGTGATTTATTATTTTTTGAATATAATAATGAACCAAATAAATAAGCATATGACTTACCCAATCCAGCACCAGCTTCAGCAACTAAAATCGACTTATTTTTAAAATTATTATAAATATCTTCACAAAAATTTACTTGTTCTCTTCTAACTTCAAATTTTTTAAATTTTTTCTTAAGTATACCATCATCAGAAAATAAATCATTAATTGAAATATCAATAATTTTATCAGTTTTATTATAACTATAGTCTAATGAGGATAAAGGCACATTATTATTTACACCTTTAAAATCAGAATTAGATTTTAATAAATAACTAAGTGTATGACTAAAAAGCTCTTTATTAGGAACATTATAATTTTGAATACAATTATTTATTTTTTGCATCGTAGATAATTTAGTTTTTAATATCTGATTTATTAATATATCCACAAATAATAATCCTGAATTCTTTGCATCTTCTTCAGCTCTATGGGCATTATTAACACTGATACTTAAGTTTTGACAAATAGCAGATAGACTAAAAGAATTCAAATAATAATAATATAATTTTGATAAATAAAATGTATCACATATCATTCTTTCATTAAAAACCTGATTATAATTATTAAGATTATTTTCTAAAAATGATAAATCAAAAATTACATTATGACCTACAATGGGTAAATCACCAATAAATGATATAAAATCATCTTTTATCTCATCAAAAATTGGTTGATTTATTAACATCTCATCCCTAATACCAGTTATTTGGGTCGTTGTATTACTTAATTTTATTTGAGGATTAACTAATTTAGTAAAGGATTTCATAGGTTTACCATTACAAAATTTATAAGCAGAGATTTCTATTATTTTATCTTCTTTTGGATTAAGACCAGAGGTTTCCAAATCAATTGCTATAAATTCAGATAAGCTTATAGATTCAAGAAATTGCATTAAATCCCAGTAAAAACTCTAAGAACATCTATGACTAATGAAGGTTTTTTAATCATTGAAGACATAAATACTTTTTGAAGCGAACGTTTCTCTATTGGAATAGAATCAATTTTTTGAGCGATTCCATTAATGTCATCATCAGACAACTTTGAAATTGCCTCTTTAATTTTATATAATGTATGGTGTCTTTTAGTAAAATCTTTATCTATTGCTTTAACATATTTATTTAAAAACTTTTCAGAAACATCATTTTTTTTAATTGCTTCTGCAGCAATTAATCCACCTAACATACCACTCTTCATTGCAGGAGTAATTCCACCTCCTGTTACAGGATTAATATGATGAGCAGCGTCTCCTACTATAATGATATTATCTGCTACAGGTTTTTTTATAGGATACGCTACTGGGCATCCTCCACACATCGATGTATGAATAGATGCATCAGGAAATTCTCGATACATAAATTCATCTAAATATTTTTTTGCTGATTTATCCTTACTATACTTTCCACTAATACCAAGACCAATATTAGCAAAATCATCACCCTTAGGGAAAATCCATATATAACCACCAGGAGCATAATTCTGACCAACAAACATCGTCATATTATTCCTTTTTACATCAATATTTGATACAGAATATTGCATACAAGATTCCATATCTTTAAGTCTAACAGTAGTTTTTAATCCAGCCCACCTACCAATACGCGAATCAACACCATCTGCTCCTATAATTAATTTTGCTCTAATAGTTTTTTTTTCTCCTAGGTGATTAACTTTAACTCCAGATATTTTACCATCAATATAGGCTAAATCTGTAACATGAGCTTTAGTAAAAATTTGTGCTCCTGCCTTAGAAGCAATACGAGATAAATCATAATCAAAAATTCGCCTATTTAATATATAGCCTGTTTCATTTGCAAAAGGAACATCTAATTGAATACCATTAGGTGATACTAATGTACAAGAATCAATTTTTTCCGCTATCCAAGAATCTCGCATTTCAACAAATTGAGTAACACCTGCATGCCCTACTGCTTCACCACATCTAACTGGATAACCTATATCTCTTGTTTTTTCTAATAAGCAAACATTAGCTCCATTCTCTGCTGCATACCTTGCAGCCATAGAACCTCCCGGTCCACCACCTACTACTATTATATCATATTCTTGTCTCATTTACTAATTGACTCTAAAACTTCTATAGGACATATAAAAACACATAAATCACAATTTATACATGAATTATGATCAATTATAATATCTGTTTCTTTAACATCTATACAATTAACAGGACATACTCCAGCACAAGTACCACAAAAATCACATTTATCATCTATTATATTAATCATTATGAATTAAAAAGGTTGGATAATTAACATCAAAACGATACCAATAATAATATTTACTAACATAAAATACTATAACTAGAGCTAACCCTAAATAAGGGAAAAGAGTTACAATGAAAAAATTAAATATAAATAAAGGATATCTAGATGATCTTATAATATCTTTGTCTAAATTCCTTAATAAAGCATATATATAAAAAGGAACTGATACAACAGTACATAAAGATAATAATGGTTCATTAATAATAATACTAATCATCATAACTATAATTAATAAAACTACACAAAAAAATGATATATAGCGTTTTTTATCAGTAATAGTATTATCATTATTCTGGGTTAGCTCTATGAATAAAAATATAGTTAGGAGACACAAGGATGAAAGCAAAATAAAGATAATAGATTCTTGCATATTTGAAATATTTAATAAAAAATAATTATTATCACTTGCTATAATAAAAAAACCACTAAATAATAGTATTAAGGATATAAAAACATTCATAAAACTTTTAATAAAAAAATTATTTTTCACAATATCTTTTCTATATAAAAAATACCAAAAAAAGTATAGAGATAAACCTAAAATAAAATTATAAATATTTATAAAAAATAAAATTAATAAACCTAGATATAATGAAATACGAGATAGTAAACTTATTAAATTTTTATCTAGATAATCCTTATCAAGCACTTTATTTTTACCTTCTTTTACAAATATCGAAGCCATAATAAGACTAATAGCAATAAATAATAAGCAAGTCTTAATATTGAATTCAGCTAACCATTGAGGGATATAACCATTCCCTAAATATGCAGAGTACATCCCTAAACAAATAATAAACCATATAATAAAAAATAAAGTAGGACGGAAAATAAATATATAATCAAAATATAAAACTATTTTTCGATGAATAGGATTATCTTTAAAATTTTTCATCAAATAATTAATAATAAAATATAATGTTACTAATAATATTAATTTAAAAATCATATTTATCGTGTCTTCCTAAGGTTATTTAAATAATCTTCTGTTATGCCATCCGTAATATATTCTCCATTAAAACAAGAACAATCAAATTCATCTATTTTAGTATTATATTTTTTAACTGATGCCACTAAATCATCCAAAGATTGATATATTAACTTATCAGCACCTATTTCATCTTTTATTTCATCAACAGTTCTATTATATGCGACCAATTCATTAACATAAGGCATATCTATACCATAAACATTAGGATGCCTTATAGGTGGAGAAGCACTAGCAAAGTATACTTTATTAGCTCCAGCATCTCTAGCCATTTGTATAATTTGCTTACTAGTATTACCTCTTACTATAGAATCATCAATTAATAAAACATTCTTATTTTTAAATTCAATATCAATTGTATTTAATTTTTGTTTTACTGATTTTTTTCTAACTTTTTGACCTGGCATTATAAATGTTCTACCAATATACCTATTTTTTATAAATCCTTCTCTCATTTTCTTATTTAAACTTATACTTAGAGGTAAAGCACTGGTTTTACTTGTATCTGGTATAGGTATAACAACATCAATTTTTGAAAGTTCTTCTTCAGTTAAATTTCTTTTTATTTTATCTGCTAATTTCTTGCCCATTTCAAGCCTGCTTTGATAAACATTTATCTTATCAATAACACTATCAGGTCTAGCTAAATAAACATACTCAAAGATACAAGGACTGTACCTTTGTTTAACTGCATACTGATGAAAATAAACTTTCTGATTAAAATCTATAAAAATTGCTTCACCTGGATTAACATCTCTCTCTACTTTATAACCTAAGCAATCTAAAGCAACACTCTCAGATGCAATCATATATTTATTATTCTTAGTTCCATAAATAAGAGGTCTAATTCCATTAGGGTCTCTAAATGCAACCAAACCATAACCTAAAATCATAAGAATAACTGAATATGCACCTTGTACCCTATTATGAACCTCATCTACAGCCTTAAAAATTTGCTCTTTATTCAACTTAGCTCCTTTGTTTTTTTCAAGAGCATGAGCAAAAATATTCAATATAACTTCTGAATCAGAGGATGTTTTCAAATGCCTGAAATCATTATTTAAAATTTCATCTTTTAATTCATTAGCATTAACAATATTACCATTATGTACTAATACTATTCCATATGGAGAATTAACATAAAAAGGCTGAGCTTCTTCATAATTATAAGAACCTGCTGTAGGATATCTAGTGTGCCCTACACCTATATTCCCACTTAAATGGACCATAGATTCCTCAGTAAAAACATCCCTAACTAAACCATTATCTTTATGAATATTTAATATAGTTTTATCTTTCATAGTTGCAATACCTGCAGCATCTTGCCCTCTATGCTGTAATACAGTAAGCCCATTATATAAAGTTAAAGATGCATTATCCTTATCGGTAGCTAAACCTAATATCGCACACATTTATCTGTCCTCTCTCTTATAATTAATATTTCCAATTTCATCTTTTTGAGCAAATTGTGCATCAACATACGCATCTGCCATACCATATAGAGTTAATATTAATAACCACCATAAACTTCTATTCCTATCTTTTATATTAATATCTTTTGATTTTTTATATTGTGTTAACCAATATGATTTAAAAGATGATAAAATAAATGATTTACCTATCTTATTATTATACATCTGTCCAAGTGATGGTAACAATAATATTTCATTAGAATTTAGAGCTGTAGAAAATAAAGGTATTGAGCCTAAAAACATTGCAATATTAGGATCATTTTTTTTAGTAGGTAAAGATTCTGTTTCAGATGCAGATAAAAGTAGCGTGATAAATGCAGCGACAGCCGTAGGATCTTGATTCACATATGGCAATGTACTAATTATTAATGGTGCCTTAGAATCTGCATATAAAGTACTATCTTTTGAATTAACAGCGTCTTCCATAAAAACAAAACTAAATAAAATTAAAATAAATATTAATTTAATTTTCATCATAAAACACTGCTTCAATTTCAACTTTAGAATTTTTAGGTAATTTACTAACCTCAATGGCTGATCTAGCTGGATAATTAAGGACCTTAGCTTTTTCCCAATAATTTTGGAATATATTATTTAATTCATCAAAATTAGATAAATCAATTAAATAAACAGTTAATTTAATAAGATTATCAAAAGTACAATTTCTATTTTTAAGAATACCTTGTAAATTATCCAAAGTTTGTATAACCTGATCTCTAAAATCATCAGAAATCAACTCCCCTGTTTTAGGATCTAAAGGTATTTGGCCAGAAGTATAAATTATATTAGAAGTATTATTAACACCGACAGCCTGAGAATAAGGGCCTATCGCTTTAGGTGATTTATCAGTTGATATGACTATTTTATTTTTCATTATGATTAAAGTCCCATAAATATAAACCTACTTCATTACATTCTTTTCTAACAATTGACTTATTTGATATATTTAATATAATTTCACATGTAACAGATACTGTTGCCGTAAATAAATGACCTGCAAAAGCATTGCACTCCTCATCAGAAATAGTTGCATGTATATGAATAAAAGGATTATCCTCCTTAGTCGTTATATTACCCATTATACTTGCTAATTCGAATTCACCTTTAAATTTTTTTTTAATATACTCTTTAGTTGAACTAGGGTATGCACCAAGAATAATATTACTAGCAGCACCAATTCCATTTATCCAACCAAATTTAATATCTAATTTTTTAATAATCTCATATAATGATTCAAAAATTTCCTCTCCTTTTTCAAGTACAACTAAAACCTTTTTATTTTCTAATCTATATTTCATCAGTCCATCTCACATCTAATTCCCTATTAGCTTTAGTCTCATCTAATCTTCTAACAGGTGTTTTATAAGGAGCTTCTTTAAAATAATCTAATTGAGATTCTATATTATTATCTAAAAGTTTCATAGTATCTGCAAATTTATCTAAAGTTTCTTTTGTTTCCGTTTCTGTAGGCTCTATCATAATAGATTCTACTATATTAGTGGGAAAATAAACTGTTGGAGCATGAAAACCATAATCCAATAAATTCTTAGCTATATCTAAGGCCTTTAAATTCTTACGTTTTTGTTTTTCAGCAGATATAACAAATTCATGCATTGTCCCATCACTAAAGGGAACATCATAATTATCCATTAATAAATGTTTCAAATAATTAGCATTTAATACAGCTTTTCGAGACACATCTCTTAAACCTTCTTTACCTAGAGATAATATATATACATAAGCCCTTATTAAAACTCCATAATTGCCATTAAAAGAATGAACTTTTCCTATTGAATTTTTCAAGTTTTTAAAATAATATTTTTCTTGATTATAATCTATAATTGGATTTGGAAGATATTTCTCCAATTTACTATTAACTGCAACAGGACCTGCACCTGGACCTCCTCCACCATGTGGAGTAGAAAATGTTTTATGTAAATTAATATGAGTTATATCAAAACCCATTTCACAAGGGTTTACCATACCGACAAGAGCATTAAGATTTGCACCATCCATATACATTAAACCATCTTTATCATGAATTCTATGACATATTTCTTCTATATTATCTTCAAATAATCCCAAAGTATTGGGTTGAGTTAGCATCATTCCTGCAGTTTCATCATCAATAAGTTCTTTAAGATGATCAATGCATACTCGACCTCTTTCATCAGACTTTACCTGCTTAACCTTATAACCAGACATAATAACACTTGCAGGATTTGTTCCATGTGCTGTCTTTGGAATTATAATATATTTTTTATCATTATTGCCCTTAATTTCATGATATTTCTTCATAAGGAGTAATCCTACTAATTCTCCCTGAGAGCCAGCAGAAGGCTGAAGCGTAACATTGGTCATACCTGTAATTTCACATAAATATTGACCGAGATCATAACAAACTTTTAGAACACCTTGTATAGATTCAGAATTCTGCTCTGGGTGAATATTAGCAAATGAACCTAACATAGCAATTGAATCATTTATTTTAGGATTATATTTCATAGTACATGACCCTAATGGATAAAAATTTCTATCTACATGATGATTCTTAACGGATAGATTAACAAAATGTCGGGCTATTTGAGGTTCTGAAACTTGAGGTAAATTAACTTTTTGTTTACGTAAATATTTTTCATCAATGATTTCATTAATATTAAATCCAGAAATATCATTATTTGGTGTAGAAAACCCTTTTCTACCATCCTTTGATTGGGTAAATATTATAGGTGTAATATTATTCATCTCATACCTCTATTTTTTCTAAAAATTTTAAAATACTGTCATATGCCTTATTATATAATTTAATATCAACAAATCCAGCTGTACCAAAATGCTTTGGGCCTCCTCCACCACTGCCAATTGATTTTGCTATTTCTTTAACTAATAAGCCTGCATTTATTTTTTCTTTAGATAAATCTTTTGAAACAGATAAAACAATTAAGGGTTTTTTTGTTTTCACACCTAATAAAAAAATACTTTTATCAGAATAATTAGATAGAAAACTATCGACAAAATTTTTAGCATCAATATTATAATCTATTTCACTTTTAAAAACTTTGACACCATTATTAAGATTATAAATAATATTTGATGAATTAAATAAATTATTAATTTTTATTTTTTCTATTTCCTTTTCAATAGATACACTCTTCTTAGACATATCTATAAGATTATCTATTTTTAATGAAACATCTTTATTATTGCATTGCAATTTATTTGATATATCATTTACAAGATTAATTTTATTATTTACATAAGACAATGCATTTATACCTGTTAACGCTTCTATTCTTCTTATACCTGATGCAAGAGCTGATTCTGAAATAATTTTAAATAATCCTATATCACCAGTTCTATTAACATGAGTACCGCCACAAAGTTCTATCGAAGAATTTCCAATATTTATAACTCTTACAATATCACCATATTTTTCACCAAACAATGCCTCTGCCCCCATTTTTTTAGCATCATCATAACTTTCATTACTAACACCAACTTTAAAATTTTTCATAATGAAAGAATTTACTTTATTTTCAATATCAGATAATTCAACTACACTTAATTTTTCATAATGTGTCAAGTCAAATCTTAATTTATCATCAGAAACTAGGGAACCTGCTTGTTGTATATGATTACCTAAAACTATTTTTAATGATTTATGTAAAAGATGAGTAGCTGAATGATTTGCTCTAATTTTATTCCTTCTTTCATCGTCAACTAGCAATTCAAAAGAGTTTTTAAATTTTTTATTTAAATCACCGCTTATAAGCTTACATAAATGACAAATATCATCTCCTAATTTATATGTATCTACTACATCTAAATGGATATCATCTGATTTAATTATCCCAATATCTCCAATTTGACCACCCGATTCTGCATAAAAAGGTGTCTCTTTCATAACGATTTCAATACCAGTATCAATATATCTATATTTAATAATTTCTGAATTGTTACTTGTAGTTGAATAACCAATAAAAGAACCTTTAATATCTGAGATTTCATTCCATGAATTTTTATCATGTGAATTTTTAAATTTACTACTAGATCTTGCCTTATCCTTTTGTTTATCCATATATTTATTAAAAGAATTAATATCTATATCACAGCCATTTTCTTTAGCTATAAGCTGTGTTAAATCAACTGGAAATCCATAGGTATCATATAATTTAAAAACTTGCTCACCTGATATCATTTTATCATCTAAAGAACTGATAATTTCATTCATTAACAATAAGCCTCTATCCAATGTTTTACCAAATGATACTTCTTCATTCTCTATAACTTTTTTAATATGTTTTTGCTTATCTAAGAGTTCCGGATATACATCTCCAATTATATCAATTAAGACATCTACAAGTTTATATAAAAAAGCGCTTTTAATATTAAGAACTCTTCCAAATCTAGCAGCTCTTCTTAAAACTCTTCTAACAACATAGCCTCTTCCTTCATTTGAAGGCATAATGCCATCTGCAATAGAGAAAGCTATCATTCTTAAATGATCTGCTATAACTCTATGAGCCATACCGCTATCTACAGTAGAATACCCTACACCTGATATTTTTTCAATTTTGTCTATAATAGGTAGGAATAAATCTGTTTTATAATGGTCGTCAAGATTATTTAAAGTTGCTACAATTCTTTCTAGCCCCATCCCTGTATCAACATGCTTATCAGGTAAATCGCTAAGTGAACCATCTTGGCTACGATTAAATTCAATAAAAACAAGATTCCATAATTCTCTATACTCAGATAATTTATTAACTCCATCAGCAACCTGCTTATCTAAATCACCTGTATAATAGTGTATTTCTGAGCATGGACCACATGGACCGGTATCACCCATTTCCCAAAAGTTATCCTTATCTCCAAACCTAAGCACTCTATCAGGCTTCACATCTGTATTATTAATCCATAATTCATATGCTTCATCATCATCTTTATAGACTGTTACCCATAACCTATTTTTATCTAATTTCCATTTTTCAGTCAATAACTCCCATGACCAAATTATAATTTCCTTTTTTGAAAAATCTCCAAAAGACCAATTACCAAGCATTTCAAAAAAAGTATGATGATATTGATCTAATCCAACTTCCTCTAAATCATTGTGTTTTCCACTAACTCGAATACATTTTTGAGAGTTAACAACTCGTTTAAATTGTGCATCCTCTGTACCTAAGAATATATTCTTAAATTGATTCATACCAGCATTTATAAATAGCAAAGTTGGATCTTCAAGAGGGAAAACTGGTGAGCTTCGAACAATTTTATGTTTCTTATCTAAAAAGAAATCAATAAAATCCTGCCTTATTTTTTGAGAAGATAATTTCATTAAAAATATATCGAAGTTTCTACTTGAGTACTATGAACTGATTTATAATCATTACCATCAAATTCATAGCTTTTTCTACCCTTTAAAACCACAATCATATTATTTGATAAATCTACACCTATATTATATCCTATTAATGTATTTTCATTAGGTTTAAAACTAAATGGTTTATCCGAATTGGTTTGTTGATAAAAAATTTCTGCAATTTGTACTTGAGGAATACTTGATGTATCTATTTCTAGTTTTGCATATAAAGAATTATTTTTATCTGATTGATAATTACCATGTGTCCATAAACCTGGAACTTCTATATCACTATCAGGATCATTATCCCATGAAGCACTCTCACATGCATCCTGCGTAAAATAATCACCAGCATCACATGTCCCCATTTTCCACATATCACCTTTCATTTTAGTATAATCAATAGAAAACTTAAAATATTTTGAGACATTTGCCTCAATCCCTACGTTTAAACCTTTTTGAGAACCATACTGATAGAGAGTGGATTCTTTAGTTATTAGAACCCCATTATTTTCCATAATTCTATTATGATCATAATTTTTGTCCCAATAACCAAAAATAAAGTTATTAGAGTTTCTTCTATAATCCATAGAAAATTTAAATGATCCAAAATCACCACTTATACCAATAGGGATATATCCATATCCTAAGGTTTGATCAAAATCTATTGGCTGTGTTGGTGCTAATGGATTTGAACTAATAGATTCTTCAGTTGTAGGATCTATCGTTTCACCCAAAAGTTGAGCATATTCACTATATATTAATAAATTATCATTAATACGAAGGCCTAAATCAAGCGATAAACCAGATATATTATCTTTGTTACCCATAAATTCGCTATAATCTTCATCTATAACATCGTTTAAATCATTCCATAAAATTTCACATGTGGAATTGTCAAATATCGGGTTATCAGCACCATCTTCACCCACATATCCACAATCCGGATTATCTACAATAGCTTCCTGAGCAAATTGATTAATATGCCAATACTCAGGATTATCAGCCCATTCGGGCTCTATGAAATCAGGATAATTATCTCCATCAGAATCAACAAGACCATTATACTGATTAAAATCTGATGCAATTGAAAAACCGATATCAAAATTACTAGCAATTGGAATAGCTGCTCTAAATCCAATAAGCCCTGGCTTTTGTATTTCCTTTAAATCACTATGAATAAATTGAATTTTAAAATCTGAAAATTGATACCTTAAATCGAAACCAGCTCTTCTAATTTGAGGATAATCAATATTATTAGCATAATTTTTAATAAGTATACCCTGACCGAGTGTAACATTAGGAAGAGAGCCAACCCTAAAATAAAGATTATCAATTGGCTGACCATATCTTAAATAATATATTTTATCAACTATCGTTTTTAAACTAGCACTTGTACTAGAAAAATCCCAATCTTCTTTATAAAGATTACCATCTTCATCAAAGTATAAATAAATATCAAAACCTATACCTATTTTATTAGTACTAAATTCAGGTCTAAAAGATAATTGATTGTATAATTTACCATTAATAGTCACTGAACCAAATGATGCCATATATGTTGGATCCATAGTGCTTTGACCTAGTAAGAAACTACTTAAAAATAAAATTACAAAAAAATTACTTTTCATTTATTTCTCCTTTAGTTTATTAGCAATTGTTACATATACCTTATCTGGACTTAATCCAAAATGATTTGCAACTTCTTTACCTGGAGCAGATTCCCCAAACGTATCGATACCAATATTAAGACCATTTCTTCCCGTATATTTTTGCCAGCCATTAGTAATTCCTGCTTCAACAGATACGATTAAAGTACTATCATTACATTCCAATACTTTATTCTTATAATCAGTATTCTGTTCATCAAATAATTCCCAACAAACAAGATTTACTACTTTTATATTAAAATCAGATAACTTTTCTTTTACATCTAAAGCTACCCAAACCTCAGATCCTGTAGCTAAAATCATAACATCAGGATTATTGCAATCTGATATTATATAACCACCTTTTTCTACATTTGATACATCTGGATAGATATCACGATTAAGAACAGGTAAGCCTTGTCTTGTTAATAAAACCAAAGAAGGTCTTTCTTTATTTTCAAAAGCTATTTTAGAACAAATAACCGCCTCATTTGCATCAGCCGGTCTTAAAACTAATAACCCTGGGATAGCTCTATATGCCATTAAATGTTCTACTGGTTGATGAGTAGGACCATCTTCACCAACAAATATAGAATCATGAGTAAATTCTGAAATCACTGGTAAATTCTGTAATGCTCTCATCCTTATTGCAGGTCTTTCATAATCAGCAAAAACGAAAAACGTTGCACCAAATATAAATAAACCTCCATGCTGGGCTATACCATTATTAATAGCTCCCATAGGAAATTCTCTAACGCCATATGGAAAATTCATTCCTCCTGGATTATTTTTTGTAAAATCACCCACTATTTTAGCAAAACCAGCTGTGACATTAGAAGGTTCAAGATCAGCAGAACCCCCAGATAATAAAACTCCTTTGTTAACTAATTCTTCAATAACAGCGCCCCAAACTTTACGAGTTGCTATCGTATCTCCATAATTAAATGAAGGCCACTGGATATTATCTGGTAATGATAAATTAATGGAATTATTCCATTTCTTATTAAAACTTTCATCTTTTAACTTTTCGGATAGCCTAGCATTCCACGATTTTACTTCCTCTCTAGCATAATCATAAGATTTTCGAAAATCTTCTAATACATCTTCGGGTAAAATAAAAAAATCATCTTTATTTAAGCCCATCTTATCTTTTGTTTGTGCAATTTCATCTGGTGATAGAGGTGCTCCATGTGTATTATGATCACCCTCTACATTAGCACAACCTTTAGCCATAATTGTTTTACCAATAATAATAGAAGGTTTCTCAACCTCCATCTGTGCTATCCTAATAGCAGATCTAATGGCATCATGATCATGACCGTCAATCTCTTGAACATGCCATCCATGAGATTTATACATCATAGCATAATCTGTTGAATCAGACCTAGAAACCTTACCTGATATTTGAGCATTATTTGCATCATAATACATGATAAGTCTACTGAGGCCAAAATGACCAGCAAGAGCAACAGCCCCTTGAGCAACAGGCTCTTGTATATCACCATCTCCATGAAGACAATACGTATAATGATTTACAACATCTTTACCAAATTTTTCACTTAATATCTCTTCAGCAATTGCCATCCCAACAGCATTACCAATTCCCTGACCTAACGGACCTGTAGTAGCCTCTACACCCGGTGTCAAACCTCTCTCTGGATGACCTGGCGTTTTTGAGCCCAACTGTCTAAATTGCTTAAGATCCTCCACATCTATCCACCCTACAAAAGATAACATTGTATACAATAGAGCAGACTCATGGCCTATGGACATAACGAATCTATCTCGATCTTCCCAATTAGGATTATCTGGGTCAAACTTTAAAACTTCTTTAAATAGTATATATGTAAAATCGAGTGATGATAAAGGTCCACCCGTATGACCTGAATTAGCATTGCGCACAGTATCCATAATCAATCCTCTAGCTATATTGATTGAATATTGATCTATACTTAATTTTAAGTCTTTCATTAAGATCCTCTATAGTTATATTTTGGAAGGGATTTCCTTACCTGAATTTATAAATGAAATATATTATTTCAATGGTTTAAATTATAATAATTAAAAATAATTATATTTTTCGATAATGAAGCTATATCAATTTATACTTTTTATAAGCATTTCTATGATGTGCGAATTACCTTTTGACCTTGGTCAAAATGAAAATTGTTCCGGAACATTTTCTGTGGATATGGATGGACAATATTTACTAAATCTTGACTTATCATCAAATACTTCATGGGAACAAACTGATAATGAATCAGCTGTTTTAACAGTTTTTATTAATGGTGTATATAATAATGATATTGTTATTTATAATGGCTCTGAAAATCATACTTATCAACAAATCATAGGATATCTAGATGTAGGGTATCATACAATTGATTTTTATTTTGACTATAATAAATCAAGCCCCCTTGCATCGAATATCCATGTAGAAAGTGGAGAAGTTATACATCTTAATTATACCAATATAGATTATGATGCATCTAACTATTCTCCTATTTTATATGGTAGAAATATTTTTGCATGGGATGAAAGTAATCGCACAGATATACCTCTTATAATGTATTATGATATAAATTACAGTAATGATATAAAAACTATCACATATAGTATAATTTTTAGCAATGAAGATAGCAGGGTTGGAATAGGGCTATCTGATATGATGCTAAGTTGGGGACGTACAACAGATATTGAATGGATTTATGAAGTATCATTAAATAGTCAAGGTGAAATTATTAATGAAATTTTTCAAGGTGCAAGTCACACACCTACAACATTCAATGGACAGAAACTAGGCAATCATCCTTACCTTATTAACGCAACTGCAAACTGTAATTTTTCCGATACAGGCACATCTGATTATATCTTCTTTCTACCACCAATAAATATTAATACAGAAGGCCATACAAGAGAATATATCATGGACCAAAATCCATGGAGCTATAAAATAATGGCACAAGAGCTTATAAATGAAAACAAATATGAAGAAAACCAAGATCCTACTCATTGGGAAATGAGTGATGTAAGAAATTATCTATATATTGAATATTCAGGATATCAAAATGGACAAAATATATCAACAAAAATTTCTACTAATTTTTATAATGACTGTTATCCATACTCCAATAATCATAATAATAATGAAATATCATTTAATTTTGGAAATGGAATAAACAGAACAGCGATTGAATTGCCTGAGAATTTTAATCCTAATGATTTACAGTATCTAACTGTTTCAACAACTGGTGATAATAATTATTCTGTAACATTAAATGAAATTATTAATTTATTTTATCTTTCTCAAGATTATGAACTTATTCAAATAGATATTCCACAAAATCAATACATTGAACTTAATCAAAGCAATCCAGCTGCAAACATAATAATTAATAATGATACATTAATTTATGATTGCAATTCTGAAGAAAATGGATTAGCTGTATGTGATGAATGCAATATATGTTCAGGTGGCAATACAGGTATAAATCCAAATGAAAATTTAGATGATTGTAATGTATGCTTTGGCAATAATGAAGATATGGATTGTGAAGGTGTTTGTTTTGGAAATGCTTCTATAGATGATTGCGGCATATGTGATAATATTTCAGAAAATGATAATGAAACATGTAATGCTGGATGCCTTGACATAAACGCAGAAAACTATAATCCAGATGCTACTATCTCCAATAATAACTGCATTTATTCTGATCGCATATTTAATGTTCCAAATGAATATGAAAAGATTGAATATGCTATTTTCTTTTCATCTAATGGAGATACCGTTCTAGTTGAGCCTGGTATTTATTATGAAAATATTGATTTTATGAATAAAAATATTTATGTTTTAAGCACCAATGGCCCTGAGACTACATCAATTATTGCAAACTCAGAAGATGGAAATCCTTACGATGTAGGAAATAGTGTTGTAACAATTCGAGATATTACAGAAGGCATTGCAGAATTGAATGGCTTTACATTGCAGGGAGGATATGGAGAAGGTGTAGATTTTGAATATTTTATAAGTGTAGCATCTGATCCAAATGCATTCAATGATATGATGTATAACTATATTAAATCTGGTGGTGTTTCTGTAATTAATTCAAGTGCTACTTTAAGTAATTTGATTATTAAAAATAATTATGCGGCCAATTTTGGAGCAGGCATTGGGCTTGTTGATTCTCATACAAGTATGCACAATATAATCATAGAAAACAACCACATCCCAGATGGCAATGCTTTAGGTGGAGGTGGTATCGCTATAAATGGAGGCATAACCTCTATCAATGATTGCATCTTAAGAAATAATTCTGTAGGATTAAACCTATATCAACTAAATGGAGGCGGTGGGATACTATGTGGTTTTAATTTCTCAAATACGCCACTTGAATTAATAGTAAATAATTCTGAGATATATAATAATTCTGCTAATATTGGTGCTGGAATTGGAGCCTTATCAGGGAATATTAGACTTAATCATCTACTAATGTATGGAAATATAGGAGAATATGGCTCTGCAATTAGCCTAGGAGAACCTTTAGGCTTGGTTATTGATAATATAAATATGACAATCTCTCAATCTACGATAACTCAAAACCAAGGAGCCTTTTCTATTGGATTAATCGACAACTCCAATATAATCTTAGCTAATTCTATCTTATGGAACGAACAATCAAACTATGAATTTACCCCTCTGCCCAATAATTCAATCATTAATGCAGAAGCTTATTATTCAGATGTAAGAATATTAGATAATATATACCATATAAATTCAATTAATTCAAATCCACTATTTTACGATCCAAATAATTTCAACTTTACATTAAGCCAAGAGTCACCCTGCATCGATACTGGCATTGATTTGCTAACTTTAAATGATCAGACTATCATTGACATGGAAAGCTCTGAATATAGTGGAAATATGCCTGATATGGGCTATTTTGAGCATTCTAGCATTGTATATGGAGATGTTAACATGGATTCAATAATAAATGTTATTGATATTGTATTGATGGTTAATATCATACTAGATCAAAATACATCAGATATATTTAGTCTTCATGCTGCAGATATGAATCAAGATAATATTATTAATATTCTTGATATTATAGAATTATTAAATCTAATACTAGATAATTAATATGAATTCAATTTACTTAGTGCTATTTGCTTTTACATCTTTCTTTTTAGGTTATAAATTCTATAGTCAATACATTTCATCAAAAATATTCAAATTAGATAATAAAAATTTAACTCCTGCTCATCAAAAACAAGATAATGTTGATTTTATTCCTACAAAAAAGCATATTTTATTTGGTCATCATTTTACATCTATTGCAGGGGCAGCACCTATAATAGGACCTTGTATAGCAGTATTCTGGGGATGGTTACCAGCATTATTATGGGTTGTAATTGGAACTGTATTTATGGGAGCTGTACATGATTTTGGAGCATTGGTTGTAAGCCTTAAAGAGAAAGGACGTTCAATAGCAGATATTACATCCAGTGTAGTTAATAAAAGAACAAGGGTAATGTTTTTATGTTTTGTAATGTTTTTAACATGGCTTGTTCTCGCAGTTTTTGCAATGGCTATAGCTAAACTATTCACTTTATATCCTACATCGGTACTACCTGTTAATATTGAAATCATCATTGCTATTACTATAGGCTACTTAATCTACAAGAAAAAAATAAACTCATTCATTCCATCTATAATAGCATTATGTTTATTGTACCTCTTTATCTATTTAGGCACACTCTACCCAATCAAACTGAATACAACGAACCCTCAAAACACATGGATTATTCTTTTATTTATATATTCAGGGATTGCAAGCATGCTACCCGTATGGCTACTATTACAACCAAGAGATTATATAAATTCACATCAACTTATTGTAGGACTTGGATTGATTTATGCATCCATATTTGTATTTAGACCGGAAGTAACTGCACCAGCTCTTAATTTATCTAATAATTCTCCACCAATTATTCCATTTTTATTTGTCACAATTGCATGCGGTGCTATTAGCGGTTTTCATGGACTTGTTTCATCAGGGACAACATCAAAACAAATCGACAAAGCATCCGATGCACGTATGATTGGATATGGGAGCATGCTTGGAGAAGGATCTCTTGCACTTGCAACAATTATTGCATCAGTGGCAGGTATAGCTCTTGTAACAAACTGCGAAGTTAATGGAATTTTCCATGAACATTTAGCATGGAATGATTATTATGATACATGGGAACATGCAGCCAAAAATAAGTTTATGGCATTTGTTCTTGGAGGAGGAGCTCTTCTTGAAAAATTAGGATTTTCTGTAGAAGTAGCAAGAACTCTAATATCTGTTCTTATTATATCTTTTGCAGCAACAACTTTAGATACAGCAACAAGAATACAAAGAATGATTATAACAGAACTTGGAAATGCTACTAATATAAAACCATTAAAAAATAAAATTGGAGCCACTCTTCTTGGAGTTATACCCGCCTACCTATTAACTCTAAATGGTACCGGATGGAAACTTTGGCCTGTATTTGGAGCATCTAATCAAATGCTTGCAGCCTTAACCCTCATGGTTCTATGTATTTATTTCTGGAAAAAAAGAAGAAATATATTACCATTAGTAATCCCAATGCTCTTTATTATGTTCATTACTATTATTTCATTATCCATTAAAACTAAAGAATTTTTTACTACTCAAAATTATTTATTATTATCCATAAATATAATTTTAATTATTCTTATATCATGGATGATTATCGAAGGCAGCATACAAATTAAAAATCAAATAAGGGGTAACAAAAATGAAATTACATAAAATATTAATCCTATCTATAGTTCTTTTCATAACATATAGCTGTGATAGCGACTCTTTAGATTGCCAATATAATGGATACGAATTAATCACTGGTCCTGAGGGAGGACGCTATTATTGGAATTCCAATGGAAACAAAACATATGTAGATAGAAGTTGCTGCGAAGAATCTTGCAATAACCCAAATTGTAATAGTTGAAAAAAGCAGCACTTTATATCCATATTCCATTCTGCAAAGTTAAATGTATTTATTGTGACTTTTATTCTATTACAAAAAAAGAAAATCAAATTCCTTTATTTACTAAATGCCTATTAAAAGAAATAGATAAATATAAACAATATGCTAAAAAATGGGAATTTAATACTATCTTTTTTGGCGGTGGAACTCCTTCTATATTACCTGCAAAGTATTTAGAACGAATCTTACAAAAACTACATGATACCTTTGACACTTCAAATGTAGAGGAGATTACACTTGAAGCAAATCCAGGTGAAGCATCCTTGCAACATCTTAAAGATATAAAAAATCTTGGAATTAATAGATTATCTATGGGATTTCAAAGCTTTGATGATAAAATACTCAAAACTCTGGGACGATTACATAAATCTGAGGACTGTTTTAAAACATTTAATAATGCACGTAAAGCTGGTTTTGACAATATTAACACCGATATGATATTTAATATTCCAAATTTATCTGTTGAAGAATGGCTCCAAGATTTAAATAAGCTTATAGAATTACAACCTGAACATATATCAGCATATTCCCTAACAGTAGAACCTAGCACAAAACTATTTAATTTAGTAAAAAGAGAAAAACTTCTAATGCCACTTGAAAAAACTGATATTGAACAATTTCTATTAACTGAAAATATCTTAAAAAAAAACAACTATAATCATTACGAAATATCTAATTACTCAAAAAAAAATATGGAGTGCAAGCATAATCTTCACTATTGGAATCTATCACCGTATTTATCATTTGGACCATCTGCTCATTCATATGACTTAAAAAAAAGATGGTGGAATATTAGATCCTTAGATGAATATATAAAGCTAATAAGTAATAATAAAACACCTATAGAGGGTAGTGAAATATTATCACGCACAGAGAATTATAATGAGATTATATTAAATGGATTAAGACTTAGCGATGGCATACAAATATCAGACTTAATGGAATATGATGATTTAATAAATAAACATACACTAAATAAAATCAATAAAAAATGGGACTGCATATCTATATCAGATAAAAATATCAAACTTATCAATAATGGCTTCCTATTTGTAGATGAAATAACTAAAGATTTATTTATTTAATTCCCTAGTATCATATTTACAACTATAATAACATCTAATACATCTGTAGCACCATCACCATTAACATCTGCAGCAACATCGTATTCAGAGCCTAAAACCATATTAACGACTTGTACAACATCAAGAATACTGATAAGGCCATCACCATTAATATCTCCAACAATGTCTTCATCCTCTAACATGGATGGAGGAAATGATATATAATCAACCCATGCACAATCCTCATCCATATCAGTAGCACCACCACCACCATCTTTAGTATAAGACCACCTAAATGTATGCGTACCTGGCTGAACAGGAAAACTAGCCTGCATCCATGGTGTTTGCCCATTACTTGTTGGCTGATATTGCCCAACCATTTGATTATCAATATAAAATTCTAAGCCATCATAAAAATTTTGTCCTGATGGACTGTATTCAGATGCAACCCTATAATAAAACTCAATATTACCAGCAACAACAACATCCATTGTTACAGACATTTGCGATGTTTGATTATCATTTATATCTCCAGACTGAGCTGAATAAAAACCTTCATACTGATCAGTTGTTGTAATATCCCAATCTTGATTACCTGAAAATTCCCAATTAAGATTACTAGAAAATCCTGATTCAAAATTTTCCGTAACCTGACCAACGGCTAAATAAACAGGGAAAACTACATCAAGACCCGCATTCAAATTATTAACATGAACCATTAATTCTGCAACATGTCCTATTGGGGTAGAAGGACTTACCGTAACATTTGCAACAAGAGTTTCCTGATTATTATTTTCAAGATAATCCCAATAATAAGCATTTCCAATACCTGAATTATTTACAGTAACATACATATCTCCTTCTAATGATACTACAGGATAATTAATAGCTGCTGATCCAACATTAGATAAAGATATATTTAAATCTGTAGTTTCACCAGGATTAAGAGAGCCTGTAGAACTATTAAAAACAATAGCTGGAGATTGTGCTATAAATGGCATATCAATTTCTATTATATCATCATTGCTAGTAATTTGAAATGTCATACTAATTAATTCTTCATTTGGAACATTCCAATCAACCTCAATACTCAAACCATCAATCTCAACACTTTGATTTGGAGCTATATTATTATAATTAACAATACCTTGTACAATATTAACATAAGGATTATCTGAGCTTAAATTAACAGTAATATCACTAGCAGCATCGCTACCAACATTAGATACACTAAGACTTAAATTATTTTCTCTTCCATATAATAAATACCCACTATCAACAAGACCATATTCAACTTCAACCTCATCTATAACTAAATATGAACCCTCAGGAGCTAAAACCATTACTTCAACCTCATAGGGAATAGAATTAAAACCAGTAACCACTAAATCTAAATTTCCAGGTATATCTGCTGCGCCAGCCAATTCTAATACTGCAACACCACCAATAGAATAAGCACTTGAAATCAACTCTCCGTTAAGAGAAAGAGCTGCAAGAGCTCCATTTTCTCCAACATCAACAACAAATTGATCAGCACCAACTAATATAACATCATCATGTTGAACATTCATAGACATTGCTGGTGCCGTTCTTAAATTAGTTGATGGATCTCCAAAAAATGTCCAATATTTTGTTTCATTGATGCCTGAAGATCCTTGTGCATCATTCATATACATACAACCGTTTGTTGTAATACCACCCATAGTACGAGTTAGCTGATTATCATAACTTTCAGTTAAGATTAAATTCATACTATATTGGCCATGCATTGGAGGCTCCCAAGATTGACTAATTGTTGAACCAAAATGAGCAATACCACCTGTAGGTTCACCACCATTTGTAGCCCTTTGCCATGCTTCAGCATAGCACTCATTCGTACTATTAAACTCACCAACGTTACAACCAACAGTAATTACAAAAGGCAATTTATTATTATTAGTTAACTGATTAATTTGCCCTGTACTAAGCGAGGCTCCATTACCCCAACTTGATATAGAACCATGACCCGTATAGTTAATAAGGCTTACCCCATTATTAATTGCTGTAATACCTTGAGCATCACTACCCCCTTGGCCATCATAAATACCTTGGTAGCTATCATAAGTAAAATCTGATAGAATTGTGTTCCACAAGAAATCATTAAAATCATCATCAGTCATATTTTGAAAACCAGGACCTTGATTTGACGCAACACCCAATGCATTATCGTACCATTCAACATTAGATTGGGGATAACGTTCATATTCAATTGAACGCTCAACCTGAGTAGCAATATGTGAAGGTGTACTACCTGACATACGACCAACAATTACCTCTGGATAAAAATCGTTACCACTAATACATCCATAAGAAACATCTGAAGCACTTCCGCTTACAATGGTTGAAGGAATTTGTGCAATATCACCCACTAATAATAAAAAAGTAAGCCCATTACTATTATAATAATTTTCAACAAAAGAAGATATTGAAGAAGCGCTCGTCCCAATACTACTAACATTTACAATTTCTGTTGGTATACCTTTTTTATTTTTCCAATCAACTAAAGGCTGCATTTCGCTCATAAAATTACCATCTGATATAATTAACATATTTCCTTGATCCACTAAATAATCAAAACGAGTACTCTCATTTTCAAAATTCAAAAAGTGATTAGTATAAATATTTTTATACTCATTATCTATTTTATCCATGTCTCTATTCCTAACAAGTGGATTAATAATAAGATTATCATTAGTACTAAAAACTTTAACCTCTATACTGGTATAAACACGTAAAACTTTAGTTACAGGATTATACTGCACAGGATGAAATTCTACGACCTGCCCTCTATAATCTCTTAATATATAAGGCTCATTTAATTGTACGACATTATTAGGATAAAAGACATCTTCTTTATAAACCTCATCAAATATATAAGGAATATCATCTGGATTAATAAGTCTAGATAGATTTCCCTTTGATGGGATTATATTAATATTTTCATAATCAATAAAGTTGCTAGATAAAATTTCTACACTCATACTTTTATTATCTGGCACAATAATAGATGATGAATATTTTGGTAAATCAGGGTATCCCTCTTCCATAATAGATGCAGACAATGGGAATTTAATAGAAAAATACTCAGAATCATTAACAATTACCGAGTTAAGTGAAAAACCACTTAATTCTAAAGAAACAATAGAATTTTCATTACTAGATTCAATCAATGAGACCTCTGGTTTAACAGGCTCATCAGACCTGATATTTATCCATTGATTAGAAAAACCAAATGTTAATAATATTAATATTAATATATTTTTAATGTTGTACATAAACATCTCTCCCCATTACCTTTTTAAAGACATTAAAAATTATAGTATTAAAATGAAAATAACAACTAGACTTACAAGCTGTTACATGGAAAAATATTTTTTTTTATTGTTTCAATACGACTCTAATTATGATGCATAAGAAGGATCAACTCTATATTATAATTAATCTAATATTAAATTAACTACAACTAAAACATCTAGAACATTAATAACACCATCTCCATTAGCATCAGCAGCGCATATTTCTTCATCTGTTGCAGGAGTACCTGAATTAATAATAATATTTACTGTTCTTATTATATCTGTAACATCTATTGTACCATCATTATTTAAGTCACCTGCCATACATTCTGGATCAGGATTATTATCAGATTCATTAAAAAAGTCTAATATACCATCAATATAATCAGTAAAATCATCACCTTGAAGTCCTCCTAATTCATGAGAAGCTCCTATAGTTTTATATCCCATAAGTATATTTTCATAAGCAACAGCAGTAATATAGCCCACCAAATTATTTTCAAGTAAAGAGAAACCACCGTCTACTGGAGATAATTGGTCAATATAGTTATTACCTCCATCATAAGAAAAAGAGTATCCCTCTGCAAAAGAATTAACAGAACCTACAAGAGTTCCTAAATCAGAAGTCCCATCAGCAATCCCTTCTAAGCCAAACATAGGCTGTAATGATGTTTGCATATCAAAAGCCCAAACATCTCCACCTTCTAAGTATAGGTTTTTACCATTATTTAACATATTAACAAAGTCTAATGCTTGTGATTCTTGAATAGTATAATTATTAGGATAAACTCCTAAAAACATAAAAACTGTCATATAATTTTCTAAATCTGGAACATCTGTTGATGTAACATAATCATAACCATTGAAACCAATATTTGTAAAATAATCTACAAGTCTATTACCCGAAGTATGATTACCCGAAGGATCCCAAATTAAAACTGAAGGATGGCCTACGATAGCAGAGTAAATAAAATTAGCCTGTTCAACACAACCTTCTCCTATAAAATATTCATTATCACAAGGTGCAGTTGGACTGTATCCCCAACTAATATTAAATTCTACTTCTGTACCCATAGGAGTAGAGGAATCAGCCTGAACAATAAATTGTCCCTCATAATTGGTATTAGCTTCAATGCCATAAAATGTATTATCATTTTCTCCTGATAATATAGTAATATATGGACTAGTTGTTGTTATTACGGCTCCTGGATAATACCCAAAAGCAGCTGATCCTGAATTAAGTAAATCAACATAGAGTGTTGCCACTTCTCCAGAATCCCAAATGTTATCTCCATTTGCATCTATTAAAACTGGATTTAAAACTTCAAATACAGGTGAATGGACCTCAACATTAAAATTAAAGCTCCATTGATTGTCTCCATTATCTAAAGAAACCTCAAATGTTACAAAATGACCATCTGGGACACTATTAGATAATGAAAAACTAATAGGGTCTTCTGTAATAGCTATTTGATTTATAATTGCATATGCAATCATACTATCACCATCCAACATAGTAACATATTCATCTTCACTAGTAACATTAATATTGATTGCATTAGCATTTACTGTACCAACATTTTGTACTAATAAATTCATTTCTACTATTTGACCATATTGAATCATATTAAAATCATTATTACCAACTAATTCATAATCATTATAAACGATATAAGCACCATCTGGAACTATTACATTCAATGTACTAATATGAGCATATGTATTAAATGACGTAATAACAATATCGATTTCTCCAGGCTCAACACTAACATCACTCACATCTAATATTGCAACACCACCCACAGAATATGCATATGATAATAATTGATTATTTTTTGATATTGCTACCAAGGCTCCATCAAAACCTACATCAACTACAAATTGTTCTTCTCCAACGAATATAGTTTGACTATATTGTGCATTAATCTCAACAGGTTCATCTGTCCTTATTAATAATGAAGGATCACCAAAGATGGTCCAATGATTAGTTTCATTTATACCTGATGAGCCCTGAGCTTCATTCATATGCATGCATCCATTAACAATAATACCACCATAAGATCGTGATATATTTTCTTCATAAGATTCTGTAAGAATAGAATTCATTGCCCATTGCCCATGCATAGGAGGTTCCCAAGATTGGCTAATAGTAGACCCTAAATGGCCAACAGATCCTATTGGATTTCCATTATCATCTGTTGATCTCATCCAAGCTTCACAAAAAGATTCACCATAATTATTAAATTCTCCAGGATTACATCCCACAGTAAAAATAAATGGAAGTTTACCTGCATTTTCTAATCCATGGACATCATTTACTCCTAATGGTGCCCCATTACCCCATCCTGTTGGACCTGCATGACCTGTATAATTAATAATACCCACACCTTCATTTATAGCATTAACACCTTGAGCTACAGAACCACCTCCATCATATATACCTTCAAAATTTTCATAAGTATATCCAGATAAAAAATCATTCCATAATAAATCATTAAATTGATCATCTGTTAATCCTCCATATCCAGGACCCTGAGTAGAACCTATCCCAATAGCGTTATCTAAATGTTCTACAACTTCAGGATTTATTTCATATGATAATGTCCTATCAATTTGTGTTTGTAACTCACCTGGATTATTAGCAGAGAATCTACCAACAATAACTTCCGCAAAAGAGTCATTACCATTAATAAAACCAAATGATGGATCAGATGCAGCGCCATTAACAATATGAGTAGGAATTTGACTAATATCACCCACTAAAAGCAAATATGTTAAATTATTTTCATAATAATAATTATTAATATATTCTTGTATAGATGATGTACTACCACCTATATCCCCCACAGCGATTATATCTGTATGTATACCCTTTTTATTTTTCCAATCTACAAAACTTTGCATTTCATCAACAAAATCATCATAACAAATAATAAGCATACCACCATCATCAGATAAATATTCAAATCTTGTATCACTATTTGAATTAATAAATAAATCATTATAAATCTGCATAAATTCATTACTTGTTTTTATAAAATTTGAATTCCTTGATAGAACATTACTTTCTAATGAGTTATCATATGATACAATCTCAATATCAATTTTACTATAAACTCTCATTGTTTTAGTAATTGGATTATATTGAATTGGATAAAAAATGACTGATTGTCCTCTTAAATCTCGTAATATATAAGGTGATTCTAATTTAGCGATAGGACCAGGATAAAATTCATTTTTATCATAACTATCATTATAAGTAAAGGGTATAGATGAAGGATTAATATCTCTAGTTATATTACCCTTTGATGGAGCGATACTAATATCTGTATATTCATCATATTCTACATTAATAATATTAATTTTCATACCCATATTATCAGGTACAATAATAGAAGTAGACAATTGTGGTAAATCAGGACTACCTTTTTCCAATATAGATGAACCATTATCAATAAAAACCTTAAATTCATTATTAGGACTATTAACATTTAATAACATATAATCTTCTACTTCAACACTTAGCGATGTTCTATAAATATCAGAAGATAATAAATTTATTTTTGACAAACCTCTTAAATTTTTCAAACTATAATCTGCTTCAGCTAACCAAATAGCTGAAAACAAAAATGGTAAAACATAATATATATTTCTTAATCTCATACCAAACTCCAAAAATTTGTTAAAAATTACAATAAAAAAGTTATAAAACAATGCGATATACATCACATTTACAAAATATTACATTAATATCAGATTGACCAAAATCAAAACATCCAATACATTGATTTCATCATCACTATTTAAATCCAATGAACAATCAGAATGGTATATATCTTCTTCAATAATAACATTTATAATATATAAAATATCAACAACATTAATTATATAATCATAATTAAAATCACCAGCAATTGAGCATAAATCTAATTCTAATAAATAAGCTCCTCCTTTTGAATTCCCCACCAACAGCTTATTTTGTTCATTAATAGTAAAAAAACTAGGATTTAAATTCAAGCCTAATGAAGGAAATGAGATGTTTTCGTTTATAGTAAAACTAGCATCATGAGAATTGCCTACATTTTCATAAAAAAACAAATTATTATATTTTGAACCTAAGATAATATCAAAATCTTGGTCCTTATCCCAATCTAAAAAATCTATAGATGATCTATTAGAAACTGATATATTTTGATAATTATGAGTAACTAAGCTATAACTATAATTTTGAGCTGACCCTATATTTTCATAAAAAGAAATATTTCCATCCATTTGTCCTATAAATAAGTCTAAATCAATATCAGCATCGATATCAACCAATTTAGGTATAGCATAACCTGATAAGTCTATATTTTCTATATATTCATAGAACATGAAATTTGGATTATTTTCATTACCTTCATTTAGATATATACTAACACGCCCATTGTAATCACCAAGTATTATATCATAATCCATATCATTATCAATATCTCCAAAATCAATAGATAAATTATAACCTACATCACCACCTAAATATTCATTATCTATTAACTCCCATATAGGTTCTCCATTAATATCATTGCCTATATTTTCAAAATATTTAATTTTACCAGAAATAGGGAATTCGGATAAATCTGCATCTGTACCAATAAATAAATCAAGATCTCCATCTGCATCTATATCAACTAATTCTGGATATATATCTGAAAATAAATCCAATGTACTTATAAATTCCTGAGTTTGTAAGCTATACTCATTATTATTATTGTTATAATTATAATAATAAAAATTATTAATTAACTGATATCCATAAGCTCCAGATAATACAGTCACAAATAAATCTTTATCTAAGTCTCCATCTATATCAGTGAAAGAAGGCATATTTAATCCAGCAGATATAATTGGAGAATTTTGAGGATATTGAGTTATAATATTAATATTATCCATAATAGGATTATCTTGAGTACCAATATTAGTAATAACATATAAACTCTGTTGGAAAAAATCGCCCCATGCTAAATCATAATCTAAATCATTATCTATATCTATAAAATTTATAGCACTAGCACCATGTCTCTGTGATGAAGGGCCAACAATATAGATTTCTTGCCAAAAATTGGTAACCATATCATACTGAGGCCTTCCATTATAGAAGCCAATATTTTCATAATAAGTAATTGTACCAATCATATTCCCTGTAAAAAAATCTAAATCACCATCATTATCAATATCTATTAATGTAGGAGTCATAACGGGATCATTTTCAAGAGGATTCATTAAAACATCGTAAACGGTTCCAATTTCTATAGCAATATTATTAATAATATCATAATAGGTAGCGTAATTAATACTATTAATATTCTGTGTTAATATTTCATACTGATTATCATTATCAAAATCACCAATAAAAAACCAAGAAATACCAAATAAATCCATGAATTCTGTATCTACTAAATCAAATTGAAAACCATTAGGATTAGAATTATTAGTATATAATTTTATTACTCCATCCTCATCTAATACAAAAAGATCTTCATCGCCATCATAATCCCAATCAACCCATTGAATTTTAGGTTTATTAAATCCTCCTAGAAAAGGTCTATCATAAACTCGTTCATCTATATTAACAGTGGCATAATATTGATTAATCTGAATTTGATGCGGTAATAGTAGTGTAATTAATAATATAGTATATATATATATCATCGAATTTGAACAATTTCCTCAAGTTCATACATTTCAAAAATAGGAAGATTATTAATAAATTCATTATGATGTTCAATAACAAAATCTGGTTCAAATGGCCTAAATAACATTCTAGCCTTAATAGTGATTTCTCCAACTAGACCTTCAGGAATTAAAAATTCATAATACTTAAAACGCTGACTATAAGCAGGTAAACTTTGATTATCTATACTATGAGCATCTATAACACTATTAATGGGTTCTCCATTAATATCATAAAGATAAGATTTAAATAATAATAAATCACTGTCTAAATAATTTAAATTTTGTGCATTATGATTAAGTAATCCACTTGAAAAAAGTATATTATCATTATTTTTAATAACTATTTCTATCCAAGCTTCCCTATTAAATGAAGTTCCAGATGGAACACTATGAGCTGTTAAACTTTCGATTGTTAATGGAATAACCAATGTATCTAAATTAGATATAGAATCAGGTAAAGATTGATTCCAAATTTCAAATTTTAATTCTACGGCAGACTCTAACATAGCAGAAACTTTTTCAAATAATGGATTTTCTAAATATGGAATACTCAAATCCATATCAACACCTATAAAAGAATGGTCATGAGTGCCATCAGCTTTCTCCGGCATATGACATTCTTGACAAGATACACCTCCGAACATAGAAAATCCAGGTATTCTATTCCATTCAGTAAATGTTATTTCAGCTTCAATACCCCTAACGACTAAATCATGACAGGGCAAACATTGTTCTGAAGCCTTATAAGTTGGTAAATAAAAAGATTCATGATAATTATTAGGTTGGGGATTTTCTAATGGACCAAATTTAATATTTTCACCAGGATATAATTTATATATAGCAGAGGCAGAACCATTATCGGGCATATAAGTCGTTTGACTTAAACCTGTAACTGTATGACAAATATCACAAGATATACCTTCTTTTATAACAGGACTTAAATCTGATGACTGAAAATCATCAACATTGTCGAATAAAGTTAAATCAGTATTAGTTAAATAAGCAGCAGGATTATGACACTGTGTACAAAACTTATCTCCTACATCTGGATGATTTTCAAGAGTTTTTGTCTTATATGAAAAAAATAATGGACTATGAGCTGTATGAGAATGCATTGACTGAGACCATTCTTCATAATGTACAGAATGACAACCTTGACAATCTTGAGCAGAACTAAACTGACTAATATCAAAAGAATGATTGAATACATTTCCAAGTGAATCAATATCATAATTCTTATATGGTAAATCAAACAAATATTGATTACCATAATGCTCGCAACCTAAAAAATCTTCTACAGCAATAATGAATAAATTTTGCTCATTTAAATTTAAATCTGAAATTGTAATAGATGTATCTGCTACCATATCAGTAGTATGAATTAATATATTTTCATTTAATAAAAAATTAGAATAATATATATTATAACGACTAAACCCGTAATCTGATGAAGAATTCCATGTTAAATCTAAATTTTGAAAATCATATTCTACATTTACCATATTAATAGATAATGAGTAATCTATAAGTATTCTATTAACTAAAGCGATAATATCAACTACATTAACAATATCATCAAAATTCAAATCATATAGAATATCATAATCAAAATTATCATTAAGAATAAAATCAGTAAATTCCATTACGTCTAATATATTTAATAAATTATCATCATTTATATCTCCATAATCATAATCACATTGCATAAATAAAACATTTAGATTAATAATGATAAATAAAAAATACTTATTAAAAATTAAATTCATATACTAACTTAATAAAGTTTATTTTAAAGATAGAGTAAGCTTAAATCGTGCAACAGGTTCTTCCAACATACTAGGCACATAAGCTATTACATTAATCTCTTCATTACACCTAGTTTTAGTATCAATGACTTTTTGAATTAATGCTTTAATTTTTTGACCTTCATTACACTCAAAATGGACATCCCCCTCAGCTCTTTTTAAAAATTCTGCATTAAAGTCTTTAAACAAAAGATTAATTTTTCTATTTATTTTATTAGTGTGATGAAGAGCTAAATACCCTCCTGTAAGATCTGCTCCAACAGAGAGTGCACCAAAATACATACTACCAATATGATTTTTAGTACGCCTCCTAAGTAAGATTCTAACAATTACTTTATCATCATCTATATATAGTATTTTAGGTCTACAAAAATGCATTAAAGGAATTTTAATTAACCCAAGCATTTTAACAAAAACATTAGCCTTAAATTTTTGTGATATAAATCTCATATTTTTTAATATAAATTGTTATAATTAGTTACAAATAATATAACTCAAATATTAGTATATTTAATACGTAAAATTATTTTGATAAACTAAATTAATAGAGGAACTATGAAAAAAATATTCATATTATTTATAAACTTTTTATTTTGCGCATCAATATCACAAAGTGATGCTATAAATGTTGCAGAAAACTTTTTCTACCATAAGAAAAATCCTGAGAATAATACTTTTTCTATAGAATCTGTTGAATTATTTTCAGTAGAGAATACAAATACCTTCTATGTTATAGAATTAAGCCCTCAAGGATTTATTTTAATAAGCTATGATGATTTAATCAAACCTGTACTAGCATATAGTTTTGAAAATGATTTTAGGTTCGATAATATTCCTTCAAACATTGATTATATATTTAAACTATATAAAAAACAAATTTTAGATCAACAAGAATTTCGGATTGATCCAAATAATGAAATAAGTAATGAATGGATCAAATTTTCAAGAGCTGTTGATTATGAACCACCAACACGTAGCGTAAGTCCTTTAATACAAGCAAGATTTGATCAAGGTTCATCTTGGAATGACATGTGTCCAGAAGACCCTGATGGTCCTGGAGGCAATGTACTAGTAGGCTGTGTTGCAGTATCCATGGCTCAAGTAATGCATTATTGGTCGTATCCTGAGGTAGGCTATGGTTCACATAGCTATAATCATTGGGAGTATGGTAATCAATATGCTAATTTTGGGAATTCATACTATGACTATGAACAAATGCCAAATAATTATGCAACAACTGAGACTCAAGAATTATTATATCATTGTGGTGTTGCCGTTAACATGGGTTATGGAGTAGATGGATCTGGCGCTAATGTATTTGGTAATGGTAATACTGCTGAAAGAGCAATGAAAGATTACTTTTTATTCCAAAACAGCATGGATGGTGTTGAACCATGGCAGTATGGAACTACTGCATACAGAGAACTCTTACAAAATGAATTAAATAATAATAGACCCATGATATATGTTGGATACAGTGATGATGGTGGACATGCATGGAATATTGATGGATATGATGGAGAATATTTTCATAATAATTGGGGATGGGGAGGTTCTCAAAATGGATACTTTTTATTAAGTTCACTCAATGGTTTTGATTATAGCCAAGGTGCTCTTATTGATATTGAGCCTGAAAGTCTTGATAATCCTAATGTAATTCTTCAATCATATAATTACCAAGAATCTATTGGGGATGGGGATTTAGTTGTAAATCCAGGGGAAACAATCAATTTATATACTTCAGTTGAAAATTTAATTCCTTGGACTAATGCTACAAGTATTGAAATGATTTTATCAACTGAAGATGATGATATTATCATTAATAATGATCTTGTATCATTTAACAACCTCTCTCCTGGAAATTCATATACAAATACAAACAATCCTTTTATAGTATCATTTTCTGAAGATATTAGTTTTGATAATCACCAATTACAATTAGATGTTATGTCTTTTGGACCTAATGGTGAATACAATGGAAATCAATATTTTATAGATATCAATGTATCACTTGATCAAACAGGATTTCCTTATCAAGTATCACTTTTAGATGATAATAACCAACCTTACAATGCTATTACTGTTGTCCAATCAGCTCCTTTAATCTATGATATTAATAATGATGGCAATCCAGAAATTTTCTTTGGAGATGATGCAGGATTTTTTCATGGTGTAGATAATAATGGTAATGACTTAAACGGATTTCCAATTCAATTAGAAGGTAATAATTCAGATATATGGGGTTCACCAGTTGCAGATGATATTGATAATGATGGCGAAATTGAATTTGTTATTAGTTCTAAAAATAAGCATTGTTATATTATTGATCAATATGGTAATGTAGAGCTAGATTTTGAGTCATCTCATTATCTAATGGCAACACCTTCTTTAGCAAATCTAGACTTTGATGATGATCTCGAAATTATAGTATATGGCTATTCATCATCTGGAGATATATATGCAATCAATCATGATGGGACAAATGTTCCTAACTTTCCTGTAGAAATTAATGAAAAAATATTAAAGGGTGGTGCAATATATGATTTAAACAATAATGGTAAAGATGATATTGTAGTTGCTACAGAAAATGATGACTTAATAGCAATTATTTATGATGATGGTACAATTTACAATCTATTTACAGGCTCTGATAAATTCAGATCGGCTCCATCTATAATAGATTATAATGGTGAAATAATAATTACGGCAGGTGATGAAAACGGTCATTTTTACGGTATTAGACTTGATGGTTCATTAGCTTTTGATATTATAACTGGTAATAGTATTAAATCATCTGCAGGTTTTATAGAATTAGATAATACACTAGGTATATTTTTTGGATCTGAAGATGGTAATTTATATGGAATAGATATTACAGGTAATTATCTAGAAGGATGGCCACAAAATATATTACAAAACAATAATGAAGTAAAAATCAATTCAAGCCCTGTTTTTTCAGATGTAGATAATGATAATAATCCTGAAGTAATAACTGCTACTGAAGAAGGGCATCTTGTAATTTATAATATTGATGGAACTCCATTTGAGAACTTTCCTATAAGCTATAATTATGGATTCATTAGCTCCCCTACAATTGTTGATATTGATAATGACAATGATTTAGAAGTAGTAATAGGAACAGCACAAAACCTCAGTGTTATTGACTTAAAATATGAATCATCAGATAATTCAAATTATTGGAATACATACCAAGGTGATGAAAGGCGATCTGGTGTATATATATACAGTGGTAATGATATCCTTATTGGTGATTTAAATAGTGATAACCTTATAGATGTATTAGACTTGGTTATGGTTATTAATATTATTATTGGTAATATTGATGCTACAGCATTCCAACTTATCGCTGGTGACTTAAATATAGATGGTACAATAGATGTTCTTGATGTTGTACAATTAGTCAATAATATTCTAAATAATTAATCAAAAAATTATAAAAAACCCTTTAAAAACAACAATCTCCCTTGGGAGATTGTTGTGTCCATTAAGTAAAGAGGTAAAAGGAGTAAGAAGTAGGCAGAGCGTCAACTCTTAATTCTTACATACATAAATTATAATATAAATATTAAATAATAATTGATGTAAGTCACATTTTCTATTTTTATAAACCTAAATAGCCTTTAACATCAGACTGAATACTTTTTTTCAATTTATCATCTTCTTTTAATTTTTGCCTTAGATTTTCTTTACCTTGAGCAATTTTATCTTCTTTGTAAGAAAACCAAGACCCTGATTGTATAATAGCACCTGATTCGATAGCTTTATCTATTAAATCACCCTCATATGATATCCCTTGTCCATAAAGTATATCGAATTCGACTTTTTGAAATGGTGGCGCTAATTTATTCTTTGCAACCTTAACTACAGTTCTATTACCAACAATACTATCGCCATCTTTTAATTGACTTCTTCGTCTAATCTCTAATCTTAAAGAAGAATAAAATTTTAAAGCATTACCCCCTGTTGTTGTTTCTGGGTTACCAAACATTATTCCAATCTTATGCCTAATCTGATTAATGAAAATGACACAAGTTTTTGACTTGTTAACAATACCTGTTAATTTTCTCATCGCTTGAGACATTAATCTAGCCTGTAATCCCATATGAGAATCACCCATAGTACCTTCAATTTCAGCACGAGGAACTAATGCAGCTACTGAGTCTACAACTAGCACATCTAATTCACAGCTTTTAATAAGAGATTCTGCAATTTCAAGTGCTTGTTCACCATCATCTGGCTGTGAAATCAATAAATTATTAGTATCAACACCTATCTTCTCAGCATACAAAGGATCTAATGCATGCTCAACATCTATAAATGCTGCATTACCACCAGATTTTTGCGCTTCCGCTATAATATGTAAAGTTAATGTTGTTTTTCCTGATGATTCTGGACCATATATTTCTACTATTCTACCTTTTGGAACACCACCAATACCAGTTGCAACATCTAATGATAAAGACCCTGTTGAGATTGTTTCTATATCTTTAAGCTTTTTTTTACTATCCCCTAATCTCATAATAGCAGTATCATCTTTTACTTTATTATTAATATCCTTTATAATCTGATCTAAATTAACATTCTTTTTTTTAGCCATGTTCCAAAACTCCTTTATTTTAATATTCTCTAATTACAGCAATTAACTTACCTTGTATTGTAAATTCATCTTCTTCTGATATATATATAATATCATACTTGCTATTCCGAGGATGCAACTCTATACCATTAGAACCTATATAAAAACGCTTTAATGTAGCTTCGCCATTAATACTTGCTATAACAGTATCTCCTGGTTTTGATACTTGAATTTTTTTTGCTATGATATAATCTCCATTTAGGATACCATCTTCAATCATAGAATCTCCTTCTACTTTTAACATAAAATTATCTTTTTGACAATAATTCTCAGGAGCATTTATATATTCAATATGATCATAAACATCAACAGGCATACCTGCTGATACCACACCCAATAAAGGTAATTGATTTTGGATTTTAGATTCTAAAATGGACAGCGCTCGCTTGCCATTAAACCCTTTAACACGCTCTATTTTACCAGCTTTTTCAAGTTCAACTATATACCAATTAACAGTACCAAGTGAATTAAAATTTAGCCCCTTCATAATTTCTATAAATGTTGGTGGCCTATTATTACTATCAGTAAAGCTTTTAATAAAATCAATAAATTTCTGTTTTTTAGGTGATAACATATTTACCCGTAAGTTTCTCGTAAGTATTTTACAAACTATTTATAATATAGGCAAATATTTTTTTATTTTTTTTATTTTAAGAGGAGACGTAGCATATTTAGAGCTACATGAACAGCTATTTCCCTATGATATTTTCTAACTGGCATAAGATTAAATTCTTTTACAATAGCATTATCTTTTACACTAATTGCTATATATATTCTTCCAATAGGCTTATCATCACTTCCCCCAGATGGACCCGATATACCTGTAGTAGAAATACCTATATCTGCATTAAATTTAAGACGAATCTCTTTTGACATAGCTAGAGCCACATCTGAACTGACAGCTCCCTGCTCTTTTAACATCTTTTCACTAATTGATAAATATTGTTTTTTAATTTGATTTGAATAAGAAATTATACTACCAATAAAACATTTAGAACTTCCCGGAACATCTGTTATTATTTTTGATAAATAACCTCCAGTACATGACTCTGCAACAGCTAATTTCTTATTTTGATTTATTAATTCATTAATAACTATTTCCTCTATACTATCATCATCAAAGCCATATACATATTTATTTATCCTAGAAACAATCTGATCCCTAAAAACTAAAAGAGATTTTTCATTATTAATAGCAGATATCCTTATCTTAACACCAATATAACTCGGCAAAAAAGCTACCTTAAAGTCAACCTCCCTAGCTATCATACTACCTAAAATATCACTCAATTTAGACTCATAAATACCTGTTGTAAGTATAGTTGAGGATTTAATAATCCTTTTATAAAAAGGCTTAATATATAAAGGTAATATATAACTTTCAAACATATGCTTCATCTCAAGTGGGACACCTGGCATAATAAACATATTTACAGCACCATGCTTAATAAACATACCAACTGCAGTTCCCTTATCATTAGGTATAGGAGTACTTATGGATAATATCTTAGATTGAGCTTCAAATAACTTTATATCTTTTTTTGCAGAATTAGAATATCTAGATTTTAAATCAGATAAATGCTTGTGATCCAACACTAAATCACAATTAAAATAAGTTTGGAATGCCTTCAAAGTTATATCATCATGAGTAGGGCCTAATCCTCCAGTAACTAAAATAAAATTATAATCTTCATTCAATAATGAATTTATTTCTCTTTTAATTTCTTCAATATCATCATTAAGAGTGATTATTTTTTTAATATCAATTGAATCATATTGAACAATTTGCTGCCCAATCCAAGATGAATTAGTATTAAGAGTAAATCCATTAATCAACTCATCTCCAATACTAACAATAGCAACATTAGACATGAATAAAACCCTGGATAATAATTAAAGTTATAAAACCAGCAATGATATCATCCAACATAATTCCCAAACCATAGTTATAATTCTGAGATCTATAAATAAATGAAGGTTTTAATATATCGAGCAAACGAAATAACAAAAAAGATGCTGCATATATAATAAGACTCTTAGGTAGAAGAAATAAAGCTATCATCATACCAACGGCCTCATCAATAACTATGTATCCAGGATCTTTTTCATTGGACTTAGAGATAAAGTCATAACAGAAATAAAAACCTAAAAAAACATGTAAAATTAATATTAAAAACTGAATCAAAAATACATTAGGAATTAAAAACCATATTAAAGCGATGCAAAAACTTGAAATTGTACCTGGAGCATATTTAAAATCTCCCAAATAAAAATATTTCAAAACAATCTGCTTTAAATCAATCATATTCTTTTATTCTTATAATAATATTGTAAAGCATAGTCCAATCCAGATGCTAATGTAACTAAAGTACAAAAAAACATCATATAATAAATAAAAACATAGTCAATAGCCACGACTGAGTATTCATTTAATATTATTACAAACATAATAGCATGTATACACACAATCTGAAAAAGAGTTTTAATTTTAGCTAATTTTGAAGTAATAAATTGCAAATTATTTGATTTAAAAATATTTCTTAAAAGAGTGACTATAATATCTCTTAAAAAAATTATCATAATCATCCATAGAGGTAAAATATTACTACCTAAAAAGAAATGCAAGGTAAGGAAAACTACTAAAATAAAAATTTTATCAGCGATAGGATCCAAATACTTACCTAACTCTGTAACCAAATTATACTTTCTAGCATAATAACCATCAAAGAAGTCTGTAATTGAAATAATAAAAATTAATAGAAAAGACAATAATAAATAATAAGACTCATCTTGCAACATAAAAATAACAAAAAAAGGAGTCATTAAAATTCTTAGTAAAGAAAGAATATTAGGTAAACTTTTATAAATCATTTATCCTAATTCTATCATTTAATGAATGAGTTAAAGTAAGTTCATCAACATAATCAAAACTAGCACCTACAGGGACACCCCTAGCAAGTCTTGAAACTATAATATTTGTATTTCTCAACTCTTCTATAATATAGCTCGAAGTGGCATCACCCTCTGAAGATGGCTCTAAAGCTATTATGACTTCATTAAATCCACTTAACCTGGAAAATAAATTTGTAAAATTTAATTCATCTGGGCCCAAACCATCTAAAGGACTAATAAGACCCCCTAAAATATGATAAAATCCATTATATCCTGTTTTTTCAATAACAAAAATATCGGTTGGATCTTTCAAAACACACAGCACTTTACTATCTCTTGAAGAATCATCACATATAACACATTCTCCATTTTCTACAAAACTACGACATAAATCATGAAATTCAATTTGACTTTTAACATTAATAATAGCATCAGATAAAGGCACAGCTTTATCTTTATCTGATTTTAAAATATAAATAGCTAAACGCTCTGCTGTTTTCTTACCAATACCTGGCAAATTAGAGAACTCAGATATTAAACTATTTAAACTTTCTGGAACACCCTTCATAATTTAAAATAAACCAGGGACATTCATTCCACCAGTTACTGAGCCCATTTTTTCCTTTGAAATATCATCAACTTTTTTAATTGCATCATTAATAGCCACTAAAATCAAATCTTCCAACATCTCTTTATCATCAGTTATTGCATCAGGATTTATATCTACAGATAATATATTTTTTTTACCACTAACAACAACCTTAACCATACCACCACCAGATTCACCTGAAATTTCTAAAGAATCAATCTCTGACTGAATTTGAGCCATTTTTTTTTGCATTTGTTGAGCTTGTTTCATAAGCCCCCCCATACCACCTTTAGGAAACATAACTTTCTCCTTATCTTAATATTTCACCATCAAATTTTTCTAAAACATCCATAAACAATGGATGTTCTTCATCTTTATTATTACTACCTTTATGACCTAAATTATTTTTTTTAATAAGAGAGCCTTTTTTAATAATAATATCATGCTCTGTATTCAAAATTATATTAAATGCATTTTTAACAGTTTCAATGCTATTCATTAAGGTATCATATATAAAATCACTCATATTATTAACCTTGATAGATATTTCTAAATCAGAAACATCTAATACCTCTATATCACTTAATAATGCGGATACTTTACTGTTTTTTTCATCAATATAGTTAATTACATCATCTATACTACCAACTACTTTCTGAATAGTTAATAAATTTATTGTTTTATTTTCTGAACTAGCTTCAGAATCATTACCCTCTTCTAAAATATTATCATTAGAAAGATTCGTATCTTTTTTATCAATTATATTATTATCAATATTTGATACATTTACTTCATCAGTCTTTTTATCTAGTACAGTATTATTTTCATTATCTTTTGAAATGGGCTTCGAATCACTTTTTTTTTCGAATGAAATATTATCATCAATATCATCTAAACTATTTATTACATCTGATATATTTAAAAATTTATTCAGATTACATAATTTGACCATTAGCAATTCAAGAGCTAAATCACTCTGATTTAATGATTTAATTTTTAACTCAAATTCAAATATCAATTCCATTATATGAATAATATCTAGTTCATGAACTTCAATATTATCACTTAACCACTTACTTATAACTTCATCATTAGAATTACCTAACATTACATATAGTAATTCTCTTAAAAAAGAATTCAAACCTGTCACAAAATCATATACAGATACCCCATCCATAACAATCTGATTAACATATTTAACAACTTTATCAGTATTACCATTATAGATATAATTAAATATTTTCAAATAAGAATCATTACCTACAACTCCTAATGTCTTTTGAATTGATTTCAAATCAATGTTATCTTCACAATAATTCATTATTTGGTCTAAATAACCTAATGCATCCCTCATACTACCATCAGCCTTACGAGCTATTAATTCCAAGCCAATATCATCAAACACTTTTTCTTCAGAGTTTAAAATAATAATTAATTGTTTTTTTATATCATTAATTCTCAACCTACGAAAATCATATCTCTGAGTTCTCGATAAAATAGTTGCAGGCATTTTATGTGGATCTGTTGTAGCTAGAATAAATATGGTATATTCTGGAGGCTCTTCTAAAGTTTTTAATAATGCATTAAAAGCTTCCTTAGTAAGCATATGAACTTCATCTATAATATAAATCTTATATTTTCCATGTGCTGGAGAAACAGAAACATTTTGCCGCAAGCTTCTTATTTCATCAATACCTCTATTTGAAGCAGCATCCATTTCAATAATATCAAATGAAGAATTTATATCTTCTATTTGATTTAATTCTTGTGCCAATATTCTTGCTGTAGTTGTCTTACCAACACCCCTAGGACCACTAAATGTAAAGGCATGCGAAATTCTATTAAATTTTATAGCATTACTTAAAGCTTGAGTTATGTGCTCTTGGCCTATAACTTGCTCAAATTTCTGAGGTCTCCATTTTAATGCTAATACTTTATATCCCATAATTCAATTATCTGTGCACCAATAGTAGAATCTCCTGGTCATATAGAAAAAAAATGAAATTGACTCAATATCAGGATCCTACGGCACATAAATATAATTCCTACCGTTGCTTCCTTCCAGACCTGGCGGAGTTCAGAAAATATTCATTGCGTAGAGCTAATATATCAACATCAATTACATTTCATTTACAATACTCAGCAAAACCCATCTATTGGAATTCAACCCTGCATATAGCGGATTTCAG
>CETH01022794.1_pt1 | contig 64610 bp, 69 predicted proteins | sample 361461 | NCBI WGS metagenome assembly CETH01 (sample SAMEA2622695, study PRJEB7988) | marine metagenome | isolation source: saline water (ENVO:00002010), including | reverse complement strand
TGAATAAAATTAGAATTAGAATAAAAGCTTACGATCATATGTTGTTGGATAAATCAACAGAGAAGATTGTGCGTACAGCAAAAAATACAGGTGCTCTAGTTCTTGGGCCTATACCATTGCCAACGAAAAGAAGTGTCTATACTGTTAATAGATCTGTTCATGTTGATAAAAAATCAAGGGAGCAGTTTCAAATTAAGATACATAAAAGGATAGTTGATTTATTAAATTCTTCATCAAAGACTGTAGATGCATTAATGAAATTAGATATGCCTGCGGGGGTTGATATTGAAATTAAATCATAAAGTTAAATGACTGATAAAGATAAAAATATTAAAAAAGAAGAATCTGAAGAATTAAAAAATTCTGAGCAAACAGTTCCAGAAGTAGAGGAAGCTCCAGAAGCGGAAGCAGCTTCAAAAGTAGAGGAAACTCCAGAAGCGGAAGCGGCTCCAGAAGTGGAAGCAGCTCCAGAGACAGAGGAAGTTTTAGAAAAAATGCCTAATAATGATAATGGTGTTGATTTACCTTTTATTATTGGTACTAAGGTTGGAATGACACAGATTTTTTCATCTAATGGTACTGTTTATCCTGTTAGTGTTATTCAGGCAGGTCCATGTGTTGTAACTCAGATAAAAACTGATAAAACAGATGGTTATAATTCTATACAACTTGGTTTTTCAGATAAGAAGGATTCTAAGGAAAGTAAATCTTTATTAGGCCATTATAGAAAAAGTGGCTCTGTAGCAAAGAAATATTTAAAAGAATTTAGATATCAGAAATCTTCTGATATAGAACTTGGCAAGGAAGTTCTCGTTAATCAGTTTAATGTTGGAGATTTGTTAACTGTTACAGGGACATCTAAGGGTAAAGGTTTTGCTGGTCATATGAAGAGGCATAATTTTAGTGGGGGTAGAGCTTCTCATGGTAAAAATAGCGTTATGAGAAAGGCCGGTTCTATTGGTGCAGGTACGTCTCCAGGAAGAGTATGGAAGGGTACTCGTATGGCTGGTAGAATGGGAGGAGATAAAATAACGGTGAAAAATTTAGAATTGATTAAAGTTGATTTGGATAAGCAATTATTGTTTGTTAGTGGATCTATACCAGGTTCTAATAAAAATGTAGTTTATATATCAAGGACTAATTATGAAAGTTGATTTGTATAATAAAAAAGGCAAGAAAACATCTAAGATAGAGCTTAATGATAAGGTTTTTTCAATAAAGCCGAATGAACATACTATTTATTTAGCTGTTAAATCAGAATTAGCTTCAAGGAGACAAGGAACTTCTAGCTCTAAAACTAGAGGAGAAGTTAGAGGTGGTGGAGCTAAGCCTTGGAAACAGAAAGGTACTGGTCGCGCTAGAATTGGCTCAACTAGAAATCCTTCAAGAGTCCATGGAGGTTCAGCTTTTGGTCCAAAGCCTAGGCAGTATAATGATAAGATTAATAGAAAAGTTAAAAATCTTGCTAGAAAAAGTGCTTTGTCTCAAAAAGTTAAATCTAATTCGTTCAGAGTTGTCGATAGCTTGTTGATGGATACATTTAAAACTAAAGATTTTAGTAATGTATTGGATAGTTTAGAAGTTAATAATATTAAATTAACTATGATAGTTGGTGATAATGATAACAATTTATATTTGAGTTGCAGAAACTTAAATAATATAAGGTTGGTTTCTGCTAAGCATGTTTCAACATATGATATTATTAATTCTAACATGTTATTATTTGATAAAACAGGTGTAGAATTTTTAAATGAGAATTTATAATGAATAATCAAAATATAATATTAAATCCAATATTGACAGAAAAAAGCTCTACTATGATGGAGTCTTTAAATAAATATGTTTTTAGAGTGCATGTTAATGCAAATAAAATCCAAATTAAATCAGAATTGGAAAAAAGATTTAAGGTTACAATAACTAAAGTGACAACGATGAATTTTAAAGGGAAAGTTAAAAATACTACAATTAAGAGCGGTGGACATGTACTTAGAAGTTCTGGCAAAAGAGAATCTTGGAAGAAAGCTATTGTTACATTGAAAGAAGGCGATAAAATTAATTTAGTTGATGGAGATTTTAGTTAGTTATGTCTAATATAAAAAAATTAAAACCGGATACCCCAAGTAGAAGATATATGTCAGTATCTACATTTGAAGATATTACAAAATCGACTCCTGAAAGAAAATTAACGGTTGCTCTTCGTAAGACAGGTGGTCGGAATAATGCAGGAAGAATTACGTCAAGAAGAAGGGGGGGCGGTCATAAGCGTAGATATAGAATTATAGATTTTAAAAGAAATAAATTCGATATGAAAGGCAATGTTATTTCTATTGAATACGACCCAAATAGATCAGCTAGGATTGCTTTGGTTGAATATGAAGATGGGGAAAGAAGATATATTTTAGCTCCAGATGGATTAAAGGTGGGAAATTCTATAATATCATCTAGAGATAATGTTGTGCCTTTTAAAACTGGCAATAATACTTGTTTAAAGGTTATACCTGAGGGATTATTGATTCATAATATAGAAATGAAGCCTTTGAAAGGTGCTCAGCTGGCTAGAAGTGCTGGAACTTTTGCTAAAATTATGGCTAAAGAAAATAATATGGTTACAATTAAATTGCCATCAGGTGAAATGCGAATGATTCATGAGAATTGTCAAGCTACCATAGGGGTAGTTGGGAATAAAAATCATGAGAATATAAAAATTGGTAAGGCTGGTAGGTCTAGATGGTTGGGTAGAAGGCCTAAGGTTAGGGGAGTTGTAATGAATCCTGTTGATCATCCACATGGTGGAGGAGAAGGTAAAACTTCAGGAGGAAGGCATCCTGTTTCACCTTGGGGAACACCCGCAAAAGGATATAAAACACGTAAAAAACATAAAACATCGAATAAATTTATAGTAAAGAGGAGAAAGTAATTGTATGTCTAGGTCTTTAAAAAAAGGTCCATATATTGATTTTAAATTAGAAAAAAAAGTAGATAAGTTAAATGATTCTAATAGAAAAGAGGTTATTAAAACCTGGGCTAGACGTTCTACTATACCACCATCATTTGTTGGTCATACTTTTGCAGTACATAATGGGAATAAATTTATACCTGTTTTTGTTAGTGAAAATATGGTTGGGCATAAATTAGGAGAATTTGCTCCAACTAGGATATTTCGATTGCATTCTGGTGATAGAAAAAAATAGGATTTTTTATGGAAACGGTAGTTAAATTAAAATATATAAAGCAGTCAGCAAAAAAAATTAGATTTGTTTTAAATGATATTCGTGGTGTAAAGGTTAATCATGCATTGAACAAACTTGATAAATTAAATAAAAAAGCTGCATTTGCAATTGCAAAGGCGATTAGATCTGGTTTATCTAATTTAACGAGTAATAATATTGATGATAATTTTAATCAAGAGGATTATTATATAGATGAGGCATATGTTGATCAAGGCCCGGTTATGAAACGTTTTAGGCCTGCTGCCATGGGAAGGGCTACTCCTATTTTAAAGAGATCGAGTCATTTAACATTGAAATTGAAAAAAAATAGTAAAGGAGCATAGGTTTTGGGACAAAAAAGTAATCCAATAGGTTTAAGGTTAGGTATTAATAAGTCATGGGATTCTGTTTGGTTTGATGAAAGAAACTTTGCCGATAGAATTAAAGAAGATTTAGTTATAAGAAATTATGTTATGTCTAGATATGCATCAGCAAGTATTTCTAAAGTTATTATAAATAGGACTTCAGAAAAAGCATCTGTTACTATAAATACTGCCCGTCCTGGATTAATTATTGGAAAGGGTGGAGTTGAGGTAGATTCTTTAAAGAAAGCTTTAAATAAATTGGTTGGCTATGATGTACAGGTTAATGTATCTGAAATTAAAAGGCCTGCATTAGTAGCTAGGTTAGTTGGTCAAAATATTGCTCAGCAATTAGAGAAGAAAGTTAATTATAGAAGAGCTGTTAAAAAATCTATTCAAAGTACTATGCAGTTGGGTGCAGGTGGAATTAGAGTATGTATATCAGGTAGATTAAATGGTGCAGAGATTGCAAGAAGCGAAACTTTTAGAGAAGGTCGAGTTCCATTGCATACTTTAAGATCTGATATTGATTATGCTCATGTCGAAGCTAATACTGCATATGGTATTATTGGTATTAAGGTATGGGTTTTTAACGATAAAATATAAATAAAGAAGAAAAAAATGTTATCACCTAAAAAAGTAAAAAGAAGAAAAATACAAAAAGGAAGAATGAAGGGTATGTCAACTAGGAGTGACTTTGTTGCTTATGGGACATATGGATTAAAGGCTCTTGAATCAGGGTGGATAACAAGTAGACAGATAGAGGCAACAAGAATTTCAATATCTAGGAGAGTGCGTAAGTTGGGTAAAATGTGGATTAGAATATTTCCAGATAAACCAATTACAAAGAAACCTGCAGAAACAAGAATGGGTAAGGGTAAAGGTTCTCCTGAATATTGGGTTTCAGTAGTTAAACCAGGAAGAATACTTTTTGAGATTGATGGGCTAGATTTTGAACAGGCTAAGGAAACTTTTAGAGCCTGTTCACATAAATTACCAATTAAGACTAAGTTAGTTCCAAGGAGAGAATTCTAGATTTATGGCAAAGGAAAAAAATATTAAGGATATGAGTATTGAGGAATTAGAGGCAAAGCTTGCAGATTGTAATGATGCTCTATTTAATTTTAGATTTCAGAGATCTTTGCAGCAATTAGAACATCCTCAAGTTATAAAACAAACAAAAAAAGAAATTGCAAGGGTAAAAACCTATATAAGGCAATATCAATTAAAGCTTAAATAAAATTATGGATAATAAAAATAAAAGAAGACAATTAATAGGAACAGTTTCATCTAATAAGATGGATAAAACAATAGTAGTTTTGGTTCAGAGAAAGGTCTCTCATCCAATATATAAAAAATATGTTAATAAAAGTAAAAAATACTATGCTCATGATCCGAATAATTTATGTTCTTTAGGTGATGTTGTGGTGATTGAAGAATCAAGACCTGTAAGTCGCTTAAAAAGATGGCGTGTTAAAAATATACAACAAAAGGCGGTTAGTTAATAATGGTTCAACAAGAAACAAGATTAAAGGTAGCAGATAATACAGGTGCAAAAGAGGTTTTATGTATTAAAGTTTTAGGTGGTTCAAGAAAAAGATACGCTAAAACAGGAGATTTGATAGTTATTACAGTTAAAAAGGCTATTCCTGGATCAAATGTTAAAAAGGGTGAAGTCCATAAAGCTGTTGTAGTTAGAACTCGCAAAGAATTAAAAAGAAAAGATGGTTCATATATTAGGTTTGATGATAATGCAGCTGTATTGGTAAATGATAATAAAGAACCTAAAGGTACAAGAGTTTTTGGTCCTGTTGCTAGAGAATTAAGAGAAAAAAAGTTTATGAAAATACTATCATTAGCTCCAGAGGTAATATAAAATATGGATAGAATTAAAAAAGATGATAATGTAAAGGTTATCGCAGGTAATTATAAAGGTCAAACAGGTAGAGTTTTGAAATTGATGCGTGATAAAAACAGGGCTTTAGTAGAAGGTATTAATAAAGTTAAAAAGCATATGAGACCAACTCAGGATAATCCTCAAGGAGGAATTGTTGAAAAGGAAATGTCTATTCATTTATCAAATTTAATGTTATTAGATAAATCAAAGCCTATTAAGGTTGGTTTTAAAGTTTTAGATACGGGTAAAAGGGTTAGAGTTAATAGAAAAAATAATAATATTATTAAATAATTATGGCAGAGCAAAAATATATACCAAGGCTTAGAGAACAGTATGATTCTGAAATTATTTCTAAATTAAGTAAAGATTTAGATATAAAAAATAGAATGAGTGTACCTAAAATATTAAAAGTATCTATTAATATGGGTTTAGGTGATGCTAAAGAAAATAAGAATGGATTAAAACAGGCTGTTGAAGAGTTAACGAATATAGCAGGGCAGCAAGCTGTTATAACTAGAGCAAAGAAAGCTATATCTAATTTTAAGTTAAGAGAAGGAGATCCCGTAGGTGTTAAGGTTACTCTTAGAGGTAATAGAATGTATGAATTTTTTGATAGATTGATATCTGTTTCTATACCGAGAATTAGAGATTTTAGAGGTCTCCCATCAAATGGTTTTGATAAATTTGGTAATTATAATTTTGGAATAACAGAGCAAATTGTTTTTCCTGAAATAGATTATGATAAAGTTAGTGCAATAAGAGGTATGAATTTAACAATTGTAACATCTGCAAAAGATAGTTTGCAGGCTCATAGTTTATTGAAGGCATTTGGTTTTCCAATTAAAGATTTAGGTTAAAAATATAAGGTTAAAATATGGCAAAGAAATCTAAAGTAGTCAAAAATATGCAAAGGCAAGAGTTGGTAGCTAGGTTCGCATCTAGAAGAGAGAAGTTGAGGGCTATTGTTAAAAGCCCTAATTCATCTTTTGCTGAAAAAAGATTAGCTTATCAAAAATTAGAAAAAATGCCAAGAGATGCAAATCCTATACGTGTTAGAAATAGATGCAATTTAACAGGAAGACCTCGTGGTGTTTATAGAAGATTTGGACTTTCAAGAATTAGTTTAAGAGAAATGGTTAACAATGGTTTGATACCAGGAGTAAAAAAAGCAAGCTGGTAAATGCAATAAATTTTAGAGGAAAATTTTTATGAGTATGAGTGACCCTATAGCAGATTTTTTAACAAGGATAAGGAATGCACATATGGCTTCTAAGCCATGGGTTGAAATTCCATCTTCAAATTTAAAAATTAGAATATCATATGTTTTAAAAGAAGAAAAATTTATAAGAGATTATGTTTTAATAAAAGATGATAAGCAAAATGTTCTTAGATTGTATTTGAAGTATGATTATGATAATAATCCTGTTATACATGGTCTTAGAAGAGTTAGTAAGCCTGGATGTAGAAAATATTTGCCATCTAAAAATAAATTTAGAGTATTAAATGGTATGGGTATTTCAATAATGACTACATCAAAGGGTGTTATGTCAAATAAGAAGGCTAAAAAATTAAATGTTGGTGGGGAAGTATTATGTCAAGTATGGTAAAAATTAAGGAAATAATATAATGTCAAATATTGGCAAACAACCAATTCAAGTACCTGATGGTGTTAATATTAGTGTAAGTGATTCGAATATTGCTATTAAAGGTTCTTTAGGTGAATTAGATCTAAATTTTGATTCTAGTATAAGTGTAGTGAATGAAAATAATCAAATTATTGTTAAACGTCCATCTGATAGTAAAAAACATAAAGAATTACATGGTTTATATAGGGCTTTGATTTACAATATGATTTCAGGTGTTACTAATGGGTTTTCAAAAGAGCTTACTTTGGTTGGGGTAGGTTATACTGTAGAGAAAAAAGGTGATTTTCTATTGGTTAATGCGGGGTACTCTCATCCAGTATATGTTCAGATTCCTGAAAATATTACCATTGAAGTTCCAAGTGTTACATCGCTTATTATAAAAGGAGTCAGTAAGCAAAATGTAGGCGATATGGCTGCAAAAATTAGACAAATACGTAAACCTGAACCTTATAAAGGAAAAGGAATCAAGTATTCAGATGAAAGAATTAGAAGAAAAGCAGGTAAAACTGTAGGAGCAGGAGCAGGATAAAATGGCAAAAACAAGTATAAAAAGAAAAAATTGGTTAAGAAAAAAAGTTCGTACTAAAAATTCATTAGGCGTACTTGGTAGATATCCTAGATTAGTTGTTTTTAAATCTAATAAACATATTTATGGTCAATTAGTTGATGATAATAAGGGACATACATTATTATCAAGTTCTACTATGGACAAAGTATTGTCAAAAGATTTAAAATCAGCAAAATCAAAGATGGATCAGAGCAAAATTGTTGGTTTAGCTTTAGCTGATAAAATTCAAAGTAATAAAATTAAAAAAATCATTTATGATAGAAATGGTTATGAGTATCATGGTAGAGTAAAAGCTTTAGCTGATGCAATGCGAGAAAAAGGTGTTAATTTTTAAATAAGAAAGTTGATTTATGAATAATAATATAGTTAATCCAACTGATTTACAATTAAATGATGAGGACGTTGTTCAAATTAAGAGGGTCTCAAAAGCTACAACGGGTGGCAGGAGAATGAGATTTAGAGCAATTGTTGTTGTCGGTGATGGGCAAGGTCATCTGGGTATAGGATTTGGTAGAGCTAATGAGGTAGCAGCTGCAGTAGATAAAGCCAAAAATACAGCAAAGAAGAATATTTTTAAAGCTCCTCTAGTTAATGGAACTATACCACATAGACTAGATATTAAATATGGATCTGTAAAACTTATGCTTAAACCTGCCTCACCTGGTACTGGAATTATAGCTGGTGCATCTGTTAGGTCTGTTATGGAGCAAATTGGAGTTACTGATATATTAACAAAAAATACAGGTTCTACTAATCCTGTGAATGTTGTAAAGGCTGTTGAATATGGATTGAAAAAATTAAGAGATCCTTTAACTGTATCAAGACAAAGAGGAATAAAAATAAAAGAGTTGTTTAACTAAAATTATTATGTCAAAAGATAAAAAACAAAAATTAGAAATTAAATTAGTTAAGAGTGCAATAGGTTATAATATTAATAAAAAAAATACCCTTAAGGCTTTAGGTTTAACTAAAATGAATAAAGTGGTTATTAAAAATAAAGATAATGCAATTTTGGGTATGATTAAAAAAGTTTTTCACTTAGTTGAAGTTAAGGAGTTATCATGAGTTTTAAATTAACACCAGCTAAAGGTTCTACAAAAAATAGAAAAAGAATTGGAAGAGGTAATGCTTCTGGTCAAGGTAGAACAGCAGGTAAGGGCCATAATGGTTATAAATCAAGATCAGGTACTAAAGCAAAATTGCATTTTGAAGGAGGACAAACCCCATTAGCTAGGCGTTTACCTAAGAGAGGTATGAAGATTTTTTCTAAGAGTTATAGACATAAAGTTGATTATCAAATAGTTAATTTAGGTGATTTGTCATCATTGAAAGTTAAAAAAATAGATTCTAAAGTTCTATTTGAAAAAGGTATAATTAAAAAAGTTAATTTACCAGTTAAAATTTTAGCTAATGGTGAGTTTGATAAAAAAATGGATTTTTCTTTTAATATGTTTAGTAAAACTGCTATTGAAAAAATTGAAAAATTAGGTGGGAAGGTTACTTTTATTTAGTGAAAAAATTTATTAATATATTTAAAATAGCTGATTTAAGGAAGAAATTAGCTTTTACTGCAGGTCTATTGCTAGTCTATCGATTAGGCGGCAAGGTTCCTGTCCCAGGTATAGATAAGGGTGCTTTAAAGGCTTATATGGAAGGGGCTATAGGTCAAAATTCTTTATTAGGACTTTATGATACATTTGTTGGTGGATTTTTCTCTCAAGCTTCTATTTTTACTTTAGGTATTATGCCATATATATCGGCATCAATTATTATTCAACTATTAGGTGCTGTGATACCTTACTTTCAGAGGTTGCAAAAAGAAGGAGAACTAGGTAGAAGAAAAATTATTCAATTAACACGATATGGCACTGTAATTATTGCAACTATGCAAGCTATTGGGGTATCTATTTATTTATCAAGTTTAACTGCCCCAAATTCTGATGCACCAATTGTTATAATTGGTGGTTTAGCATTTTCTATAGTTACTATTATAACTTTAGTTACAGGTACTATATTTATTATGTGGCTAGGTGAACAAATATCAGATTATGGATTAGGAAATGGTATATCATTAATCATTATGTGTGGTATTTTAGCTAATTTACCATTTATTTTGCAATTAGAATGGGATAGTGGTCTTATTAGTGATAATCCATACAGATACATAATGCTTTTAGTATTAATGTTTCTAATTACTTTATTTGTTGTTTGTGTAACAACAGGTACAAGAAAAATACCAGTTCAATATGCTAAAAGAGTTGTGGGAAGAAAAGTTTATGGAGGCCAGGCTACTCATATACCTTTAAAAATATTAACTACAGGTGTAATGCCAATAATTTTTGCACAAGCTTTAATGTTTATTCCTAGCACCCTTGCATCTTTTTGGCCAGGTAGTGGATTTAGTGAATTTATGAATGAAGTTTTTTCTCCTACTCATACAGTTTATAATTTATTTTTTGCTTTATTAATTATTGTTTTTACATATTTTTATACAGCTATAGCATTTAATCCAGTTGATGTAGCAGATAATATGAAAAAACAGGGAGGCTTTATACCTGGCGTTCGTCCGGGTAAAGCTACGGCAGATTATATTGATAAAATTTTAACTAGAGTAACGCTTCCTGCTTCATTATTTTTGGGTTTGATAGCAATTTTACCGGCTATTTTATTCTCATTATTTAATGAAGAAGTTAGTTATTCATTGATGGCATTTTATGGTGGTACAAGTTTAATAATAATTGTAGGTGTTGCATTAGATACTTTGCAGCAAGTAGAATCTCATTTATTAATGAGAAATTATGATGGTTTTTTGAAAAGTGGTAGAATAAGAGGTAGAAGTAGACGTTACTAATTGACTTTAGTAGTTATATCATAATATGATTTTTTTAAAAAATAATTCTGAAATTGAAAATTTATATTATGCAGGTCAAGTTGTAAAAGAAACCTTATTAATGCTAGAAGAGCATATTATTCCTGGTGTAACAACTTTGGATTTAGATAAAATGGCAGAAGAGTTTATTTTGTCTAAAAAGTCGAAGCCGGGCTTTAAAGGGCTGTATGGTTACCCTGCAACATTATGTACTTCTGTTGATGATCAGGTAGTGCATGGCTTACCTAATAATAAAAAGTTAGAAGAAGGCCAAATAATTGGTATTGATGTAGGTTCAATATACAATGATTATTATGGTGATCATGCTAAAACATTTTCTGTAGGATCTATTAGTTTAGAAAAGAAAAAATTAATGGATATAACTAGAGAATGTTTATATAAGGGAATTAATGAGGCTAAAGTTGGTAATAAAATTGGTGATATAGGTTATTCTATACAGAAGCATGCAGAATCTAATGGATTTAGTGTTGTAAGAGATTTAGTAGGCCATGGTATAGGAAAAAAATTACATGAGGAACCTCAAGTACCAAATTTTGGTATAAAAGATACTGGTGTTATTATTAAGCCTGGTTTATGTTTAGCTATTGAACCAATGATTAATATGGGATCTTATGAAGTGTATACTAAGAATGATGATTGGACTATATGTACTAAAGATGGAAAGCCTTCTGCTCATTTTGAACATTCTATTGCGATTACAGAAAATGAAATAAAAATATTAAGTGAATAAGTATGGCTAAAGAAAAAAATATAGAAGTTGATGGAGAAATAATAGAAACATTGCCTAATGCAATGTTTAAGGTTATTTTAGAAAATGGGCATGAAGTTTTAGCACATGTTTCCGGTAAAATGAGAATGCATTATATAAAAATTTTACCAGGTGATAAAATTAAACTTGAATTATCTCCATATGACTTATCAAGAGGAAGGATAACATTTAGGTATTAAATGAAAGTAAGAGCATCAGTAAAGAAAATATGTATTAAATGCCAAGTTATAAGAAGACATGGTGTTGTTAGAGTTATTTGTGAAAACCCAAAGCATAAACAAAGACAGGGTTAGTAAATGATTATTATTAAGGAGGTGCAGTTTGGCTAGAATATCAGGAGTAGATTTACCAAGAAATAAATCTATACTTATATCTTTATCATATATATATGGTATCGGTAGATTTCAATCAAAAAAGATTTTGGAGGCAATTGGTATAGACCATAGTATTAAAACGGGAGATTTATCTGAAGAGCAAATTCTATCTATTAGAAATAAACTTGATGATTATAATGTTGAGGGTGAATTAAGAAGTCAAGTTGGAAGAAATATTAAAAGATTAATAGATATTGGAACATATAAGGGTTCAAGGCATAAAAATGGTTTACCTGTTAATGGTCAAAATACAAAAAATAATGCTAGAACTCGAAAAGGTAAAAAGAGAACAGTAGCAAATAAGAAGAAAGCAGTTTAGGAGATTTATAATAATGGCTCAAAAGAAAATACACAGAAAAAAGAAAAGAACAAAAGTTGATCCTGAAGGCATAGCTTTTATTAAATCTACATTTAATAATACTATAATATCCCTTACTGATAAGTATGGTAATTCTATATCTTGGTCAAGTTCGGGTTCTGTTGGTTTTAAAGGTTCAAGAAAAAGTACTCCTTTTGCGGCAGCTCAAGCAGCTGAAAAAGCAGGTGCGGAAGCAATTTCTAGAGGTTTAGTGAGTGTAGAAGTTAGAGTTAAAGGGCCAGGAGGAGGAAGGGAATCAGCGGTAAGAGCATTAAAAGCATGTGGTCTTAATATTACTGCAATAATGGATGTTACTCCTATACCTCATAATGGTTGTAGGCCACCTAAAAAGAGAAGAGTATAATAAAAAATTATGGAGAATTTATAATAATGGCTAGATATAATGGACCAAGAGCAAGAATAGTAAGAAGATTAGAATACCCTGTATTTGAGTCTTCTAAATTTTCGTCATTACGTAAAAATTATGCTCCAGGTCAGCATGGACCAACTCAAAGACGAAGAAAATTATCTAACTATGGTATTCAGTTAAGAGAAAAACAAAGAATTAAATATTTATATGGAGTGCTTGAAAAACAATTTAGAAATTATTTTAAAAAAGCAGCTTCAAAGGAAGGTGCAACAGGTCATAATTTATTGATTATGTTAGAATCTAGATTGGATAATACTGTATATAGATTAGGCTTAGCTCCAACTAGAAGAGCTGCAAGGCAATTGATTAATCATAAGCATTTTTTAGTAAATAATAAAGTTGTAAATATACCTTCTTATTTATTAAGTGAAGGTGATGTTGTGCAGGTTAGAGATAAAAGTAAAAGATTTGCTATATTTCAAGATTCTATGAGGAGAATACAGGGAGATAATCCAGCTCCTTGGTTAACTATAGACAAAGGTAAACTAAATGGAGTTTTTAATAATGCTCCAAATAGGGATGAAATTCCTGAAACGGTAAATGAACAATTAGTTGTAGAATTATATTCAAAATAAAAGAATAAGGATATTAAAATAATGAATAATAAATATTTCCAAGATATAAAAGTTACTATTAATGAGGAATCTAAAAATAAGGCGACTTTTAGTGCAGAGCCTTTTGAAAGAGGTTATGGTGTTACTATAGGTAATGGTATTAGAAGAACTCTATTAACAGCTCTTCCAGGTGCTGCTATTACTTCATTGAAAATTGATGGTGTTTCCCATGAGTTTACTACAATAGAAGGTGTATCAGAAGATATTTGTGATATTATTTTAAATCTTAAAAAAGTTAGATTTAAATTAGATGATGATTCTGCGTCATCAGAGTTGATTAATTTTGATATTCAAGGTCCAGTAGCGTTTAAGGCTTCTGATTTGAATAAACATCTTAGTGAGTTCAAGGTATTAAATGGTAAACAGCATATAGCAACTATTAATTCTAAAGAAAAAATGAATTTTGAAATTAGAGTATCTAGAGGGAAGGGATATTCAACTGCAGATAAAAATAAAAGATCTGATGATACGGTGAATACAATTCCTATTGATTCCATATATAATCCTATCGTTAATGTTGCATGGGATGTACAAACTTTACCTGCATCAATAGAAGGTCATGAAAAATTAGTTTTAGAAGTAGAATCTGATGGTTCTACAAGTCCTAAAGATGCATTGAATCATGCTGCAAAAATAATGGCACAGCATCTTACATACTTTTTATTTGATGATTCTTCAAATATTAGAGCAGTTAATGATGATGAATTAAATGAAGCATTAGAAGTAAAAAGTATTTTATCTAAATCTATTGATGAGATGGAGTTGTCTGTTAGAAGTCATAACTGTTTACAGGCTGCAGGTATTTACACTATTGCAGAATTAGTTTCAAAAGAAGAATCTGAAATGTTAAAGTTTAAGAATTTTGGTAGGAAATCATTAACTGAACTTACAGAAAAATTAACAGCATTAGACCTTAGATTCGGAATGGATATATCCGTTTATATGGAGGATTAGTATTAATGAGACATTATAAAAGAGGTAGAAAATTAAATCGTACAGCTAGTCATAGATCTGCTTTATTAAGTAATTTAGCTTCAGCTTTTGTTATTAATAAGCAAATCGTTACAACTCAGCCAAAAGCTAAGGAGCTAAAGGGTTTTGCTGAAAGATTGATTACGTATGCTAAAAAAGATTCTTTGCATGGTAGACGTTTAATATTGAAAAATATTAAAGGTAGTAATAAAAAGAAAATAGCAGATATATTAATTCATGATTTAGCTCCAAACTATAAAGATAGAAATGGTGGTTATACAAGAATTATTAAATTAGATAATAGAAAAAATGATAATGCAAAAATGTGTATTATTGAATTTGTAGATTTGAAAGTAGATAATGATTCTACTGATAATGATAAAAGTGAAGAAAGCACTGAATGATAAAATTAGATTTTTATATTTATTCTTTTAAATCATTAAGGGCTCTGATATTCAAGGCCCTTTTTGTTATATATGCGAATAATTTTATTTATGGTTCAAATATTTTATTAAATAATATAGATAATAATTGTATTTGGCTTAAATATAGTTCTATCGAAGATTCTGTTTTTGCTGATAATATGATTGATTTTTTAATTGACAATCAGGTTAATAAAGTTTTTTTTGAAACTTATACTGATGGTGAAATTCTTTATAAAGAAAATAAAAGGATTTTTGAATCTTTAAATGGATATTTTCAAGATATAAACATATCAGGAAATGATACTACTTCCTTGAGAGGCTATAACCCTAATCAGGAGGATACCACTTTCTCAATTATATCTAATCCAGTATCGTATTTTTTTACAAAGATTGATAGTATAGATGATATTAAAATATATGCTTGGTTAGATATGTATAAGTTATGGGATAAGAATTTTTATCCTGATGATAAAAACCATTTTTATTATAAATGTCCAGAATGTTTAGAAAGTGATATGAATGGTAGATCTGATAAACTAATTAAATTAGATAAAATTCAATCTTTAGAATGGGAGGGAATTTTTTTATCTCCTTTGCATCCAAATGTTAATATATATTTAATGAATATTGTAAGTGAAGTGCTAAAAAAATATAATTTTGATGGTTTATTATTAGATTATGTAAGATATCAAAATTATTATTATGGTTATAATGATATAGGCCTTCAATTATTTGAGGATACTTATAATTTTAGTCCTCTTGATTTGGATAGAGGTATTATATCCAAATATTTTAATTATTCAGATGTGGAAATAGATTCTATGCAAACCCTGTGGGATAATTATAGAATAGATAAAGTTACAGATTTAGTTTTAAATATAAAGCAAAATATAGATTCTCTAAATTATGAACTATTAGTATCTGTTAATTCTACACCTGAAGAATCTGAAAATAGATGGTATCAGAATTGGTCTAATTGGATAGATAACGGATTGGTAGATTATGTTATAGTTCAAAATTATAATACTGATTTTTATGATTTTAATTATAAGAATAAAATGTTATCTAAGAAATCTAATTTAGAAAAAGTTATTATTGGACTTAATATATATGGTGATAATAATATAGATTTGGCTAATAAAATTTTAGCTTTAAGATTGCAAAATTTCAATAATATTAGTTTATATTATTACGAGGATTATAAAAGTCAAATTAATTGGTATAAACCCATATATGATGTTTTAAATTTTAATATAAATTATGAATAAAAGAATTATAAAATCTCCGATTGGTAAAAAATTAACTTGTAAGGGCTGGCATCAAGAAGCAGCTTATAGAATGTTGCAGAATAACTTAGATCCTGATGTTGCTGAAAATCCTGATGATTTAATAGTGTATGGTGGTTTAGGTAAGGCTGCAAGAAATTGGGAGTCATTTGATAAAATTATTTCTAGTTTAAAGAATTTAGAAGAAGATGAAACCTTATTAATACAATCTGGTAAACCCGTTGCAATTTTCAAAACACATAAGCATTCACCTAGAGTATTAATTTCAAATTCTATGCTCGTTCCTAATTGGGCTAATTGGGAGCACTTTAGAGAACTGGATAAGAAAGGTTTAATGATGTATGGGCAAATGACAGCTGGTAGTTGGATATATATAGGGACTCAAGGTATTCTACAAGGTACTTATGAAACTCTTGCAGAGGTAGCTAGAAAACATTTTGGAGGTTCATTAAAAGGAACTATTACTTTAACTGCAGGATTAGGAGGTATGGGAGGTGCTCAACCATTAGCTGTAACTATGAATGAAGGTGTAAATATAACAGTAGAGATTGATGAATCTAAAATTGATAGAAGAATTGAAACTAAATATTTAGATAAAAAATGCTATGATTTTCATGAAGCTATTAAATTAGCTTTAGATGCTAAAGAAAAAGAAATTGCATTATCTATAGGCTTGCTAGGCAATATTGCTGATATATTACCTCAATTTATAGAAAATAATATTATTCCTGAAGTACTTACTGATCAAACTTCTGCACATGATGAATTAAATGGTTATTATCCCAATAATATTTCTTTTGAAGATGCTATAAATCTTAGGAAAATTAATCCTGATAAATATATTTCTGAATCATATAGAACAATGGGTGAACATTGTAAGGCTATGTTGAAAATGCAAGAAATGGGTTCAATCGTTTTTGATTATGGAAATAATATTAGAGGGCAGGCAAAGGAATATAGTAATGTTAAAAATGCATTTGATTTTCCTGGATTTGTTCCTGAATATATTAGACCTTTATTTTGTGATGGTAAGGGGCCTTTTAGATGGGTGGCATTATCAGGCAATCCAGAAGATATTTATAAAACTGATAAAAAAATATTAGAATTATTCCCTAATGATAATGCACTAAAAAGATGGATTAATATGGCTCAAGAAAAAGTTGCCTTCCAAGGTCTGCCATCAAGAATATGTTGGCTAGGATATAGAGAAAGAAATATTTTTGCAGAAGCAATAAATCAAATGGTTAGAAATGGTGAATTAGAGGCTCCAATTGTTATTGGAAGAGACCATTTAGATTGTGGTTCTGTAGCATCTCCAAATAGAGAAACAGAAGCTATGAAAGATGGGTCAGATGCTGTTGCTGATTGGCCTATATTAAATGCATTATTGAGTACTGCAGGAGGAGCAAGTTGGACATCCATACATCACGGTGGTGGTGTAGGATTAGGATTTTCTATACATGCAGGCTTAGTTATTGTAGCTGATGGAAGTAAGGAAATGGATGAACGATTAAATAGAGTTTTAACTAATGATCCTGGTTTAGGTGTTGCTAGGCATGTAGATGCTGGATATGATAGAGCAGTAAGAGTCGCAAAAGAAAGAAATTTAAAATTACCTACTTAAAAGATTGAAAACAAAAATTATAAATATATCTAAAATTTATAGTTGGGATACAGACCTTAATTGTTTAGATGTAAAATTAAATCAAGAAATTCTAATTCAAAATAATAGTATTATTGAAATTAATAATACTATATCTGATGAAGTTGATAAAGTTATTGATGCAAAAGGTTGTATTGCAACACCAGGTTTTATTGATTCTCATACTCATCCTATTTTTATAGGTAATAGATCTAATGAATTTATAATGAGGTTATACGGGAAAAGTTATAATGATATTAAAGAATCTGGTGGAGGAATATTATCTTCAATTAAAAATGTAAGACAGGCTTCATTTGAAGAATTATATTTAGCATCTTTAGATAATATAAAACCTTTTATTAATTATGGAACTACTACCTTAGAGGCAAAGTCAGGATATGGTTTAACATTTGAGGATGAAATAAAATCTCTTAAAGTAATTGATAAAATTAATAAAGAATTAGAAATAGATATTATACCTACTTTTTTAGGTGCTCATGCTATACCAGAAGAATATTCTACAGAACAATATGTTGATATTATATGTAATGAAATGATTCCTCAAATTGCAAATGATAAATTAGCAGTTTTTTGTGATGTCTTTTGTGAAGAAGGTTATTTTGATATAGAACAAAGTAGAAAAATTCTTGAAACAGCAAAAAAATTTGGATTAATACCAAGAATCCATGCTGATGAATTTAAATATTTTGGTGCATCTAAATTAGCAGCTGAATTAGGAGCAGCTTCTGCAGATCATTTAATGGTTATTGGTAATGAAGGCATGGAAGCCTTAGCGCAATCTGATTGCATAGCTACACTATTACCAGGAACAACTTTTTTCCTTAATAAAGATGAGTATGCTAATGGTAGGCGTCTTATAGATGCTGGCTGCTCATTAGCTTTAGCATCAGATTTTAATCCCGGAACTTGTACTATTAGATCCTTGCCAAATATTATGTTATTAGCTATGCAACATTGTGGGCTTACTTTAGATGAGGCTTTTTTGAGTGTAACATATAATGCTGCTAAATCATTAAAAAGAAATGAAGATATAGGTTTAATTCAAGAAGGCTATAATGCAGATATCCTATTATGGAATATTAATGATTTAAGAGAAATACCATATTGGCATGATTCTGCTAATATTAAAATTGATACTATTATTAAAAAAGGTTTAATCTATAATTAATAATTATTAATGAAACTCTTTATCAAATATTTTGTGTTCACAATATGTTTATCAACCTTATTCTCCAAGGAAAATATAATGTGGGCAAAAACATTTGGAGGGATAAATTATGAAATCAGTAGCACACTCCAGATAACTAGCGATAATGGTTTTATAATAATTGGCAGGACTAACTCTTATGGAGTTAATACAGATGTTTGGCTAATTAAAACTGATAATATGGGTAATGAAGAGTGGAGTAAAACATTTGGAGGAAATCATAGTGATGTGGGTTATGCAGTTCAGGAAACTAGTGATGGTGGATTTATTTTAACGGGCGGATATGGACGCAAAGGTAGATTTGATGGTAATAGTTATACTTGGCTAATCAAAACTGATAATAAAGGCAATGAGGAATGGAATAAAAAATTTGGAGGAAACTATTATGATTCGGGACAAGGGGTTCTACAAACTGATGATGGTGGATTTATTATATTAGGAACTCAACAAATTGTTAAATATGGATATAGTAATATTTGGCTAATTAAAACTGATAGTGAAGGTAATTTAGAATGGGACAAATTATTTAATGGTCATGGTAGTGAAGTTATTCAACAAACCAGAGATGGTGGATTTATAATAATTGGCAGAGATGATTATGATATTTTGCTAATTAAAACTGATAATAAAGGTAATGAGGAATGGAATAAAAAATTTGGAGGGAGTGGTATTGATTTTGGTTATTCTGTTCAACAAACAACTGATGATGGATTTATCATAATAGGAGATACTCAATCTTTTGGAAATGGTAATAATCTAAAAAAAGATATTTGGCTAATCAAAACTGATAATAAAGGTAATAAAGAGTGGAGTAAAACTTTTGGAGGGATTGATAATGAATTTTCTGGGTCAGTTTTACAAACTATAGATGGAGGATTTATTTTAATTGGGACAACCCATTCTTTTGGAAATATTTTTGGAGCCGTTTGGCTAATTAAAACTGATAATAAAGGCCATGAGGAATGGAATAAAAAATTTGGTGGAAATAGTGATGGTAATTCAGTTTTACAAACTGATGATGGTGGATATATTATAGTAGGAGACACTCAATCTTTTGGAAATGGATTTAGTGATATTTTGCTAATTAAAACAGATTCAAAAGGGAATTCTCAACTATTAGAGTAGAATTTTTCCGCTTGGTTTATTAAGCGGAAGAGATAATAATTATTAATCAATAATAAGGTTAACAATATCTAGTATATCTAAGATATTATATTCATTATCATTATTCATATCAAAGCAAATTGTACAATTATTATTAAATAAAATACAATTAGTTAAATCAATGATATCAATAACATTAATTGAACCATCTTCATTGAGATCTCCAGATAAAATACAATATTGGCTATTATATGGATTTGCTCCAATATCTGAAATAGATCCATCAATATCTAATAGATTGGGATTACCTGAATCAATACAAGGAGAAAAATCTGATAGTTCAAAGTTTAGATGTTCTGAATCTAAAAAATCAGGATTTTCATAAAGAACTCCTGTACCTGGTGTTAACTCTAACTGAGTCCAAATGTTACCTCAACCAGGGCAGTTTTCCATACAATCAGATTCTTGGTTTTCCCAGAATAAAGAATAAGATGTCTCTAATATTGTATCATCACCATAAATACCTATTCCATATGTATCATGATTTGCAAAAATAGAATTAGTAAGAGAAACATCAGATACATCAAATAGTTTTAATCCAAAATTTGTATCAATAAAGTTACAGTTTTTTATATTGCCACTTGCCATCCCACCAAAACTTAGCCCGTAATATAAGCCGTTTGTAATTGTACAATATTCTATATCTAGTGAACTTGGATATTCAACATCTGCATAAACCCATATTCCATTTCCATCTTCAAGGTCAATGATAGAACCTTGGCAATTAATATAAATATCACCTTCAAAAATTCCAATCCCACCAGTATAAATTGTATTTGGTTCTAAAATAATATATTTTTCATATTCACCATATCCAGATGCATTATTAAATGCTTCTTGTAAAGATGTACACCAAATAAAAGAATTTATAATAATAAAATATTTTATATACTTCAAAGTTCTCTCCTATAATATTCAAATGCAGTATTACTATTATACCAATTATTAAAGATTTTAACTATCTCTATTTTTTTACCAAATTTCTTTGATAAACCTTGTTTTACATGCCCTGTTATATATTTATAATTTTTCTTTTTTGCCCAATTAATATAAATTTTTTTTAAAGTTTTACTATATCCACCAATTTTTCTATATTTTTTATTCATTATATATGCATAGGTGTATATTGTATTATTCTTTTTTAAGTTTTTGTCATGTCTCGCCCAAGATTCAGATTCAAATTTTTCAATTGGGACTCCAATTATATAGCCAATCACTTCCCCTTTATATCTTGCAATAAATGGAAGAGTTTTACTATTAAAATATTTATTAATATTATTTTCATTTAATAAAAAATTATTATCAAATATTTCTGCTAAATCTTTAGAAATATTAAATATATCATTCAAATCATTTTTCCCTAATTGTAAAACTAATTCTACTCTAAAATTAAATGCAGAAGATGCTATAACCTGAACTTCTGATTCTTCTATAATATTTAATGTTAATTGTGCCATTAGTTATTGTAAATTTAAGTACAGATATACAATTTAATCAAACTTAAATACAAAAATATGATGACTTTTAATAAATATTTATATGAGATGTGCAGTAAAAAAAATAATAGATTGTGTATTGGTTTAGATTTAGATAATAGAAAATTAAAAATTAATACGATATCGTATATGAATGGTTTTATAAAAGAACTTATAGAATCAACTATTGATTTATGCCCTGTATATAAAATAAATCTAGCATTTTATGAAAGATTAGGTAAAGAAGGATATGATATTTTAAGTAAAATCCCAGAATATATTGATAAACGTGCTGTTACTATTGCTGATGCAAAAAGGGGGGATATTGGTAATTCTTCTAAATATTATGCAGAAGCAATTTTTAAAACTCTTAATTATGATTCTATAACAATATCACCTTATATGGGAGAAGATTCTATACAGCCATTTTGTGAATATAATAATAAAGGTGTATTTATATTATGCTTGACATCTAATCCTGGTTCAAGTAATTTTCAAAATAAAAAAATTAATAATAAAGAATTATATATTCATGTGTCTGAGTTAGCTGTTAAAATGAATATTAACAATAATATAGGTTTAGTCGTTGGAGCGACAAAAAATGATCAAATGAATATGATTAAAGATTCTTCTTCTGATTTACCATGGTTAATTCCAGGTGTTGGTTTTCAGGGAGGTTCTTTAAAAGATTCTATATTAATAGGTGGAAAAAATAATGCTGTTCCAATCATTAATGTATCAAGAGGAATTATTTATTCTGGAGATGGTACAATTAATGATATTAGAGAGGCAACTGAGGAATATACTAAAAAAATACAAAATATATTATGAAATCAAATGAAGTTTTAGATTTATTAGAATGGTCTGGTGCTATCATGAAAGGGCACTTTAGATTAACTTCGGGTAAGCATAGCAATAGATATATTGAAAAATTTAGATTATTAGAAAATCCAATTGCTCTTGATAAAATTTGTTCTACAATGGCTGATTTATATATAAAAAAAAATATAGATTTAGTGGTTAGTGCTGCTATTGGAGGTATTTTAATAACAGGTGGTGTTGGTAGGCATTTAAATGTCAAACATATTTTTAGCGAAAGGGTAGATGGAGAAATGTGTTTTAAGAGAGGCTTTTATATTGAAGAAAAGCAAAATGTTCTAATTGTTGAAGATATTGTTACTACAGGTGGTTCCATTAATGAAATTATTAATTTAGTAGAAAAATATGATGCAAATATTGTTGGTATTGTTAGTATAGTTGATAGAAATGATAAAAAAAAGATATTTAAGTATCCATACGAAACATTATTAAATTATCCAGTTCAGAGTTGGGAAGAGGTAAATTGTCCTAAATGCTTAAATCAAGAACCGTTAATTAAACCAGGAAGTACAGGTAAGAGATGATTTTTTATTTATTATTATTTTTTATATTTTTTATTAATGCTCAAAATGATAGTCCTCCACCTAAATTAGATTTAAGGAACTTTAATGGTACTATTAGAGGTTTGACTATGCATAATTCTCCTTCTACATTGCTTCCAAAAGAAAGTTTTGAAGATGTTTTATTATTTGATAGTCAAATTGAAGAAATTAAAGATAAAGCTAAACAATTTGTAGCATCTCCATTGGAGGATAATGATGTAGCTATTTTTAGTACTAATTATGGTCTATTGAAATTTAAATTGTATCATAAAGAATCACCTATAAATTGTTTGAATTTTAAACAGTTAGCTAATAGTAAATTTTATGATAATACATTATTCCATCAAATTATTCCTAAATTTATTATACAGGGAGGAGATATACTCACTCGTAATCATAATCCTGATGATGATGGCCAAGGAGGTCCTGGTTGGACTGTTAATGCTGAATTTAATGATTTGAAACATAGGAGAGGTACATTATCTATGTTTCGTGTACCTAATAATCCTAATTCAGCAGGAAGTCAGTTTTTTATTTCTATATCAGATAGAGAATCTGATAATAAATCTTTAGATGGTAATTATACAATTATTGCTCAACTTGTTGAAGGTGATCATGTTTTGTCAAGAATTTCAAAAATACCTTCTGAGAATACTCAGGCTAAATTATCTTGTAGGGCTTCTATCCCAGAAGGGGAAGATTACGGTAATTGGATTGAATTAGTTGATCCATTATTAAAAAATATGATTTATTGTAAGGTTCCTCCAGCTGAGGATAAAAATTCTTATTCAGATAATTTGAGAAAAATGTTAAATAATATATATAAGCCAGGTATACCTGTTATTATAGATTCTATAAGGGTAATTAATGAAAAAAATAATCTTAAATAATATTCTTTTTATATTATTAATTAATTTTATTTATAGTCAATTTTCTGATTATACAGGGACAGTTAATTTTGATGTTTCAGTAGATAGAAATAATTATAGAGCTGGTGAGGATATTAGAATCATATTTGATTTTGATATTAAGAATGAATTCCATATTTATTCTGCAGATACATTAAAAGCTCCAATTAGAGGGGAAACATATACAGAATATCAAGTCTATATAGAGTCTGAGGATTCTATATTATTTGCTGATATTCAAAATATTGTTGAACCAATACCTATAACAAAATTTGATCCAAATTTTAATCAACAAACATCATATCATGAGGGAAAATTTCAGTTATCTCAAATTGCTTCATTTAAAGAATCTATTGCTCCTGGTAGTTATAGGATTGGAGGTGTTCTTAATGCAACTGCATGTGACCCTACTCAATGTATTAGAGTAGTAGAAGATTTTTATTTTGATATTGATATAGACCCTGGTGATGCAAGAGAAGAATTTATTTTTAATACAATAGAGCTTTCTAATGAATTAAAAAAAGAAACTGATAAAGGGTTTATCCCATTTATTTTATTTTCTTTAGGAATGGGATTTTTAGCTTTATTGACTCCTTGTGTTTTCCCGATGATTCCTATTACTGTTTCATTTTTTACAAAACTAGGTGAAAAACAAGATAAATCAAAGGAAGAATTAGAGGAAATTGGATACGATATTAATAAATTAAAAAATATTTTTAAAAGTTGGAGAATTTATCCTATTACTCCTTTAAAAGCTGCCCTAGTATATGCTTTAGGTATAATAATTATTTTTACATTATTAGGTCTCATATTAGCTCTTACACTAGGTGCATCTGGAGCTTCCATTATTGCTACCAATCCTTGGATTAATTTATTGATAGGTTTTCTCTTTATCTTTTTTGCATTTAGTTTATTTGGATATTATGAATTACAAGCACCACAATTCTTAACTAAATATAGTTTAAAGCAAGAGTCTAAGAGTGGTTATACAGGTATTCTATTTATGTCTTTAACCTTCACTCTTGTATCTTTTACATGTACTGCTGCTTTAGTTGGTACATTACTTGTAGCTGCAAGTCAAGGAGAATATTTCTGGCCTATTATTGGTATGATTAGTTTTGCAACAGCATTTGCATCACCATTCTTTTTATTAGCATTATTTCCTCAATATTTAGCAAAGCTTCCTAAAAGTGGTGGTTGGCTTAATTCAGTAAAGGTTATAATGGGCTTTTTAGAATTAGCAGCTGCATTTAAATTTATAAGTAATAGTGATTTAGTATGGAACTGGAATATTTTTGATAGAGAAGTGGTTCTATTTATATGGGTTATAATTGTATTTCTCATTGCTTTATATTCTTTAGGTTTTATTTTATTTCCCCATGATACAAAACCAAATAAAATTAGTTTTAGAAGACAGGCTTTATTCTCTTTTATGTTTATTTTTGGTATTTACTTATCTACAGGTTTATTTACTAATAAAGTATTTGCGGGAAATAGTTTGATACTTAATGTAACATCAGGTCTAGTAGAATCCTATCTTCCCCCACCAAAATCATCATCATTATGGATTGAAGATTTAGATTTAGCATATGTTGAAGCCAAAAAATATAATAAACCTATATTTTTAGATTTTACAGGTTACACTTGCACTAATTGTAGATGGATGGAAATTAATATTTTTGAACAAAAAGAAGTGGTAGAATTATTTGATAAATTTATTTTGGTAAAATTATATACAGATGGCAGAGAAGAAAAGCATAAAAGATATAGAGAATTAGAAATTAATAGATTTAAGACATCAGCTTTACCTTATTATGTAGTGCTAAACCAAAATGATGAAGAAATATTAACATTTCCTGGATATAATACAGATGTAGAATTATTTAAGAATTTTTTAAAAAAATCAATTAGGATATTTGATAATCAATGAAAATAATTATTAAAACTATACTACTTTTATCAATTGCTGTTGGATTAACCGATGAGCAATTAGCTCAAATTAAAGATAAGACAGAAGATAGTCTTCTTGCTCCTAATTTTACATTGAAATCTTTAGAATCTAGAAGTTTTGCAAAAATCAAGTATCATATTAGAAATGTGCTAGATGAATCTTTAAAATGGGAGGAAACTTATGGTGAATTCCCTATAGATGTTCAAGATATGATTAATAAAGGCGCTATTTCTTTAGATGATGAATTTGTAAAATGGGTATTTGAATTAGAATTTGAAAAAAATAATGATAAATTGTCAGGACAAATAACTGCAAATGCAATTAGTGAAGAGATTAAAGTAGTTTATAATATTGAAAATGATGCATTTTCATTTTTTACTTCAAATGAAAATAATATGACTTTCGATAGTACTATAACTTTGGATAGTTTAAGAGGAAAAGTTATATTAATAAATTTTTGGGCAACTTGGTGCGGTCCTTGTAGGATGGAAATACCAGATTTTAATGAGCTTTATGATAAGTATAATGAACAAGGCTTTGAGGTACTCGCAATCAGTATATCAGATCCAAGAGGGCCTCTATTAGAGTTTAAAAATGCATATAATATTTTTTATCCTATATTATATGGTAATCAAAGAGAAATGTCAAAAATACAAATGGAATATGGTGGGATATATTCAATTCCTATTTCCTTTTTAATAGATAAAAGTGGGGAAGTGATAAGAGTTTATCCTGGAGCTATTATAAAGCAATTTGACCCAAGTATGTATACCGATTTGGTTATGAATATTGAAAATGCATTATCAAAATAATGAATAAACATAATACAGAATATTCTGTTTATGGATTAAATAATGCAATTCCTATTTTATCTTCAGAAAAATATTTAATTAATAATATTATTATTATGAAAGGTGGTATAGCTGATTCAAATTCTAGTATTAATAATTATATCAAGATTAAAAATTATAGAGCTAATTATTTAAATAAAAATGATTTTCTATCTAAATATAGTAGTAAGCATACACAAGGTATTATTATAGAATTTTCAGCTAATATTACTCAAGATTTGAAGCCTGATAACTTATTAAATGAAAATATATGTTATATTATTATAGACCAAATAAATGACCCTCAAAATTTAGGACAAATTATAAGAACATGTGAATGTGCTGGTATAGATGGAGTAATCCTTCCAAAACATGGTAGTGTTCATATCACAAATACTGTTTTACAAGTTAGTCAAGGTGCATTTGAAAATTTAGATTTATTTGTAGTCACAAATATAAATAAAACAATAAATGAATTAAAAGATAATGGATTTTGGATTATAGGTATGGAAAATAGCATAGAAAGTAAAAATTGGTATGATATGGATTATAAAAAAAGAATTGCTATGGTATTTGGTAGTGAATCAAAAGGAATAAGGAAATTAGTTAAGGAGTCTTGTGATTTTTTATCTACAATACCTATGCAAGGTAAAACAAACTCACTTAATGTTTCAGCATCTATTAGTGCAGTGGTTTTTGAGCGATTAAGGCAATTAGTATCAAAATAAATTTAAAATATTAAATTCTATTGGATATAATAAAATCGAGCAAATAGATAAGAAAGTTCCAAATGGTAATGCTCGTTTATTATCAAATCCTTTATAATAGCTAATTATTAACCAAAATATTATTGCTGATAATGCAGAGAAAAATATAATTAATAATATTTTGAAATCCCCTACCCAGTAGCCTAAAACTATAATAAGTTGTATATCACCAAATCCTAAACCTTGTCTTTTTGTAATTTTCCAAGTAATTAAAGATATAATAGATAAATACCCAGTACCTATTAATAAACCTGGTAAATGATTATTTATTGAATTATTTAAATATAAATCTATTGATATGTATATAAATAAAAAGATTGATAATTCCAGAGGTATTATGAAATATTTATAATCAATTATAGCAATTGCAATTAAGAATGAACTAATAATTCCATAGCTAATAATTTGATTTAAATCAGCAAATAAAATAGATGATAATAACCATAGTAATCCTATAGTTAATTCAATTACTGGGTACATTATAGATATACTCTTTTTGCAATTTGCACATTTCCCTAATTGAATTAGATATGATATTAATGGAATATTTCTATATATTGGAATACTATTTTTACAGTGTAAGCAAAATGATCTAGGTTTAACGATAGATATATTATTAGGTATTCTATAAATTAGTACATTAATGAAACTCCCAATAATTAACCCAATTATTAGATATAAGATATGCATCTTTATTTAATTGGCGATTGCAGCCCCGACTTGGAATATAGGTAGATATGTTACTATGATAACACCTCCAATTACTAAACCTACAAGAATAATTAATAAAGGCTCTATTAATGAAGTTAATCTATCTACTGATGCATTTACTTGTTTTGTATAAAATTCAGATGCCTTAAGAGATAAATTATCTATTTCTCCTGTTTCTTCACCAGTTGAGAATAGTTGAATCATAATAGGGGGAAATACATCTGTATTTTTTAGAGAGTCAGAAATAGATACACCATTTTCTATATTTTTTGTCGCATCTTTTACAGCCAGTTCATAAACTCTATTATTTACAACTTTTATAACCAGCTCCATCGCTTCCATTACAGCTACACCTGAGCTAATTAAAATGCCAAAAGTTTTACTAAATTTACTCAAAATATTTTGTCTAATTATACTACCAAAAATAGGTATTCTAAGTAATATTTTATCACGTATTAATCTACCTGTATCTGTTAGAGTAAAAATCCAGATAGATAATAGACTGATTATTAATAATATAAAAACAGTGAAGAAATTATTTTGGAACCAAACAGACATACTTACAAATAATCTTGTATAATATGGAAGTTCTGATCCTAGTGAATCATATACATTCTTAAATTTTGGAATTAGAAATGTAAACATTACCGTAATAACGACAAAAAGGAATACAATAATAAATACAGGATAATACATTGCTGATTTTACTTTTCTTTGGGTATCCTCTATTTTTTCTAAATATATAGATAGTTCTTCTAATGTTTCTGAAAGTTTACCACTTACTTCACCAGCTTTAACTAATGCAATATATAGGTTAGAAAATACACCGGGATGATTTTCTAAAGCACTTGATAATAATAACCCTTTTTTTACATCATCAGCTATTTTTAATAATACATTTTTAAATTTTTTATTTTTTTCTTCAGTACTTAAAAAGTATAGAGCTCTTTCAATAGTTAGGCCGGCAGAAAACATAGTAGAAAGTTGTCGAGTAAAAAAAACTAGTACATTAAGAGGAACTTTATTTTTAAATTCTTCAAGAGCTATTGATAAACGATCTAAGAAAGGTTTGATGAAATCAAAAGAAGTGTCTCTTTCAGATAATTTAACTACAGTATTACCATTAACTTGCAGTTCATCAAGAGCAGTGTTATAATTTTCAGATTTTATTTCTCCGCTCTCTCGAGAACCTTTTGGGGTTCTAACTATATAGCTAAATTCAGCCATTAATTATCCTCAACAGTTGCTCGTAAAACTTCCTCGATTGTTGTTACTCCAGTTTTAATTTTTTCAATACCAGCATCTCGTAATGATGTCATGCCATTTTTGATAGAGAGTTTTTTGATTTCATTTTGACTAGAACCATCATATATTAATTGTCTCATATCATTATTAACTTCTAGAATTTCATGTATTGCTGTTCTACCTTTATATCCTGTTTGATGATTATCTGTAGTTGGTTTCCCCTTGAAAAAATCAACAGATTGTGCATCTTTATTAGAAAGATTGACTGATTTTAGTTCATCTGATGTAGGAGTATATTTTTCTTTATTCTTTTCATCAATTGTTCTAACAAGTCTTTGAGCCATAATTAAATTTAAGGATGAACCAAGTAGAAAGGGAGCTATCCCTAAATCTAATAACCTTGTAATAGTTGAAGGCGCATCATTTGCATGGACAGTACTAAATACTAAATGACCTGTTAGTGAGAATTTGACAGCAATATCAGCAGTTTCAGCATCTCTTATTTCACCAATAAGCAAAACATCTGGGTCTTGTCTTAAAATAGATCGTAAAGATGCTGTAAAGTTTAATCCTATATCATCATGCATTTGAACTTGGTTAATTCCAGGGATTTGATATTCTACGGGATCTTCAACTGTTGTGATATTTATTTGTTCACTCATAATTTCCATTAATGATGCATATAAAGTAGTTGATTTACCGCTACCTGTAGGTCCTGATATGATCACCATACCATAGGGTTGATTAATCCATTTTCTAAATATTTGTAATTTTTTATCAGGAAAACCAAGATTTTGTAATGTAAGAGTTTTACTACCACTGCCTAAAAGACGTAAAACTATTTTTTCACCATGAACTGTTGGTAGAATAGATACCCTCACATCAATATCTCTTTCAGAAGTTTTAAGTTTCATCCTTCCATCCTGGGGTAATCGATGCTCAGCAATATTTAATTTAGAAAGAATTTTAATTCTTGCAACTATACCATTAAGAGAATTAGCTGGAGGAGACATTATTTTTACAAGTACACCATCAATCCTAATCCTAACATTAACTTCATCACGACCTGGTTCTATATGTATATCAGTTGAACCTTCCTTTATTGCTTCTAATAAAATTAAGTTTACAAGTTTGACAAATGGGGCATCTTCAGCAGAAACTTCTTCTGTTTCTAGTAGATTTACCTCATCACCATCTTCTTCATCTCCTCTAACAACACTTATACTAGATATAGCACTTTCAACTTCTCCACTTTTTTTGATTTTTCCATATAAGATATCTAATGCTTTTGTAATATTGTTATCAGCAGATAATCTTATTTCAGGATTTAGCTGAGTTAATTTTTTTACTGCATCTAATGTTGATAAATCTTCAGGATCTGACATAACAACAATAATTGATCCAGCTGTTTTATTTAATGCTATAATATTTTTTTCTTTAGCAAATTCTTCAGATAATAAAGCAGTTACTTCTAGGTTTGCTTTAAGTATATCTTCAAAGCCAATGGGTTCTTTACCCATTTGTTGAGAATATGCATTTATTAAGTCCTCTTCAGTAATCATACCTAATTTTATTAGTATATGACCTAATTTATCATTAGAATTTTTCTGTTGAGAAAGAGCTTTATTTAAATCTTCTTGAGATATAATATTATCATGTAATAATATATCTCCAATTCTTTGAAATTGAGGATTGAAATTTGACATCATTTTTTCCCTAGTTTTTTATGGATTTTCATTTAATTCAGATTTTATAAGTAAAATATCAACACCTTCACTAGCTGTTTGTAAAGGGTCTATTAATTGTGCTGTTACAGTTGATGTAAAATCTTCATATGTCTCAGGATTATCACCATCACCTGGGTTTAATGCTTCACTATAAGATATATTCCAAAGTATTAATCCATCCCCATTTGTTTTACCATATGCAGGATCATCATTTACATCATTTGGTCCATTTATTTGAGTACCAAAAACATTAGGGTCATCTTGTGCACCATCAGGTATCCATGTACCACCGTTGGCTACACAAACAGAGCAAGTACTAAATTCTGACTCTACATCACATACACCATCACCAGAACCTGTACCACCAAGTCCTATATTATCAATAACATCAAAACTATCACAACAGCCAATAAATCCATCATTATCAGTGTCTACAGGATCACATACCTCCCATATATTTGCTCCAGGAGCACTAAGTACAACTGTACCATTGTCTACAGGATATTGATAATAGTCTGTTAAATTTGCCTGTACATTAACGGCTACAGTATCAGTAAGGTTATTAAGTCCTGGAACACCAAATACTGAGTAATCCCAAAATTGAACATCAGCTCCTAATCCTAATACTCCTGGCTGAAATGGTAAAACAAGACCCTCACCATTGTGACTATCTCTACCATCAACAATTAATTTTTCACCATTAGCTTTATAAGTCAGAGCTTTTATAACAGTATTATCAAACATATTTGAAGTTCCATAATGGACGGTAGACCATGCAATACCAGGATAGCTGTTACCATCTGGAGCTTCCATTCCTGTTTTAGCTTCTCCAACTACAGACCCTGGATGCGCAACAGGCAACCATACAGGATCTCCATTAATTTCAAAACCATTACCAGGTGTTGGGTTTGTTAATAAATCATCATCTAGAGTAGGGACATTCCATATATAAAGTAGACTATCTACTTCAATTACATTTCCAATATCATCTAAACCACCCCATTTTACAGTATCACCAAAAGTATATGTAACATTTTCTCCATCCCAAGGTGATGCTATACCCTCAATCCATATATAAACATTGGTTGAATCTGCAACAGGATTAGAATAAAAGTCCCATAAACTTACAGTTAGAGGAACTTCATATTCACCACCACCGATAGGAGTTATATCTACATAACTATAATTTATTTGTCCAAATTGAGGTGGGCCTGTAACGACTGTTACAGGAACAGATTCAAGAGCAGCAATCCCAAACTCAGAGTAAGTCCCAGAATCAATATTATTACACTCAACTGCCAAGTCTATTGGATAAAGTTCAACTTTAATTGGTACTGAACCTGGCTGTGTTCCTGAATTTAAAGTTGCTGTTGCAATCCCATTTGTTGATTGTACGCATTCTACAAAATCATTATCATCATGCTCATTTAGATAAACACCTTGAGGAGCAGAAGTTAAAACTTGATATTTGACTAGAAATGGCTCTGTTACTAGATTTTCTGTAGCATCTTTGATTCTAACTTGAAGACTTGTTGCTTCAGTACCACCTCCACCTTGTACCATTATTTCATTAGGGAAGGGAGGCACTAATTCTATTGCTGTAGCTTGTGTTGATGTCAAATTTATATATATTGTATCAGCTAAATTGAATGCTGGTGCTGATGCTATTATTTGCGCTAAGCCTGCATCAGATTCCATATTGAATATTGCTGAAGCAACCCCTAAGCTATCTGTAAATTTATAAGGTTCTATACTACCAATAGGAATTAAGTCTCCATCTTCATTTTCAGTAAGACTCGCAAATTGGACTAAAGTATTTTCAGGTACAGGATTTTCTGTAGAATCAATAACTGTTGCAGTTACTAAAGTAGTAAATATATCATTATCTCCAGCAGGTAACTCATAATATTCTGATGATAGCGTAACAGAAGCTTCACAATTAGGGCACTCTGGTAAATCTTCTACGAGATATATTTCAACCAAATCAGTTAATAAAGGACTTGTTTGAGGTGCGGTAATATTAATATTCACTGTATCAATACCATCTAAATCTAGATTTGGCCAAGTACAAAATGTTATCCTAGAACCATAAAAGTCAGTTCCAGGTATAGTATCTGTGATTGTTGAATAATCTGATATATAACCTAAAGGCTGATCATTTGCATCTAGAGAAAAAAGAATATTTACATCTGGTAAAGATTGGCCTTGTACATCATTTGCTAATGTTGTAATCGTATCACAATAAACAGAATCAGGAGTATTCATTAGAATTGTTTCAGGAATTGCATATGAAAATAATCCAGCTATCTGTGTAGATGGTGGCTGAACTGTAACATAAACTTCATCTTGAAAAATAACTTCATTTGTAATAGGGTCTGTTATGAAAGCTCTTATTGAGTCTGTGGTTACTGCTTCTGTTATAATATTACTATAATTAGTTGTTGCAATTCCAATGTTTTCTGCTTGTGTAGCATTTCCATTATTATCTAAATCGATTAGTACAACTGAGGTATCAGAACAACAGGTATATGTTAATGCATCTGTCAGATTCCCATAGCTTCTTGCTGGTGATGAACTACCAAAAATTTCATATTGTACAGGTACTCCTTCTATTCTAATACCATATTCATCTTTAGCAATAAAAGGTAGTGTTAATGTATCCCCAGTTGTCATTGTAAGTGCATGTATACTTCCAGGTAATTGAGTTGAATAATAATTAAATTCAGCAACATCATTTTCAATATTTGGAGATCCTTCAATATTAATAGTCCAATTTGGATTTGTACTTGTCTGTAGATGATCAGATATATAAATATTAATTACAGGGTATATTATGCTATCAGCAAATACTTCTAAATCTCCAGGAGTCAATTCATATACAACCATAGCAGAACCATTAGAATCAGACCATTCTAAATTACTGCTGATTGTTCCTACTAATTCACCATCTTGATTAGGTTCTAAGCTAAATTGAATAGGTACGTTTTGAACAGGTGCTCCATCACTATTTACAACGTTTACTTTTACTGTGTCAGAGTATTGAACACTAATATTATTAACAGTTGTAAAACTTTGTATTAATGCCACATCTAGTCCTCCAGAAGTATCAACCTGCGCTATATTAAATGCTGATTGATATCCTATTTGGAATGTTGTTGTATCAGAGTGTAGAATACTATCAGCCGTTGATGGGCTGAAAATATTTGCAGCTAGTTCTATATCATAAATTTCTGTTGAATTTGGTATAGAAATATTTTGAAGAACTGTTTGCGAAACACCATCATCACCTGATAGTACATCATTCATTGTAAAAGTCCCATATTGTGAAGAATTAGTAAATCTTACAGGAATTCCAGATACTCCACTTCCATCTTCATCTCTAACAGTAGCTTCAAGAGTCGTGCTATTATTTTCATTTGTACTAGAACCTGAATCATTATCTTCTGTATCATTATTTTCATCATTTGAATCATCATTATTACCAGAATCATTATCGCTAGTTTCAGAATCACTATCAGAAGAAGGTATATCATTAAAAACTATCTGTCCAGGATTAATAGTTAAAGATACAAGATCAATTAAATTATATGTGTCATCTATAGATATGCTAGGTGAGCTAATTGTAATAGTTACAGTCGTGCTTTTATCAACTCCATCACAATTATCTAAAGCTCCATTGCAATCAATACCACAGCAGTCATTACAACTATTTGTACCATCATCACATATATCTAAATTTAAATTTTTATTTTCAACATAGGCAATTTGTTCAATAACGATTGTATTATTATCAGCAGAACTAAGTGCGTTTGTAAGAGCAGAACCTCCAGTTAATCTAACATTAAAAATAGCTTCTCCATCTGTATTAGATATTGCAGTTTCTCCTGCTCCTGTAAAATATAAATAATCATTATATGTTGGGATATAATTTGGATTATCTATACTCATAGGATCTATTAGATGTACAGTTGCTCCTGCAACAGGTGAACCACCTTCTTTAACTATTGCGCCAATTGTACCATCTAAAGGCTGACCTGCTGTAAGCTCAACACCTTCAAAATTACATGGTATAGGGGATAAGCTTGTTACTTTTTCATAAATTGAATGAATTGTAAAAGTGATTGATTCTAAAGGTGTCCAAGAGTAACCATCATTATCTATATATTCAGCATTTATTTGAATATCACCAACATGTCCTGCATCTGCCCATGTAAGGATAACTTGACCTTGTGAATTAGTAACTCCACTAGTAGTAGACATTCCATTGGAGTCCATTAGGCTTGGTGGATTTGAAGGATCCTCTGGAGTATTAAATGTAGATTCAAAATTAATTTGTGCATTTGATTTAAGAGATGAACTTCCATCACTGCTGATTTGATACAAAGTTGCAGTTATAATAGTATATTCAGAAGCTCCTTCATCATTATAATCAATATTACTACCATTAGAAACGGTAGCACCTAAAAGTAATGTGTAAGTACTATTATCTTCAAAAATAGTTGGATAATCTGCATCTTCACAAGATAAATTGAAGATTAGAAAAATAGTTAAAAGTAAAGTATATAATTTAAAATTTATATTTATTTTCATTTAATGTCTCCTGGAAAATTAATTTTATTCTGAAACCTCAAGCTTTTTTTCAGCTTCTTCATGATAATATTGTTTTTTAATACCTGAATAGTTGTCTTTAACTATAGTCGGTTTTACTTGAATTATTAAATCCGTTTTTTGTTCGGTGTCTTTTGTATGAGTAAAAAACTTTTTACCAATCCATGGAATTCTCCATAATATGGGGAATTTATTTTCAGTATTTATAGATTCTGTTGTTACTAAACCTGCAATCACGATAGTCTCACCATCCTTAACTCTTATAGTTGTTGTTGATTTTCTTTTTTTTGTCCAAGGATAACCTTGAGCTGTCCAATCAACAATTGAACTTACTTCAGGAGTAACTTCAGTTGTTATATATCCATCTGAGTTTACAGTTGGTAAAATATGCAACCTTATACCAACAATTTCTTTCATAACCTGCATATTACCATTAGAGCCGCTACTTTGAGCAAGATAAGGTATTTCATCTACCATATCAATTGTTGCAGCATGACCATTTAAGGTAACCACTTGGGAATTGGTTAATATATCAGCTTGATTATCTTTTAGTAGCATGTCAAGTGTAACATCAAATGCAGTTAATTGCCTACCAAAGGGTTGTATTTTATCTGCTTGATTGGTGTATTGTAACCCCTCAGGAAGTCCTAATGGAAGCTCTGTATAAAGTTGATTCATCCATGTCAAATCTCCATCAGTTTTAACCTCAGGTGTACCTCCAGGATAAGGCGTAAACCACATATCATTCCCATTGGAATCTTTACCTAGAAATTGAGGCACTCCACCTTCAGCAAATATAATGCTTGTTGAAGCAAGTTTTTCCCAATCAATTCCCATTTCTGTTTCATCTTTAAGCGAAACTTCAATGAGTCTTGCTTCTAGCATAATTTGCAATGCGGGTGTATCAATATCTTTAACAATGGCTTCAATTTCATTTATTTTTTTAGGACTTGCTGTAACTAATAAATTATTACCAGAATAATCAATTTGTACTGATGGAGTTATATCTTTAATTAATTCTGATACTGCAGCAGCATTTGCATATTGCAAGCTAATCACATGCGGTTTAACGCCAATATCCTTATCAAGCTTGCTTTTATTTGCAACCAAAATAGAATTCCCAATGATTTCATAGCTTAGGCCTGCTGCTCTAATAATAAGATTAATCGCTTGAGATACAGGGACATCATCTAGATGAATGGTTAATTTTTCCTGTGTTTGAACATTTGGCCCCGTTACTATATTGTAGTCACTTTGCTTGGCTAATAGAGATAAAATTGTAGGCAAATATGTATCTTCTGCATGTATAGATACTGTTGGCTCATTATTAGATGCAGTATCTTGAGCAGTTAAACAACCTAGTGTTAATATTGCTACCATTATAAAATTGTATAAAGTTTTTTTATTCATTTATTTCTCCGTAGAATTTTTAATCATCATTATCATTTTCCAACATTAAATATTAATTCTTTTTCATCTTTGTATATAATAACTTTAGAAACTGTTATATCAGTTACAATCCCCTTGCTAATAGAATCACCCACAACAATAGCATGCCTACCCGTTCTATCAACACATAGACCAGTGTAAGTTCCATCTCCATTAGATACTGATGCAGTACAATCAATTCCCTTTTGCCCAGTTAATGAAGTATTAGATCCATCTAATCGTATTACTTTAGTTAATTCTAGAGGATTATCTTTTAAATTAAATTTTATATTTTGTCTAGCATTTAGATTTTGTTCTAGACTTACAATCATTTCTTGTAATTCTTTATCTGTACCAACTTCTTCATTATTAAATTTATTATATGCGTCTGTTACATCAGTATGTTGATAAATTTGAAAATATGAATTCCAAGCAATTATTATAAATGATAGCACCATTACTAAATTCCATATAAATTTTTGTCTTAAGTTCATATTATTTTCTTGATTTATTTAATGTTATTGTATTGATTGATAATAATGTTCTTACATCATTTATTTCATCAATATTATTAGCATTTTTCTTTATTTTTTCAATTCCATTTTTAATCACTAAATCTTCAATAGTAATAAGCCTATTGCTCGCTTCAAGTTCTGTTACTAATTTTCCAACTTCTTCATAATTACATTTTAATTCCATTGTATATGGTATATATGTTAGTAATCCTTTTTTCTTCTTTCCACCAGGTTCTAGAGCAAGTAGTTTGATATCAAGTTTTTCTAAAATATCTGTTAAATCATCTATGAATTTCATATTAGCTTCTTTATTTTTAGGATCATTTTTATTAGATGCTAAATTTTGCTCGAATACATTGTATACATTATCTAGTTTTTCAGATAATATTTGAGCAGTGATAAATTTTTCATTAGCAATTTTTTGTTCTTCTTCTAAATCTATAATTAAGTCAATTTTATCATTATATATATATGAGTTGAGAAGTGAATTAGTTATAATAAAGCATATACTTATTATTGTTAAAATAATATTTCTATTAATATTAGAAAGAAAATCAAAATTTAAATCACTTATTTTAAAGTCATTTATATCAAAGTCTTTCCAATTTTTTTGTTTAGAATCACTCATTTCAATCTAGCCTTTACTGTAAACGATAGAACTTCTTGGCCTTTTGCCTTTGTTCTTTCAGAAGAATCAAATTTTATTTGTTTAAAATCCTTATTAAACTCCTCATTTTCTTCAAGTTTTTTCATGAATTGCTGTACTATTTTCATATCTTTTTCACCTTCATCGATTTTTGATATAGCGGAGATCTCTAGCTTTTTATTCTCAAAATTCAATCTTGTTATAGACATATCTTCAGGAGTTATTTCAGATAGAGCAATTAATTTTGGAGCCCAAAACATTCTTTTATCTTCAAATTTATTTAATGTTTTTATATCAATTTTAGATAGGTTTATTTTACCGCTTTCTTTTAAATCCTCAGTATCTTGAATAATTTGCTCTATTGTTTGTTGTCTATTTTCTATAATATAATTCATTCGATAGTTTATGAATCCAAACCATAATAGATATGCTATAAAAAGAAAACATATACCTCCAAATAAAAGCCAACGGTTTCTCTCTTCAGCAATTTGGTCAAGTTGCGCCTTGCTAACAGTTTGATTAAGATTTATTTTAATTAATTTCAAATGTCAAGACCTCTTAATGCTAGACCAATTGCAGCAGTATATTGATTTAAGTTTTTTACAGCTATGCTATTGTTTATATTTTTAGTGGGATCTAACAACTCTACGTTAACATTTAGTGTTGTTGCTATAAAAGTATCTATTCCAGGTAAAGAAGCAGAGCCACCTGTTATATAGAATTTATTAAAGAATGCTTGGTTATTATTTTTCATATAAAACCTTAATGTTCTTTTTATTTCTTCTGCAAATTCATTAAATGGTGTACGCTTTTCTACTGCTATACCAATATTTTCAGTATCTATAGGCTCCTCTTCATTGAAGGCTTCAATGCCTTTGTCAAATTTCATGGATTCTGCAGTTTTGTAATCAACATTGAACTGTCTCATGATTTCAGTAGTAAAATAATTTCCAGCAATTTCTATATTCCTTGAGAAAAATGGACAATTTTTACCCCACACTATAAGATTTGTTGTTGAGTTCCCAATATTTAAAATAACATCAGTACCTTCTTCAGGTAATTCATTATTAAATTGATAATTATTTGATATAGCAATTGGGTCACTATCAAAAATATTCGGTTTAAATCCTGCATTTTTAACGAGTGATGCATGCTCTTTAATAATGTTTTTAGTAGTAGACGCTAATAATACATTTATTTTATCTATTTCTTTATTATTGACACCTAAATGATGATAATCGATGATTGCATCAGTGCCATCAAGAGGGATATGTTTTTTTGCTTCTAATTCTAGTGATACAGATAGTTCTTGGTCAGGCATATCTAAGGTTACAATTTCTCTTATATCAACCATTGAACCTGATATTGAAGAAACAACATCTTTAGCTTTTTTGGTATTAATACCTAGTTTTTGAGCCAAATCATATGTAGAGGCCTCTAATTGAGATCGAGATATTTTTTCTAAATCAAATCTGTTTATATCTTCAAATACAGATAGAGAACCCATCTTTTTGATTTCTATATTATCATTGTTTGATTCTAACTCAACAATTTTAATTTTATATTTACCTATATCTATTCCTATACTCATATATTAAAAATATTTATATACGTTATATTTTTTTTCTTCTTCTTGCATATCACCACAGTTAGATGATTCTATGTTTTCTGGATACAATGGGGGAAAGTTACACTTTAAATTACAATCAAAGTTATAATTTTTATCCATACCAATATCATTTGTAGGATAAGGGCCCGGGTTATTTCTTACAGTATAGCCCCTATATTTTTGAACTATTCCACCCCATAAATATATTGTGCCTCTATAGTCTGTAGTACCACCATTACCATATCTGGTTACTCCCTGACCATCCCCATAAGGAGGGTTAGTATATGTATATCCACCAGTACTAACTGTGTTTTGCCAATATTGAACTGAGAATGATTCATTAAAAGCTATTATATGAGCATGAATATGGACATCTTGCCCCCAGGTATTATTTTTTGCTCCATTTTCAGGAGTATTTGCAACATAAACATTCGCACCCGATACTAATCCTAGAACATTTTTTGAACCCCCAACACATCCTAGGTCGCTTACTTCATCAGGTTGAGCATTTAATAAACTACCATTCCATGAAGCATCCTCATTTCTTATATCATCTATAATCCATATATTATTCCATAATGTATCCAGTCTAGCTCCGCCTGATTGGGCAGATAGGTTAGAACCCCAAGCATGTCTATTATAAGTTGTATATTCATCGGTTACAACTGTATACTGCCCTTTATAAGTCCCATGAACTCTAACAGGGCCTCCTTTGACATAAATTGCAGTCGGTTTCCCATTGCAATAATATTTTATAAAACCATCTTGTTGATATTCTGGTAATAATTGATTATCATTTAATTGTGATGTCCAGTTTGAACTTGCGGTATGAATATTGGGAACATCATAGTGATGAAAGCCATAGGTGCCTTGAACAATAGAATTAATAAAGGTATCATATCCATTTGATAAAACATTCTTACTATGGAAATTTCTCATTGATTCTTTATATTTATCGCAATCATATAAATTTGTTTCCGTACAAGTGTAGCCAGGTGAATTTAATGCGCTTCCAAAAACAAAAGGTGTTTCTAAATTAGTATTGAGATATGGGGGCATGAGATACCACCATTGTTTAACTTTTACACCACCACCATTTTCTGTGAAGAATTCTATATCAGTCATAATAAGAGTATCCCTTGAAAAATATGTTGGTTGCCAATTTAATTTTGTAGTTGCATCTAGAAAAATATGGTCATTACTGTTTTCGACTGCACGCTTCATTTCATCATATCCATCAGGTGGCAAACAGGTTGCTTTTAGGGTGTCAAGAGCTGGCTCCCCTCTGAAAACTTGGTCTTCGTTACACATTCCAAGATCAGGGAAATTAACGTTACCTTCATCATCTTCCATTAAAGTTACCGTGTTATTAAATGTTGGGCATCCAAAATCACTCATTACAAATTGCCCATTTGTTTTTATATCAACATCACATACAGTTTCACTCCCAGGCCAAAGCTGATTAAATGAATCTCCTGATCCAAAATTTACTTCTCTCCTATTATTAAATGAAGGATATCCATTAAAAACAAAAGGGGCACCCCCAGCTTTTTCTGAATTTGTTAAATATAAAAAATCAGATAATGAAGAGGCTGTTGTAAGTTCTATATTTACAGTATCTTTAACTATAATAGTATTATTGTATAAGTTTTTTAATGATGACTCTCCTTGGGACCAAGCTTTTGGGTTGTATTTAGCAACTTCAGAGTTATATTCTTTATATGGGTAGACTTTATATTTACCCATGTTTTTAGGGTCAGGGGCAATAGATTCTTCTTCTTTTAAACGCTCAGGATAAATATCATCAACTTTAACTTTTTTCTCAATTGAATCTGATACACTTATAAAATCCCTACGGTATAAATAATTTGCCATAGCATGTGTGATTCCAGAATGAGCATTTAATTTAGCTTTATACTTTGCAATTTTATAGTTGGTGTTCCAGTTTCTAGAGTATAGCTGATTATAAAACGCATATAGTATGCCGGAGCCCCCTAGAGTAAACATCATAGCAATAGGAAGAGACATTCCAGATATAAATATTTTGTGATATTTTTTATTAAGCATCATTGTTTAAATATCATTTTGAGTTCGTTTGCTTTTTTCTCTTAAGTATAGAGCAGGAGAAAATGACCGAGTTGAGTATTTTTTGTATTTATATAATGCTTCATTGCCAAAACCACCATCAACTTCAGTTTGAATTTCTATTTCCATCCAGATTTCATAAGAAGATGCAGACATCGCATTTGTTTTTGATGGATTTATTTGATGATAAAGGGAATCTGCTGTAAGATTATCAATTCCCCAATCATTAATAGCATATGTTGTTAAGGTGTTTGGATCCTTTGTCCCAAAATTAATTGACCCTCCATTTATAAGTACTCCATCAAATATTGTGTTGGTCACATCAGTATTTCCTTCTTTTATATAAAACCCATTTGTTCTACTTAATCTAATCGTTATATCTCTATTTTCACCAATTCCATCTTCATCTATATCATAAAATGTTAGTTGATAACAATTATTACCATCCCAATCTGGAAGTTGTTTAACTTCTGCAGTTATGTCATTAACCAGATTCGATATTTCTTTTACAGCTTTATCACAATATACGGCAATATCAAGTTCCATACTGTCATTGAAGAATTTTTTTTGAGATTCATTAAAAACAAACATCATCATTGCGGTTGCCATAGCTGTAATTAGCATAGAAATTAGCATTTCTAATAATGTGAATCCCTCAATATATTTTTTATTAATATTCATGATTAATTTTTTGCTAGGATAGCTTGATCAACTTCAAAAACTAAGTGTTTGAATGACTTACTACCAATATATTGATCTTCCCATTCAATCCATGTTTTTATATTATAATAACCGGATTGGTTTCCTGCTGTTTCATTTGATTTGTCGGTGATGATATGAAATAGAGTTCCTTCTACAATTTCTGCTCTCTCACCCCAATCTGTTCCCAAAGTTTTCTCTTTTGCTGGATTATATAAAATAACTTTATGCCCATTCCTTGGCTGTTTTCCAGGCAATGGCCTTTCTCCGTAGGCAACCATCATTCTATATTCTTCAGTGTATTTTATCAATTCTTCTATAGCTCTTTCTTTAAGATATATAGACTTATAGGTTCTAACGGCTTTAGCAACACCAAAAGATATAGCTCCTGCAGCAACTAATGTAAGAGTAATAGATAAAATAGCCTCTACGTATGTAAAACCTGCTTGATTAATTTTATGATATTTTTTATAGATATCTAGCATTAAAAAACACCTTTTTCAAATACTTCTGTATTCTCCGCAATTTTTACTGCTTCAGACCTATCAATTAAGCCTTGATGCAATAGTCTTTGCAAATCTTGGTCAAGCGTTTGCATCCCATCTTGACTACCCCCTTGTATAAGAGATGGTATTTGATAAATTTTATCTTCTCTTATTAGGTTTCTTACTGCTGAATTTGCTATCATTATTTCGCAAGCAGCTACTCTTCCATTTTTATTTTTGTTAGGCAGTAATTTTTGAGCTATAACAGCTAATAAACTTTCTGATAACATAGATCTTATATGTTCTTTTTGTCCAGATGGAAATACATCTATGATTCTATCTATTGTTTTAACAGCACTGGATGTATGTAGCGTAGAGAGAACTAAATGGCCTGTCTCTGCAGCAGTAAGAGCTAATTGAATTGTTTCTAAATCTCTCATTTCTCCAACTAGTATTACATCAGGATCTTCCCTTAATGCTGATTTAATTGCATTTGCAAAAGAATGAGTTGATTGGCCTAGTTCACGTTGATTAATCATACAATTTTTAGAGTTATGAAAGTATTCAACTGGATCTTCTATGGTTATGATATGACTATTTTGATTATCGTTTATATGATCAATCATAGCAGCTAAAGTTGTAGACTTACCACTACCAGTTGGACCAGTTAGTAGTACCAGTCCCTTACTTTTCATAGCTAATTGGTTCATAATTGGTGGGATGCCTAATTCTTGGCAGCTTTTGATTTCAGATGGAATAGCTCTGAAAACTGCAGACATTCCATTTATTTGATGAAAGAAATTAACTCTAAACCTACCCTTGTCTTTTAGTGCTTTTGAAAAATCTATTTCAAGTTTTTCTTCAAATATTTTCTTTTGATTATCATTTAAGATGTTATTTTTTATGCTCTCCATATCCCCTATACTAAGAATTGGAAGTTGTAGTTTTTTCATTTCACCATGGATTCTAACCATAGGTATAGAACCTACACTTAAATGTAAATCTGATGCACCAGAATCCAATGCGTAGGACAGCATATCATTAATAGCAGTACTCATAATTATAAAATTTATTTTATTGTTTAATTAACCAGCACACTCTTCTTTGGTGCCATAACCAGTAAATGTTCCGGTTTCAACATCAAAGCATACTTTTTTATCAGAACCACCTGGCATATCTTCTAAACTGGTTGCATTTATAGTTCCTTCTAAATCGGATCCGCCATCAGCACTTTGTTGTAAATCTATCTCAAAGCTCCATTTTTTTAATGTAGATTTTGAAATGTTTCCAGCACCTTCATCAATCATTTCCTGTACATCGGTAGGAAAATCTTCATGAGTTGTTTTCCATATTTTACACTCTTCTAGTAGTGTTTTTATTTGAGTCTGAGCATCTGATGCATAAGCTTTTTCAACATAGTTGAAATATGTTGGAATTGCAATAGCTGCGAGAATTCCAACAATCACAACTACGATAAGAATCTCAACCAGAGTAAAACCTTCTTGAATTTTTTGTTTCATTTTATTAATCATCAATCACTTCTCCTATTATTTTTTATTAGTATAAAGAATATCACTTAATTTAATGTTTTTTTAAGTATAACCTTTAGCACTAAATGTAACAACATGTAAATTATTTTTATAACATATTTTTTTTATTTAAAATTACAACTTGATACAAGAATTCTTTATTAAATTAAAGTTACTAATTACTATAATTATGCATTACTATTAAATATGGGATGATTTCTAATATGAACAAGCTTTCAAATTTGTATATACTATTTTTAATAATTCCGGCTTTTTTGCTTTGCCGTCCTTCTGTTAATTTTAAAGAAATGGAGTTCATTAATAATAAAATTTTATTGGAAAATAATGATAAAGATGAAATTAAAAATTGGTTAGATAATGATGAGCTACCAATATCTAGTACATTCTATCAAATTACTGATGGTACTGATATAGAGGCTGATTTTACAGTTTTTAGTCAAAAATCAGAAATCATTAATTATTCCAATATCCAAAATTTATCTAATTCCATTTATACTGTTAGTTCTAGTAATATTTTTCCAAATAATAATTTAATAGTTTCAGAGCCTATGGTTTTTAGAGGAGTTGTTGTTAGGCAGATAACTTTCATCCCCTTTACTTATAATATTGATACAAAGGAATTGATAACTTTTGATGATGTGGAAATTAGTGTTGAAGAAGTGGCTTCAAATATAAATTTAGAATATAATAGTACTAAATTATCTAAAGCTTTTGAACCCCTTTATGAAAGTTTAATTATAAACTATGAGCGCTCTACTAGAGAAGAAGATTATCAAGCTCCTTCAATATTATATATATGCGGAGGTTCCTCTTTAAATAATCCTTATGTGCAAAGTTTATTAGAATGGAGGCATAAGACTGGGTATATAGTTAATGCTGTATCAACAGGAGAAATAGGTGGATCAGGTACTGTTTCAGTTAAAAATTATATTCAAGATGCATATGATAATTGGGATAATCCACCTGAAATAGTTGGTCTTATTGGTGATACTGGAGGTAGTTATTCTATTGGTTATTATACTGAAGGTTGGTCTGGCTATAATGGAGCAGGAGATTTCCCTTACTGTCAATTAGATGGCTCAGATTTGTTACCAGAAGTTTTTATTGGAAGAGTGTCTGTTAATTCTAGTAGTGAATTATCAAATGTTTTAAATAAAACTTTGGCATATGAAAAGGCTACTTATATTAATCAAACAGGTACTGATTGGTATGAAACAGCTGCTCTGTGTGGGGATCCTTCTTCGTCAGGTAATTCTACTATGATTACAAATGAATATGTTGAAAATATTTTGGATGTTTATGGCTTCGAAGATATTAATACAAATTTTGGTAGTGGAAATTATGATAATTGGATGGAGAATGAATTAGAAGATGGAAACTTGTACATGAATTATAGGGGCTACTATGGTGCAAGTGGGTTTGGTGGTGGAGAAATTAATAGTGCAAATAATGGATATATGACGCCTTTTGCATCTTTTATTACATGTGGTACAGGAGATTTTAATGGTACCTGTTTAAGTGAAGAATTTTTAAGGGCAGGAAGTGTAAGCAATCCTAAGGGCGCCGTGGCTGCCGTTGGGACATCTACGACAGGGACTCATACTTTATTTAATAATATAATGTCTATGGGTATATTTGATGGAATTTTCCCTAAGAATTTAATGACTGCTGGTGCAGCAGTTGCAAATGGTAGATTAGCACTATATGCAACCTACCCTTCAGATCCAAGTAATAAGGTCTCTATATTTTCTCATTGGTTGAATTTAATGGGAGATCCAGGGCTTCATTTGTGGACAGATACTCCAACTTTAATTAATGCAGAATTTGATAATTCCGTTTCATGGGGTACAAATTTTATAGATGTTGTTATAACAGATGATAATAATAATCCTATTGAAAATGCTTTGGTTACTTTATTAAAAGGTAATGATGAAATCTTTATTTCAATAATGACAAACAATCAGGGAGAAGCGACCATTCCATTAAGTTATGACTCCATTGGAGAAGTGTATTTAACAGTGACGAAAAAAGATTGTATTCCTATTGAAAGTTCATTTCAAATTAGTCAGCCAAATGTTAATATTAATTTAAGCGTAGATAATATTAATGTAATTGATGATTCTAATGATGTTACAAATGGTAATAATGATGGGAACTTAAATCCTGGTGAAGTTGCATATTTGTCATTACCTGTCATTAATTATGGTAGTAATATTGAAGATGATTTAGTTGGTATTTTAACATCTAGTTCTGAATCAGTAAATATTATATATGGTGTAGGTCAATATAATAATGTTAGTCCTGGTGAATTAGGTTATAGTAGTAGCAATTATATTATTGAGATTGCAGAAGATGCTATTGATACTGATGATTTAGATCTAAGGTTATCTCTTTCTAATTCTAATGGTTCTTGGGAGTCTGTAGTGCCTATTGATCTAAAAGCTGGTTTATTAATTGTTGATTATATCCAGTATTTAGACAATTTTGAGTTAAATCCTGGAGAAGTGGGTGATTTATCTGTACATTTATCTAATGCGGGTTCTATTGGATTATCTGATGTATCTATAGAATTACTTCCATCTGGTTCTCTTATTGATATCTTACAGCCTTTTTCAGAGTTTGGTGATATCGGTGCAGGTTCTACTAACCAGTCATCTACAGGCAATCCTATTAGTTTATTTATTAATGGAAATACAATTAATGGCTCAAGTTTAGCGGTTAATGCTATAGTTCGTAGTTCTAATGGTTATAATCAAGCTATAGTTTTTAATATACAAATTGGTCATGTAACAGTTGTGGATCCATTAGGTCCAGATGATTATGGATATTATATATATGATTCAGGGGATTTGGGATATAGTTTAGCTCCTATTTATGAATGGATTGAGATTGATAATGATTTTGGTGGCGATGGTATAAACCTCAATTTATCTGATAGTGGTGACGGAAATAATATTAGTAATAGTTCTGCTATTGTTGTGTTACCATTTGAATTTACTTTTTATGGAGTAACTTATGATAGAATTACAGTAAATACTAATGGTTGGATAGCATTCGGTGAATCTTCTTTAGAATCATTTAGAAATTATCCTGTACCAGGAGCTGGCGGTCCTTCGCCTATGTTAGCTGCCTTTTGGGATGATCTTAAAACTTCTAGTAATGGAGAGGTGTATAAATATATTGGTGATAATTATGTTATAATTGAATGGTCAGAAATGAAAACATATAATAATAATTCTTCTGAAACATTTCAGGTTATTTTATATGATAATACGAATTTAACTCCAACTGGTGATAATGAAATACTGATTCAATATAAAGATTTTAATAATACTTCTAATGGTAATTTATCTGGTTGGGGTAATACTCATGGGGGCTATGCAACTATAGGTATAGAAAATCATTTATCTACAATAGGGTTGCAATATACTTTTAATAATGTTTATCCTACAGCGGCAATGAGTTTATCTGATAATAAAGCGATATTTATAACAACTAGAAATCCAGTTGAAACATTAATGGGTGATGCTAATCAAGATGGTGAGGTTAATGTAATAGATGTTGTTATTATAGTGAATCATATTCTTGTTCTTGAATTATTGCCTTCTATGGGGGTATATATATCAGATTTTGATGGTGATGGAGATATTACAATATTAGATGTTATACAGGTTATTCAATATATTTTAAATAATTAATATTATATTATCCTATTGGACCCTATTCTTACAACATTATCAGTATTATTTTTTATATTAATAATTTTTGGATTATTTGAAAATTATTATCATCAAAAAGCATTAAGTAATATCCCTATTAGAATTCATGTTAATGGTACTAGAGGTAAATCAAGTGTTACACGTTTAATTGCTGCAGGCCTTAGAGGTGGAAAATTGAAGACATTTGCTAAAACTACAGGTACGACTCCACGAATTATTAATGAACATGGTAAGGATGTTGAAATACATCGATTGCGTAGTGCTTCTATTGGAGAACAGGTTAAATTGATTCGTTATTTTTCTAGTAAAAAACCTGATGCTTTGGTTATTGAATGTATGGCTGTTAATCCTCAATACCAATGGGTTTCTGAACAGTCTATAGTTAAATCTACTATTGGAGTTATTACAAATGTAAGACCAGATCACCTGGATGAAATGGGTACAACCAATAATGAAATAGCCTATTCTCTATCTAATACAATACCATTTAATTCAAAAGTGATTACAGCTGAGCATGAAACATTTAAACCTTTGCTTGATGTATCTATATCTCGTAACTCTATTATTGAGCAATCAAGTAAAGATGATATAAGTGATGAATATTTGAATAAATTTCCATTTATAGAGCATCCTGAAAACATAGCATTGGCTTTAAAGGTTTGTCTGTCATTAGGAATTGATAAAAAGATGGCATTAAATGGAATGCTTGGTACAATTCCAGATCCAGGTTCATTGTTTATTTGGGATATAAAAAACAAAAAAAATAATTGTAAATTTATTAGTGGATTTGCAGCCAATGATCCAAGCTCAACAAAAATGGTTTGGAATCTTGTTAGTAAAAGATTTAATACTAAAAGTTGCATCTTTTTAAATACGCGTAATGATAGAAGATATAGGACTATTCAATTAATGGAATTAGTTTTAAAAGATATTAAGCCAGATTTATTTATTGTTAGGGCTGATAATATTAAATCCATTATAAATAATTATGAAATTGATAAAGATAAAATTATTGTATTTGATATGTTAGCTAATCCAAAAGAACTAGTTGATAGCATAATTAACTTAAATGATTATTATGTCTTAGGTATTGGTAATATTGTGGATTGGGGAGAAAGATTTATTAAAGAATTAAAGGAATATACATAATGGATTTTTTATATGGAACTCCATATAATTATACATATATAGCAATTGGTCTAGGTATGGTTATTAGCTTGTTTCTTACAGAAACAATAGGTGTTATGGCTGGTGGTATTATTGTACCTGGTTATTTTGCGCTATATTTACATAATCCTTTAATGGTTATAACAACTTTTGCAATTAGTTTGGTAACATATTTAATAGTTAAAATTTTATCTAAATTTATGCTTATTTATGGTAGGCGAAGATTAATATTATGTTTGTTATTAGGTTTTCTTTTTGGGTATTTGTTAAGAATTTTCCTTGATTCTACAGGTTTTCAGATTATGATAGATGGAGCTTGGATTGAACTGGAATATATTGGATATATTATCCCGGGTTTAATAGCTTCTTGGATGGATAGGCAGGGAGTTATTAGAACTGTTTCTGTAATACTTATAGTTGCTAGTATTGTTAATTTATTTATGATGTACTTATATTATTTGGATCAATATAGGATTTTATATGTTTAGACCTCAAATACAAAAAACAAGCACATTATTTTTCATTGCTCTTTTCAATGTTTGCATGGTTTACATCGCTGTTAATTCACAAACTAAAATTGAGAAAGTAGGTTATCAAGATAAAATTCATGCTTCCAATAAAATGGAAAAAATGATTTTGGAACTGGATGAGAATTTTGAGTTTGAGAAATCTGAACTTGATATTTATAATACAGGATTATTTGGTACTGATAATAGTTCTATTACTACAATCCAAGATTATGATAGCTTAATGGTTAGGTCTAAGTTATTGACTACTCATCCTAGTTTTGCAGCAATAATAGTAGAGTTTTTTTATGATGCTGAAATTGAGCATGGAGATACTATTGCTGTTTCTATGACGGGTTCATTCCCTGGGGCAAATATAGCTCTTTTATCAGCGTGTGAAGCTATGGGAGTTATCCCAATTTCTATATCTTCTGCAGGCTCTTCATCATGGGGTGCCAATCGAGAGGTTTTTTCATGGCCTACTATTGAAAGTTTTCTTTATGATAAAAAGCTTATAAAGAGAAAAAGTATAGGTTACTCTATGGGAGGAGATAATGATAATGGAGATAACTTGCCAGATTCAGGAATTGAATTGTTAGAATCAATAATCCCTGATAATGTTGTTTTTGTAAATAGATTAAATTTATTTGATAATATTGATGAAAAAATTGAATTATTTAGAAAAAGTTGCACTGATTATAGTATGTATGTAAATATTGGGGGAGGAGCTTCTTCATTGGGCCCAGGAAATGATAAAGATACGCTTCAGGTTGGATTATTGAATGTTTTGGATATGGAAGATTTAGAATTTGATGGTTTTGAAAGTTCTATAGCATATCAGTTTTTGAAAACAGAATCTATCCCTATGCTTAATATTAAAAATATAACTAAATTAGTATCTGATTCTTACAAGAAAGAATTCTTTAAAGGTGATATGCAAATAGATAAGGGCTCTTTATTTTATAAATATGATTCATATAACCCAATTGTGATTTTATTGTGCTTGTTTTTATCAGTGGCCTTAATTACATCTATAGGTGTTTTTAGTCATTTACAAATTAAAAGAAGAATGGAGACTCATGAAGTTGATTCAATTATATAGATTTTTTATTTTAGTTTTTGTTTTATTATCTGTTATCTACCCTAAGGCTATTAAACCTAAAGGTCAAGAAGATATGTTAAAGCTAGTTGTTGAAACTAAAGAAGGTAATAAAATTAGGCCTTATTATGTTATTGATAAAAATGGTTTAACATATTCAGATTTTAAAGGTTTTAAAATTGGAGATAAAATTGGTTTTCAGATTATGTCAAGAACCCATATGGCTTCTAATAGTAATAGTAGTAAAAAATATCAATTTGAATTAATCATTATGGATGGGAAAAAAGAGCTTTTACGTAGAGATTTAAGTTATAATAAAAAAACAGCTAATGTTACTTCTCCAGAAAAAAAAGGTTTTTACTTTAGTCATGCTGGGTATTGGTTTGAAGATATTAAGTTGACAAAGGGTTTGAAAATTATTTTAAAGTCAAAAATAAAAGGACAGAAGATATATGTTAGATTGTTAGCTAACAAAAAGGATGAGCTTAGTAAATCTGATTCATTTATGAGGCCTCTTGATTCTCAAAAAAATATTGCTGTAGAATATTTAAAGAATAATAAAAAAATAAAATCAAGGGGTTGGTTCTTGGTTAGTGATGATAATAAACAAGAGTTTATGATTCCTGCTAATAGATTGGTAAGAGTTTTTTGTAGATCTATTATAGATAATCAAAGTGATAATTCAGATTATATTATAAAAGTTCACGAAAATGGTCAGTGGATAGCAAATTATATGTTTGATGAAGAAATGACCGAAAATAAGGCTAGAATTATGACTGATTATCGAAAAATGAAGAATTTATCATTAAGTAAGACGAGGTCTTTTTATTTAAGTGTTCCAAAAGCTACAGATGTAAATTATTCTTATTATTCTTTTTCAATCCCTGATGAAATGAATAATGAAAAAATGTTAATCAAAATTGTTGAATATGAGAAATCTGATAATTAAATATTTATTATTTATATCTTTTATATTTGGGGTTTTATTATCTAATAAATCAGTTTATAAACCCTTATCTTTAAATACATCATTTAGTATAGGATATGATTCAAATCCACTAAGATTATCAAGTAATGAAATTAATGATTTGCTTGATAGGCCTTATTTATTAGGTGGTGCTAGTAGTATTCATTCAAGGTTTATTCAATATAATATTGGATTTAAGTTTTTTTCAAAAAAAGGTTTATTGTCTAGGGTTTTTAAAAATAAAAAAACAATATTTGATTTTAAGTTTTCTGATAAGACTCATTTTAATAATAAATCAAAATCAAGCTATAATATTTTATTTAAAATTGATCAGCAGTTAGGAAACTATAGACATTTTTATATTGATTATTTTTTGATGCCAAGTTTTTATTTAAGAGAGTATGAAGATTTAGATTATGTTTTTGATACAGAGGATATGTATTATGAGGCTTATAGATCTTGTTATTTTGACATAGAAAAAATAAGTTTTTCATATCAGACTCCATTAAAGAATAGGGACTCAAAAATTAAAGTGGGCTTATCATATGAGAGACAATTATTTGATAAATATTTTACAGAGTTTGATTTGAATATTATGGGTTTATTTGGTCAAATTAGTTTTTTAAATGATGGTAAGGGCCGCTTAATGCTTTATTATAGTTATGAAGATGCTGATAATTTCAGATATTTAGATGGTTCTTTTTCTACTTTAAATATGGATAGAAGTTATATTCAAAAAAGGCTTAAGCTTAGCCTCTCCAGATCCTCGGAGTCTAATAAATCTTATGGCGCTATTATGGATTCTTATTATAGATATAACAGTTCGGATATATATAGTGATGAATTGCATTATAAACGTAGTCATAATGATATAACATTATCTTTGTGGTATAAATTTGATAAACATAAAATAACGTTTTCTAATAGGAGACGAACAACTACTTCTCCTAGGGATTGGGTTAATAATTTAAAAACATTTAAAAGATATACTCTAACATATACTGTAAGCTTAGGAAAAGTGAGATTATGATAATGGTTTATAGAAATATACTATTTGCAGCCTTATTGCTATTATGGAGTTGTGATAATAGTAATAGTCCTTTTAATGATTCAGAGCCCTATGATTTAATATCTATAGATATAGGGGAGGTAAGAGATTTAGATTATTTCCAATTAGAAAATCGTCTTTTTGTTGGTACTGAATCTGAGGGAATTTATATATATGAAATAATACCAGAGTCTATCACCGGTAATGAGACTCCTCTTGGTAATTGGCATTTATCAACTCTTTATGAAAATGTAGACTGGGGTTTAGGTAAAGATATTAGGAGTATTCAGTATTCTAGTAATACTAATATATTATATGCACTTGATAGATTTGGTTATACTTATCATGGTTTTGTTCCTTATTTATTAGGTCAGAGTGGCTTGTATGATTGTTCAGGCTTAGATACATTAATTGCAAATGTTTGTGCATCTACTCAAACTCATGCTACAAAATTTTCTTTAGATGATAGTAATGAATCTCCTGAATTATACATTTTGTATAAGCATAATGCTGATAATGAATTATATACAGAAGAATCTTATTCATCATTAAAATTTATGAACTACGCATTGCCTCCTCAGATGACATTAGATTTTTGTGAATTATTTGGTACTTGCGAAAATGAGGCTATTAATATTGAGGATTCATTGAGTTATAATGTAAATGATATATTTTATTTGGATGATAAGCTTTATATTGCCAATCCATCTAAAGATATTAATTCTTTTGAAGTGTATGAAAAAAATGGTGATTTAGTAGATACCTATGTTACTGAATCAGAAGTGAAATCAATTTATGCTGTTAATGATTATATATTAGCAGGAACCAAGGATGGGTGTTACATAACGTTACTAGAAGGTGGTGGTATATCTAGTAATGATGAAGATAAATTACTCATAGCTGATGGATATTCTATTCAGGATATATATTTTGATGGAATGAAATTGATACTATCAGCAGGTATTGAAGGGGTTATGGTGTATGATTGGGATGGAAATTCAATGAATGTTAATAATGATATAAGGATACATTCATCCTATGCTTATACCGCAAGATTTATTAATGATATGTATTTTGTCGCAACTAAAAACGGTTTAGAAATTTATAATTTAGAGGAGTAGTATGAAAAATAATATTTTAATATTAACGATGTTTACCTTTTTGTTTTCTCAGTATGATTGGCAGGATAATGGTGTTTCTGTTCGTCAAGGAATCCATATTGAATGGCAAAGAACAGGAGATAATGGTAGTGATGGAGAAATGATTTTTGCTTGGTCCGATACCAGGTATGGCGGAAGAGATATTTATGCTCAAAAAGTAGATGTTAATGGTAATGCATTATGGGGTTCTGAAGGTTCTCCTATTGTCCTTGGCCCTGGTCGTCAAGAAGATCCTCAGTTGATTACAGATGGTAATGGTGGTGCTTATATTATTTGGGTTGATTATAGGGATGAACCTGATGATGGTGACATTTATGCTCAGCATATTCAATCAGATGGCTCAATATCTTGGGATCCATCTGGTATCCCACTAACAAATGTTCCTGGTAAGCAAGTTGCACCTAATATGTGTTCAGATGGTATTGGTGGAGTTTTTGTTATTTGGAATGATAAATCTGTAAGTACGTTAGGTCATACTTATGGTACACATTTGACAACTGATGTTAATGATATTATTGCTCCAGGAATAGGTGTTCCTATTATTTCAAATGATTCAGACCATGCAGGGGTTAGTATTGAAAGAGCTGCAAATGGTAGTGCTGTATTAGTTTGGGCAGATGATAGAAATGTTGATAGTTCAGGTATTGATGTATTTACTCAAAGAATTGATGTTGATTGTAATACTTTATGGTCTACGCCGGAAGAGGGTGGTATACCACTGTGTACTGCTTCAGGTTCACAGGAATATGTGAAGGTTACTTATTATAGTCAGGAAGCATCTGTTGTAGTGTGGGAAGATAAAAGATATAATGAAAATTTGGGTGACATTTTCATTCAGTATATAGATATGGATGGTAATGTTTTAGATGATCCAGAGGGTTCTCCTATATGTACTAACGGTGCGAATCAAATAAAACCAAGGGTGAAAGCAGATGAAAATGGTGCTTATGTTGTTTGGGAAGATTCTAGGTATGGTCCTGCTGATATATATGTACAAAGGCATGAATTGGGTGAAGGTCCTCAATTTGAACTGGATGGGATGTCTTTATGCGGTGCTCCAAGTACACAGGATCAACCAAGATTAACTGTAGATGGTAATGGTGGGGCTTATGTGGTATGGATGGATGAAAGATATGCTCCGTTTCCAGAGACAGAAATATTTATGCAACATGTAAATTCAAATGGAGAGATTTCTTTTGCTGAAAATGGAGCGCCTGTTTGTGATGCTTCTGGTTTTCAATTTAATCCACTTGTAAGAAACGATGGAAATGGTAATGTATTTGCTATATGGGGCGATATGAGATCGGGTAGTATAGGTTTGTATACTCAACATCTAACACCTGCTAATGGTGCATCATTGCAAGAAGATGGTATTGAATTATATTTTGGTATTGATGGAAATGGTCTTGGTGCTAAATCTTTATATTTAGGTAATAATGAATCTTTAATATATTGGGAAGATAGAAGGCTAGGTGTGATTGCTGATTTAACATATGGTCAAAAAATATATAATGGTTGGGAAAGCCTGGTAGAACCTAATGGTGCTAAGTTATGTGATAATCCTTATCAGGTATATCCTCATGCTGAGTTAGGAAATGCAAATGGTGATATCTTTTTAGGATTTGGACAAGCTTTTGGTGATATAGCATTGCATTATCAGCCTCTTAATAATAATTTAGAGATGTTTGATGGAGATCAAGGTATTCCTGTCTATGAGTCTTTTACGCCGCAAAATAATTTTGATTTAACATCAAATTCTGCAGGGGATGTTTATTTTGTTTTTTCTGATCAAAGAAATTTTATTGACAGTGATGTTTATTTACAAAAATATAATAATTTCTCAGGAGTTTTTATTGAGCCTAAATTAATTGTAGATAATTTTTTTATAGATGATAATGTGCAATTTATTGAATCTACACCAGATGATGGTTGTTTTATTACTTATGATAGTGGTGATTTTAGTGGTACGAGGGCTTACGCTCAGGCTACGGACTCTGATGGAAATGTATTGCCTGCATTTGCAGGGGGTATAAGATTATCTTCAAATGAGGATGACCAATTTATTAAAGGTTTAGTAAAGACTGGCTCTGGCTATTTTGTTTTATGGAAAGATCAACGTTCAGGATCTTCCGATATATATGGTCAAATGATTGGTTTTGATGGTGCATTGTTGGGGCCTGCTGATGGGTTGGCTATTGCTACTGCGGCTAATGACCAACAAGATCCTTCTATATCATATAATGCTATTGATGGTAAGGTTATGGTCTGTTGGGAAGACTTTAGAAATGGAACGGATTTTGATGTATATTGTTCTGAGATTGATGAGTCTACTTTAGATGTAAGTACGGAAATTGAATTATGTACTTATTCTAGTAACCAAAAATCTCCTGTTGTTTTTGCTACGCTTGATGGATCTTATTTATTCGCATGGGAAGATTCGAGGGGAAGTGTTACTTCTAATCTTTATTATCAAGAAATGAAAAATAATAGTTTTGTGCATAATGTAAATGGTATTGTATTATGTGATGCTGATTTTGCTCAATCGTCTCCTCAAATTGATTTATATGATGAAAACTCTAATTCTTATATAATATACTGGGATGATTTAAGAAGCTCCGGTAAGGAAGATTTAACTAATATATATGTTCAATCGGTAACTATAGATACCTCTTCTGTTTTATTGGGTGATTTAAATGGGGATGGTATTCTTAATGTAATAGATGTTGTGAGTTTGGTAAATGGAATATTGGGAGCTCCATTAAGCGAAGAACAGCAGTTATCAGCTGATTTGAATGGTGATGGTACTATTAATGTTATTGATATTGTTTCATTAGTCAATTTGATATTATCATAAAGGCTGTTTAATGTTTAAATACTTTTGTTTTTATATAATATTATTCTCATTGATTTTATCTCAGTCAGAGTTATCTGAAAGATATACAACCTATCAAGAAATTGAAGATCAATTAAACTCTTGGTATGATGAGTTTGGTTCAAATCAAGACCCCTATACGTTTTATCCTGGCAATGAAGGTATTATTTATCATCATGAAATAATAGGCTATTCAGGTGTAGATAATCTTCCTATTTGGGCTGTAAAGCTTACGTTTAATGCTGATATGAATGAGGATAAGCCTAAAGCATTGATATTAGGTCAATGTCATTCTGAAGAAATATATGGTGTTGAGATTGCTATGGATTTAATTAAGTGGATGTTGTATCCTATGGATCATCCTGCTCATATACAATCAATTCTTGCAGTTATGACAAATGCTGAAATTTGGATTGTGCCTACGCATAATCCTGAAGGTTTGTCAGTTGTTCATGGCTGGTATGATGATATGAACCAATTTAATCAAGATGTTTATTATAGGAAAAATAAATATGATGCTAATAATAATGGTATTTTTGATTTTGTTGTAGGTATAGGTAATGATTTTGATGGGGTTGATTTGAATAGAAATTATGATTTTAACTGGATTTTTGGTGATGCTATATATTCTACAGATTCTGGTTGTGGAGCGAATCCATCTTATATTGCAAATTATGATTATTATAGAGGACCAGCTCCTTTTTCAGAGCAAGAAGTTGTAACAATACGAGATTTTGTTCTTAGTAAGAATTTTTTATTATCGATTGCTTATCATAGTTCTAGATCTGGCTGTGTTGCAGAAAAAGTTATATACCCATGGGAATGGGATGTGAATAAAAAGTCACCAGATTTTGATATTATATCGAGGCTGGGTTTTGAAATGTCTCAATTGTTACCAAAAGAAGCTGAATCAGGTTTTTATGCATCAGCTAGTAGTATTAGCAGAAGGGGTAATGCACATGATTGGATTTATGCAAATACGGGATGCATTCAATATTTAGTTGAAGCGGGTACTGAAAATATGCAGCCTGATAATATTGATATTATCAATGAAACTGTTGAGAAAAATGTTATCAGTGCATTGCATTTATTAAAAAGAACAGCAGGAACTAATATACAAGATGGTCCAGAAAAATATCAAATTACAGGAATTATTACTGATTCTCAAACAGGGGCTCCATTACAACCTGAGGTATGGATTGATGAATTAAATGGGCCTATGTTAGAGCCTAGATATGCAGATGAATTTGGCAGGTATCGTAGATTATTGATAGAGGGTACCTATACGATTAATTTTAAATTATTTGGTTATGAGACACAATCTTATACATTCGTTCCATCAAGCTCTCAAATTACAGAATATGATGTATCTATGGTTCCATTGGATCTTCATACTTTTGATTTAACTATGGATTTACCAGGATTTTTTGATGAAGATTTATATATGGTTATTACATCTGATAGTTTTGAGGATACTCTAGTTAATAATTTTTCTCCATCTTTAGTATTACCTGAAGATAATTATAATTTTACTATATATTCTGACAATTTATATCCTGAGCATTTTAGTTTATTTTTAGATTCTGATTCCAATATTTATAAGGATTTAAAATGGAGTTCGGTTGTTTATCATGATAGTTTTTCTTCATTAGATAATTGGAGTAATCAAGGTTGGATTGTAAATGATGGTATGGTTTTATCACAATCTGATTTTCTGTATGATAACTCTTTGAATAATAATATGGTTTTATCATCAAATCTAGATTCGGGTGATTATGTTGTTGATATGACTCTAAAGTATGAAATTGAATGGGATTATGATTATTTTGAACTAGGAGTGAACGATTCATCGATTTATATGTTGACGGGTCATGATTATGAATTTAATAGGTGTTTTGCGCCTTTTACAATTGATTCTTCTGATAATTTATATCTTAATTTTGTATCTGATGCTAGTTTAAATTATAGAGGTATTGCTATTGATTATTTAAGTATTCATAAAAAGCCTGAAGGTGAATGTTATGCAGGTGATTTAAACCAGGACGCAGTGATTGATATTCTAGATATTGTCCAGTTGGCAGAATTGGTTATATCAAATAGTCCTTCAGGTTTTGAAAGATGTGTAGCTGACTTATATCAAGATAATATTATTAATGTAATTGATATTGTAGCTGTCGTAGGTATTATTTTAGAAACTAATTAGGAATTTAATAATGAGATTGTATAAAATTATTTTAAATTTAATGCTATTGCCATGTTTATTGTTCTCTGAACAAAGGCCTCTTGTTATGAAAGCTTTCGATGATATTCAAGAAAGCTTTACTTATAATAGAGGCTCATATTTGATATTATTGCCTGAGGGGCTTAATGAAGTCTTTTTGACCAATGAAAGTTATGGTGGCGATTTTGTTAAATTTAAAAAATCTCAAGGTTTTGATGTTGCAGTTCTAACAGTATCTAGTTCATTAACAGCACAGGAAGTGAAGGATACGGTTATTATGCCTTTTTATGAATCTAATCCAATGCTTGAATATGTTCTTTTGGTAGGTGATGTTAATGGCTCTTTTACGATGCCAACATTTACAATTCCATCATATAATGAAGAAGATATTGATGTTACAGATTATCCTTATACTTTTACAGATGATCCATATGAGCCGCATTTCTTTTTGGGTCGTTGGACTATTAGGACAACAGCTGATTTTTTAAATATTAAAAGTAGAAGTATTCAATATGTTACAATGGACAATATAACAGATTATTCTTATTTGAATAAGGCAATGCTTGTAGCTGGAAATTATAAAACAGCAGATGGTGAGCCTGTTCCTCCTAATCAGTGGCCAGTGACTCCTGTTTGGACGTCTCTATGGTTAATGGAGGAGTGGCAAGATTTTGGTTATACGGAAATAGATACTGCTTTTTTTCATCAGCATAATTGGGAAACTGGAGAATATAATCCAACCATTCCTAATACCTGGGATGATGGTGTTGGTATTATTAATTATAGAGGATGGGGTGATGGTAATGGTTGGCACAAGCCTTATTTCCATAAAGAAGAATTAGAAGGTTTGAATAATGGTTGGAATTTACCCATTGTTATGAGTTTTGTTTGTAATACAGGTGATTTTGGTAATGATTATAGTGGTTCTGGATTGCCTAAGTGCTTTGGAGAGGTTATGGTAACAGCAGGTAGTGTTATTAATCCAAAAGGTGCAGCAGCTATGGTGGGTCCATCTGATCTTGATACAGATACACGATTTAATAATGTGATTTGTGGTGAGATGTGGGATGCGCTTCTAGAAGGTAATGCTCCTGAATTAGCACAAGCTTTACATGTTGGTAAACAAAGTCTTACATATGAGTTTTCAGGTTTATCAGCTCCAGATGGTACGGTTATAGATTATTTTTATCATCATATCTATAGCGTTATAGGTGATCCAAGTATACCTGTTAGGTTACTTGAACCAGGCGTTATTATAACAGATATGCAGTCAACTGATTTAACATCTTCGTTTATAAGTACAATATTAACAGATCAATCAGATGGAACTCCATTATCTGGTGTTGTCGGTGCACTTTTAGATTCAAATGGAGATTTAATTGCAAAATCAGTATCAAATAGTGATGGTTTACTTATTGTTGATTTTGATACGGACGCAACATCTGATTTAACTCTTTATTTAAATTCAGCTCAATATAGGCAGGAATCAATAGAACTTAATTATCTATCTGATGATGGGGCAAATTATTCAGGCTTAATTCCTATTGATTTATATTTTGATCTTAATTTATGGGAAATGGGTGGATATAGCCCTGACTATGTAGTTTCGGGAACTGAAGCATCCTTTAGAGCTTTTTTTATTAATGAGACTCCTGAAACAATTGCATTTGATTTTGAAATAGTTAGTTTAAGTGACTATATGTCTATAAATGAAAGTGGTTTTTTTACATTTTCTCCAGATGATGAGGAAGTTATAACAAGTTATTTTGAAATATCTTCAGAAGCAATTATAGGTATGATATTACCTTATAAAGTTGTTTTTTCAAGTGAGATGTATGAAATTGAAGATTATTATGGTGAATTAGTCGTTGGTTCAGGTTATAATGAATATTTTAGTAATAATCCTTCCCCTGAATGTGATTATGGATATAAAGCTTTTGATCATTCAGATACTGATTATGATGAAGCTCCTGTATATGATTGGATAGAAATTAATCAGATTGGTACAAATCTTAACCTAACAGATGATTCTGTTATTAATGATGTTCAAATAGGCTTTGATTTTAATTATTTTGGACAAACATATAATTCTATGACAGTTTGTTCTAATGGCTGGACATCATTTGAGCCTTGTGCATTGAGTCATTTTTGGAATTTTTCAATTCCAAATCCAATGGGCCCATCAGGGATGCTTGCTCCATTTATGGACGATTTAGATGATAATGATGGTAGCGAACCCTTTAATGTGTATACGTATAATGATGGAAATGGTCGATTTATAATTCAGTGGGATGATGTCTCAAATGGTGAGGATGATCAAAATTGTCCAGATTGTGTTAAAGAAACATTTCAAATCATTCTACATGATCCAAGTGTTTTTCAAACAGCTACAGGTGATGGTGATATAATTTTCCAATATAAAGAAATACATGACATTGACCAAAATGGAAATTATTCTACAATTGGTATTGAATCACCTGATCAAGATGATGGCGTCCAGTATTTATTTTCTAGTAATCCTGAATTAGGTTCATATTGGGAAATGGGTGGTAATGGCTATTATGAAAATATTGCTATTAAATTTACAACTGGAGTTTATGATCAGAGTTCTCAATGTGGTCAAGTGGATATAACAGGTGATGGTATTGTTAATGTTGTTGATATTGTGGCTCTTGTTAATATGATATTATCTGATTCTATGGTGGATGAATCTATTTTATGTTCGTATGATCTTACTGGAGATGGTATTATTAATGTGGTGGATATTGTGCTGCTAGTTAATTATATATTATCATAAAGTATGTCAGTTGAAGGCTTTTCATATAAAAGAGAAGTTCTTAGAAAAATCATTCATTTTAGTTCGAGTTTGTTTGCTTTTATGCTACTTCTCTTTGGTAGAGATGTCTGTTTGCCTATTTTTATTATCATAGCTGCTTTATTTTTTACTGTAGATTATCTTCGTTTAAAAAATCAATACGTTCAAAATATTTATAATATATTTTTTGATATTGTTACCAGAGATTTTGAGAAAAAAAGTTTTACAGGTGCTTCTTATGTTTTTTTAAGTATTGTTTTGGTAACGCTTCTTTTTGATACTAGAATTGCTGTTGCTTCATTATTAATCATGAGTTTTTCTGATCCTGTAGCATCTCTTATAGGTAGAACTTATGGTAATTTCTCAATTTTAAATAAGAGTCTTGAAGGTTGTATATCTTTTTTTTTGGTATCTGTTATAGTGTTAGTGTCTTTGAATTTTCCAGCTGATGTAGTTTTATATGTTTCTATTTTTTGTACTTTGGTAGAACTATTGTCCAATAAAATCCAAGTGGATGATAATTTGCTCGTACCACTATCTTGTGCAATAATGTTATTTATTTTTTAAATAATTTTATAAATATTTTCAGGTGGTCTCCCAATGACAGCTTTATTGTTAATGATAATAATAGGCCTTTCAATAATTTTTGGAAATTGATTCATTTTAGATATTAACAAATCTTTATTATTTACAATATCAGCTATATTATTTTCTTTAAAATCTTTTTCTCCTTTTCTTATGATGTCTTTAGGCTTACAGTTTAGTCTCAAGCAAATATCTTTTATCTCGCTTGTAGATGGAGGATTTTTTATATATTGAATTACTTCAAAGGTTATACCTTCATTTTTTAAAATCTCAACTGATTTTCTGCTTTTACTTCAATTAGGGTTATGGTAGATGATGTTTTTCATAATATTATATTATTAGGTTATTTGTTTAAAAATCTTAATTATTTAATAATAATATAATATATACTTAATAATATTTGCAATTTTAATTATTATATATTAATTTTTAATGAATCAATTAATGAATAATTCTATGTTAGATAGCAAGGATAGGGCAATATTGGATATTTTATCTAATTCTGGTAGAGAGTCAGCAAGTAGTATATCTGAAAAAATTGGGATGTCTACTCCTGCTGTTATTGATAGAATAAATAAATTGCAGGAGGCTGATGTAATTCAAGGTTATTCTGCTAATATTAACTATTCTAAGTTGGGCATGGATATATCAGCACTAATTACACTAATATCAGAATCCTCTGAACATTACTATGAAGTTATTAAGTTGGCTAATAGCACGAACGAAGTTGTTAAATGCTTTGCTACAACTGGAGCGGGCTCACACGTTTTGCTTATTAGGACTAGGGATACAGCAACACTTGAGAAATTTTTAAGAAAAGTGCAACAATGGCCTGGTATAATTAGGACAGAAACACAATTGATTTTATCATCAAATAAAGAATAAATAAAAGGAGATAATAAATGGAAAGAGTTATGGCAGAATACATATGGATTGATGGTCATAAGCCTACTGCGAAATTAAGGAGTAAAACAAAAGTTTTGGATAAAAAGGTAAATGATGTTTCAGAGCTTCCTGAATGGGGTTTTGATGGTTCAAGTACTCAGCAGGCAGAGGGTCATTTTAGTGATTGTCTGTTAAGGCCTGTTTATTTTTTAATGGATCCAATTAGAGGTGGTGATAATATTTTAGTTATGTGTGAAGTATTTAATGCAGATGGCACTGTTCACGAAAGTAATAAAAGGGCAGCACTTAGAGAGGTCGCTGAGAAGTATGCATCCCAGGATGCTTGGTTTGGTATAGAACAGGAATATACTTTTTTTGATGGAGTCAAGCCATTAGGATGGCCTGATAATGGATTCCCTGCACCTCAAGGAGGATATTATTGTGGCGTTGGATCTGATGAAGTTTATGGAAGAGAAATAGTTGAACATCATATGGAAGCATGCATGGCAGCGGGTATTAATTTGTCTGGTATTAATGCGGAAGTTATGCCAGGTCAGTGGGAGTATCAAGTTGGTCCATGTGGTCCACTTGAAGTTTCAGATCAATTATGGATATCAAGATGGCTTTTATATAGAATTGGTGAAGAATATGGTATTAGTGCAACGTTGGATCCAAAACCAGTTAAAGGTGATTGGAATGGCGCTGGTGCTCATACAAATTTTAGTACAAAGGCAATGAGAGAGCCAGGTGGAATGGAAGTTATAGAAAATGCTTGTAAAGCATTAGGAAAAGCACATGAAGCACATATCGCTGTATATGGAGCAGATAACGAACAAAGATTAACTGGGCTTCATGAAACTTGTAGTATAAAGGAATTTAGATATGGTGTTAGTGATAGAGGAGCTTCTATTAGGATTCCTATGGGTACTGCTAATGATGGTTATGGATATTTAGAAGATAGAAGGCCTTCTGCAAATGTAGATCCTTATCAAGTATGTTTTATGTTAATGCAAACTTGTTGTGCAAATGTAATGGCAGAAGTATAAAACGTTAATTTTTGAAGAGCGATTAT
>CETH01140490.1_pt1 | contig 65343 bp, 64 predicted proteins | sample 361461 | NCBI WGS metagenome assembly CETH01 (sample SAMEA2622695, study PRJEB7988) | marine metagenome | isolation source: saline water (ENVO:00002010), including | reverse complement strand
CAGTTCCTACAGCAGTTCCGCCTTGAGGTAATTGTAAAAGTCTTTGCTCGATGACACCTAACATCTTTCTTGAATAGTTAAGCTGACTACTCCAGGCTCTTAACTCATCTGAAAGATCCACAGGCATGGCATCCATTAAATGTGTTCTTCCAGTCTTAATTACACCCTCTACTGATTTCGCTTTCTTCTCAATTTCGTTAATTAACTTATCTAAAGCTGGATAAAGTTTTTTAGTAAGGTCCATAGACGCACTTACCTTAATGGCAGTAGGTATTACATCATTACTACTCTGACTCATATTTACATCATCATTTGCACTTATTTTAGTTTTTGCATACTTAGTAGCTAAATTAGCTATTACTTCGTTTGCATTCATATTAGAGCTAGTACCTGAACCGGTTTGAAACACGTCAATAGGAAATTCTTTATGATGTTTTTCTTGCCAAACTTCTTTTGCAGCTTTAGAAATGGCTCTTGCCTTTTTTGCTGGTAATAGTTTTAATCTTAAGTTAGCTTTAGCTGCTGCATCCTTGATAATCCCTAGAGAATTGACGAAGGACTTAGTGAAAGGAAAGTCCATTTTTATACCACTTATAGGGAAATTATCTATGGCTCTTTGTGTTTGAGCACCCCAAAGAGCATTCTTAGAAACTTTGACTTCACCAAGACTATCTCTCTCTATCCTAAATTTTTTTGTTGCCATAGTAGTTCAAATTTTTTATGAATAAGATATATTTTATCAAATATGCTAGATTAAGCTCTTAGATTTCGTAATCTGTGCTTTTGGGAGGGAAAATGAAAGAAATAGATATAAATGTAGGAAAATTACCTCAAAAAGAAAAGGGTTCTCTTGAGGTAATAGAATGTAAAACTATTGAGGAAAAAAGAAGGCATGGATTAGAGAGACTTGCTTCTGGATTTAGAATGTTTTCTCATTTTGGCTTCGATGAAGGCGTAGCAGGCCATATCACTTTTAGAGATCCTGAATTTACTGATTATTTCTGGGTAAACCCTTTTGGTATGCACTTCGGACAAATCAGTGTATCGGACCTCGTTTTAGTTGATAGAAATGGAGAAGTTGTACAGGGTGATAGGCCTGTAAATACAGCTGCCTTCGCCATTCATTCTAGATTACATGAAGCTAGATCTGATGTTAATGCAGCTGCGCATGCTCACTCTATGTATGGGAAGTCCTTTTCTACTATGGGAAGAATGCTAGAACCAATAACTCAAGATTCATGTGCATTTTATGAAGATCATGTACTTTTTGATGATTTTACAGGAGTAGTTTTAGAAACTGATGAAGGTGATAGGATAGCTAAAGCGTTGGGTGAAAAAAGAGCAGCTATTCTAAAGAATCACGGAATTCTTACTACCGGAGAAACTGTAGACGCCGCTTTGTGGGCTTTCCTGTCAATGGATAGATGCTGCCAATCACAGTTGATAGCGGAGTCAGTAGGGCAAATGGAAAGAATTCCAGATGAAACTGCAGCCCTAACAAAAACTCAAGTTGGGTCGGAATTAGGTATGTGGGTTATGTATCAACCAATATACGATCTTATGCTTGAAAAAGATGATAGTTTCCTGAATTAAGCTTTTTTTAGAGCTTCTTTCATTTTATCGTCATATCCTTCTACAAAACCCCAATTCGACATGTACTGAATAAATTTTGGAGAAAGGCCTTCTTTTGTGAGATATTCTTGCGATACTGGAATCTGTGTAGGAGTAAATTGATTGTTTTCTTTATACAAAATAGGGAAGTCATGATGTAAGATTGCCGCCCTCCCTAACATGATCCAGTCTACATCCTCGATAGCTTTAGAAACATCTTCTGGAGTTCTTAGATTTCCTGCTACTCCCAATCTAGTGCCTGCTCTTTCCAATTCACTAAAATGATTTATTAAAGACTTGCCTTTAAATTTTTCTTCTTGAGGTTCTTTAAAGGCATCCCACAAAGACATATCTAAAAAATCTATATCACCTGAAACCATTAGTTCTTCTGCTAGTTGTTTTGATTCCTCTAATAATATTCCAAATCTCTCAGAAGAAAGTCTTACTCCAAGCATAAAATCTTGTCTGCATTTAGATCTTATTCCTTTAATAATTTCTTTTAATAACCTTGAACGATTTTCTAAATTCCCTCCATACTCATCTTCTCTTAAATTTACTTCTTCACTAAGAAATTGGCAAAGTATATATCCATGAGCTCCGTGTAGCTCAACTCCATCAAATCCAGCTTTTTCTGAGCGTATGGCAGCTTCTATAAAATCATCTCGTAATTTATGTACCTCTTCTAAGCTTAGAGCTCGTGCAGAAAAATCTTTGTTATCTGAGGGACAAACTGGTATCTCACCAATTAATTCTTTGGGAGATCTCATTCCTGCATGATGTAATTGAGCAATAGCAATGCTATTATTTGAGCGAATTTCACCTGCTAATCTAGTTAAACCTGCTAGATGGTTATCTGAAAATATACCAAGTTGGCCAGGGAATCCCTTTCCTATTGATTGAACATGCGAAGCACAAGTCATAGTAAGGCCAAAGCCTCCTTTAGATCGCATAGTTAACCAATGAAATTCCTCTTCAGACATTACACCATCTTCATGGCTCTGAGAATTAGTTAAAGGCGCCAACATAAACCTATTCTTCATATCAGGACCTCTTGTAAAACTTAGGGAAGTAAGAGCTTTACTCATTTAATAGTTCCTCTACTTCCCAGAGTTTATCCTTTCCAAAAAACATTTCGTCTTCTACAAAAAATGTAGGAATACCAAAAACACCTCTTTCCACTGCCGCTTCGGTATTTTCAATTAATTTAGCTTTTATTTCTGGATCCTGCATCTGTTGAATCAGTCTTTCTGCATCTAAACTGGATTCTTCAAATGCTGCTTTTATAACTTCAGGATCATCCATTTTTTTAGGCTCTTCCCACATATGAACCAATACCTTTTCTATGTAATCTTCTAAATATCCATCTTGCTCAGCTCCTACAGCTCCTCTAATTATTTGTAAACTAATTACTGGAAAATGAGGGTTCATTTGAAAAGAATGCAGTTTATGTCTTTCAATGAATCTTTGCATTTCTATAGACTGGTATTCATTTTTATTTTTTACCCCTAAAAATTGCTCCATAGGAGGCTTATTGTTTGTTCCTTTGAAAATACCTCCTAGTAAAACAGGGATATAATTAACTTTAGCGCCTGTTCGCTCTTTAATGGATTTCATGACCTTATGGCTTAAATAAGCATTAGGGCTTGCAAAATCAAAATAGAAATCTACTGTTTTACTCATGTTTTTTCTCCTGGTTTATCTTCTGACTTTATTATTTCTGACTCTACAGACTGAATCATGTTGATTAAGTCTGTATAATCCCTGCCTACACAAATTCCATCATCATAATCACTGAATTCTTTTGTAGTAAACCCTGCTCCATCTCCATAAGAAATTCCAAACAAAGTCTCACACTTTTCCTGATCATTTAACCTAATATCGTCTTTCAACTTAGACAGTAAATACTCTTTAGTATACTCGACGTCACTCATATAGATGCCTTTATCGTTTGAAGAATCTAATACTAGATATTTGTCTGAACTACCCAGACCCCATGAAGACCAAAGAGGTAAATCTCCTTGTCTTCCTCTTCCGGGTTTTCCTGTATAAGCAAATTCAGCCCAATAAGATTGAATTTGCTCTGAAAGCAATTTTGCAGGCTCGAAAGAGCCTTCTTCAAAGAAGAAATTCTTTATTATAAAATTATCAAAAGTTCCCATCACAAATAGGATTTCTAATGCATGAGCAGCTCCAATCAATTGTGATAGCTTTAAACTATTTACTGTTCTTAATTCGTCCCAATCAAAACGATAGGCATAAGCTTTTGGAAAACCAGATTTAGTTAATAATTTGGCAGGTTTATCTACAGCTCTGTGTTTCCATTCGGAAGAGCCATAAAAACTTACAGCATCATAATAGTCAGGATCTATTATCTTAGTTGGCATCTCATCTATACCTGCTTGCTTATATAGTCCTTCAGCTGGTTTCCATTCAACAAAGTTCCTGTTCAAGGAATTAAAGAACTTGTTTTCATCTTTATTAGTGCCAAAGATTATTGGCACTCTATAAAAATCAGGATTTGTAAATGCTTCAGATATCCCTCCATCTAGGATCACTTTCCCATCTGGAAAAACTCTTGTCATACCACTTCTCTCCGGTCGTGCCTTTCGAGAAGCTCTTAATATGTTCTCAGGTGAGGACTTAAGTAAAATCTCTTTGATTTGCTTTTTGCTCATCCCTTCTTGTATAGTTTTTGCTTGAGATAAACCTGAAGCTCGGCCTTCTAAAACTAAAATCTGATTAAATATCTCAAGTGAACTTGTGGTGGGTGCTATTCTATTATTAGGCAAGTAGGACTCAGCAGCTTTTATAGACGAAACAGAGACTATTCCGCTCTGCACAATGGCTTTATGAAATAATCCCGAAGCCAAAGGAGAAGCATAAATAGCTGCGGTATTATGACCTCCTGCTGACTCGCCAAATACTGTTACATTGCCTGGATCTCCTCCAAAAGAATCTATATTTTCATTGATCCATCTAAGCGCCATAATAGTATCCAAAGTTCCAAAATTTCCTGACTTATCTTCCAAAGAAGATGTTTGATTAACTAGAGCTGGATGTCTAAACCATCCTAATGGACCCATGCGATATTGAATTGTTACCACTACAACATTGAATTTAGATACTAGGGAACTTGGATCGTAAACATGCGCACTTCCTACAGTATTTCCCCCTCCATGAATCCACATCATTACAGGAAGTTTTTTAGCTTTTATACCTTCTTTAGCTAATTTTGGTGTCCATATATTTAAATACAGACAATCTTCTGAGCCTTCCCAATTTTTACTATCTCCGGCTTCTAATATATTAGGTCTTTGAAAGCAAGCTTTCTTAAATTCGGAAGCTTCATATCTTTCTTTTAACTTTTCTATGTAGACTGGAGCCTTCCATCTCAAATCTTTAACTGGAGGTTCAGCGAAAGGAATTCCTTTCCATACATAGGTATTATTGTCTCCATCTTTCCCTATGATTTCTCCTACAGCAGATTCTCTTAAGGTATCTTTAGAGAGATTTTGTCCACATCCAAAAGCTAATATGGTAAAAAATAAAACTAGGTAATGTGTTTTCATAGTATCCTTCCTATTAGATGATTTACTTTAGAATTTATTTGAATAAAAACCAAGAAGATTTTACCAAATCATTTTTCTTTTTATTGCTTGCATATATATCTTTACTTTCGTAAATTATTAAGAAAACTAAATTTTGCAAGGAGAAAAAATGCAGATATCACCTATACCCACACTCTCTAAAGAGATAAATGATCTTAGATTAAGAACTGCTGACATTGTAGCAAATAGAATAATTCCTAATGAAGGAACTATATATTCTGGTGGTGAGAAATCTAAGAAAATAAGAGAAGAAATTAGAAATGAAGTTAAAAACCAAGGTCTTTGGGCGCCTCATTTACCTCAAGAGTACGGAGGGATGGGGAATGGTTTCCTAGAACATGCTTACATGAATGAAATTCTAGCATGGTCTCCTTTAGGAAATAGATTATTTGGAGTCATTGCACCCAATTCTGGTAATCAGAAAATTTTAGTTAAATATGGAACTGAGGAACAAAAGAAGAAGTGGTTGATACCTTTAATAAATCAAGAAATGGAATCTGGATTCTCAATGACTGAGCCTGATGCTCCAGGATCAGACCCACGATCACTTAGAACAACGGCCGTCAAAAAAGGAGAGGAATGGGTAATAAATGGCCATAAAATTATGACATCAAATGGAAACAGAGCAGATTTTTTAGTTGTAATGTGTAGAACAGAAGATGATAACTCAGAAGGTGATGCAAATAGCAAAATGACCCAGATCATTGTTCCTACTGACTCCCCAGGAGTGACAAAAGTAAGATCAGTGCCGATTTGGGGGCATACTGGTGGAGATCATATGGAAATCAAATATGAGAATGTGAGGGTTCCTTTAGAAAATGCTTTAGGTGCTAGAGGATCTGGACATCAAGCTGCACAAGATAGATTAGGTGCTGGTCGAGTATATCATTGCATGAATACAATTGGACAAATGTGGAGAGCCTTTGACATTATGGTTAGATATTCTACAGAAAGAGAAGTACATGGAGGAAAATTAGAAACTAAACAATTTATTCAAGGGTTTATAGCTGACTCCTATATGGACATTCAGGCATCACGATTGATGACAATCCATTGTGCTGAAATTATGGATAAAGATGGAGATGCAAGAGTAGATATTTCAGCTATCAAAGTGTTTGTACCTGCTGCTGGAACTAGAGTTGTAGATAGGGCAATACAAATTCATGGATGGAGGGGTGTCTCTAGTGACACACCGCTAGCTGGAATGTATCAAGGTTTTAGAACTCTTAGATTAGCTGACGGCCCTGATGAGGTGCATAGAATTTTAATTGCTAAAGAAATACTAAAGAGATATCACGACGGGCTCTCCTGGGATTTTGGTGTTTAAAAAAACCTAAAGGGCTGGTAATAATTTTACTGTACAAGTACTAGTAGCAACAATACTCCCATTCTGATGGAGTTTACTTGATAAAAATGCTATAGATTTACCTAGTTTTATTGGTTCTGCTTGAGCTACTAATTTACCTACCCTGGTAGGAGAAATAAAACTAACATTGATATCTAAAGTGCTAGGATAATATTTTCCTTGAAAATGTATTAATAATAAATGTGCCATGGATGCATCAAGCATTCCAGTAACAAAACCACCTTGCACAACTTGCCCGTTTGAATGAGTAAATTCTTCTAGAGCTTCAAATTCCATTTCTATACTTAAAGGTTGTTTCTGAAATTTTAATACCTTGCCACTTAAAGTATCTATACAAGGAGCTTTATTTTTCTTAAACCAATCTTCATATAGTTCATTCTTCATGGATATTTCCTTATTTATGAATACAGAGACAGGATAATACTTCTATAAATACAAAGGTAAATATTTTTCTTAAAATAGGTGGTAGATGAAACTCTTGCTGCGCCCAACCAAAAATTTTTTTTGAGCTCCATCCACCATAGAGTTTGCAGGATACAGAAAAATTTTTAGCCTTTGCAGCCTTATATGAGTGTTTACTGCACCCTGCAATTTTTGAACCCTTACAGAATCAGGGGAAGGGTTCTATATGACATTATGAAATGGGGAGGATTTCAAAACATCATTAATATTTATTATTATATATAGATATTTTATATAAAGCAAACTACAAAATTTCTATAGAAAAGAACTTAGTTGAGAAGGTAAAAAAAAGGCCTCTAACGAGGCCTTTTTTTATCTAGAAAAAATAATTAAAGCTAACCGTTACAAGTCTTGGCTGTCCTAATGTACCTATAACAATACTATCCCCGCCATCCAATAAATAATAATTGGGGAAATGTTGGACATCCATGTAATATTCTTCATCAAATAAATTTTCTATATTTAACATAAGCTCCCAATCATCTGAAATCCTTCCTATTTGAGCGTTTACTAATGTATTACTTGGGTTGGTAACTGGATCCCAAGCTTGTAAACCTTCATAACTTCCATTGTGACTTATCTGAAAACTTGCTGCTAAATTACTACCATTATTTGCAGGCCTTAAATAGTCTAAGCTTAAATTGATGCCAGATTTAGGAACAACAGGAGGAGAATTACCACCTAAATCTACTCCACTAACTACCGTTCCACTTTTCCATTCAGCATCAACCCAACCTGCCGCAAAAGAAAGATTTAGGAAATCTGTAACCTTTACACTAAAGTCTGCTTCAAACCCAGTTTGATCAGAGTCCCCTAAATTAACTATTCCTTCAACTATTCCACCTCCATTGGGATCTTCTATTTGATACTCAATTTGTCGATCATCATAAGCAATCGAGAATAAGGCTAAAGATCCTGTAACTTTTCCATCTTCAGATCTTCCTTTCCAACCTAATTCAAAACTTGTTGCTTCTTCTTTATCAAATCCAAATAGACTGGTTGACCCTGATAAATTGCTTAAGTTATAACCTCCGGGTTCATAACCTTTAGATGCAGTAAAATAAACAATAGAACCATCTTCTCTAAAACGAGTAAGGGACAATTTGGGTAGAACTTCAGTATCGTTCTTGCTGCTTGAAAGACCAGTATCTAAGTTGGTGCTTTCATTTTCCCATTTGTCTATCCTTAAACCTAAACCTAGTTCCCAGTCATCATAAGTACTGGTCATATTAACAAATGCTGCAAGATGACTCTTATCTCTATCCCTCATTTCAAATGGTGTTCTCAAGCTTTTCTGTTCTTCTGCTAACGTTAAAGTTTCACCAGCCCAGACACCTGAGCAAGTATCCATACCTGCAGCGCATCCTAAAGGACCTGTAAAATTATCTCCTATAGCTTCTGTATTCCACCAAATCAACTCGGAACGCATCTTTTCTTCAAACATTGAGTAATAGAAACCTCCTAACCACTGAATTGGACTATCATCTGTTGAAGTAAATCTAATTTCCTGAGTGGTCACTTTCATATCTTCAGGCCTAATTAAATCCAGCAAATATTCTGGACTAATGTCCAAATCACTATAACGAGTCGACTCAGTATCTGTATGCGATGTTACAGAAATTACATCCATTCCATCATATTCCCAAGTTAACTCTAACATTCCTGATACTGTATCTCTATCATGCCTAGGATTTGTAGTTGTATCTACAACATTGGGGTGTTGAAGGGAATCTTTATCTAATTCTCTAATCCAATGATTATTAGGCCCCTCATAATCGTTCCATCTTAAAGAAGCATATGCAGACAATGTTTCGTTAAGAGGTCCTGCTAAAGAAATTCGAACTCCAGATTCATCAGATTGACCTATATCTTCATCGTTACTTGCAGATAAACCATTGACTCTAGGGCTATTTGGATTTACTAAATAACCATCATTCTTAGAACTAAAAGCAAATAGTCTAACTGCCCAATCATTTTCCATTGGAGCGTTAATACTTACTTCTCCATCTACTATCCCTTGCTCTCCAAACAAAGCTTTTACTCTTTTTGTTGAAGATGAAGGGTCGGGGCGAGCACTTACAAATTTAATCGCTCCACCAATATTACTTCCTCCATATAAAGTGCCTTGAGGTCCCTTTAAAACCTCTATTCTTTCTAAGTCCCCGAATCTAGATGAAGCATCTGAAAAAACTTGAACATCATCCAGATAAAAACCAACTCCTTGGGTATTTCCAAAAGACCCTAAGCCTCTAATTGATACATTAGGAAAACCATCAGCTCTTGGTGAAAGATTAAGATTTGGAACTAGGAATCCAACATCTTCTAAACTCTTTATATTTTGTCTATTAATAGCTGATGAACCAATTGCTTGCACAGATTCTGGAATATCTAACAAGCTTTCTTCTCTTTTTCTTGCGGTTACTAATACTTCATCGACCGTATCAGCTGCATGAATATAGTTGTTATTAACACTAGGCAATATTAATAAAGATAAGGCTACAAGAAAGGCTATATTTATTTTATTGTAATACATACTTAACTCCCCTTTTTTTAAAGCATAAATAAACTTATGATGAGAATGCCAAATGAAATGATTATTGTCCTTTCTTTCTCTGCAAGTGTACTTGTCTATAAAAGAAACGAAATATTGCCTTTTTATAAATCTAATTAAAAAATAAAAACCCTCTTTATTTTTCTTTATTAAAAGAGGGTTTTTAACAATTACGGGGTAAATTGATCGAGAGATTTTACAAAATTAGAAAAAGAAATCATGTAAATTAAAGTAAAGAGAACTGGTTAAAAGGGAAATTCAATTTAAATCATTGTTTCTAGATCTATACTTAGATGGTGGGATGCCAACTTTTTCCTTAAATCTTCTACTGAAATGTGTACTATCATTAAAACCACACATAAAAGCTACTTCAGTAACACTATATACTGAGCTAGATGAACTTGCTAACAACAGTTGAGCAAGTTCTAATCTCTTTCTAATTAGATATTGAGAAACTGTTTCACTGTTATTGGAATGTTTAAAAATCCAATGAAGATACCTCACTGAGATGCCTAACTCTTCTGAAACGATATGTGGAGACAAAAGTGGATTTGAAATATTCAGCAACATAAACTGCTTAGCTGAGTCAAGCTGGATATCTTTTATCTTTAGAGGTTTTTCATCTTCTAAATCTGCTAGCGCAAATACTAACATTGAAAGATTGGACATAATCAAAGGGGTAATGGCTTTAGGTTGATAATGAGCAGTATCAGGATTGGCTTGATCTAAAGCAAAATCCTTAATTATTTCAAGATACTTACCTAATAATAAAGCTGATTTACTTGGAGGTGTAATGAGTTTAGTTTCTAAATTGTCCCATATCCTAGGTATCCAACTTTTAATTAGCATCAGTGGCATATAGACGCTAATAATATGACTACTCTTAATAATCTTAAAAGATATAGGTAAATTATTATTATCAATAATTAAAATATCGCCATCTTTAAGTTCGTAAGAAAAATCCTTAAACTGAACTTCAATAAGACCACTAGCTACATAAAGCTCTTGCAAAATATCAAGTGTTTTCTCTCTTTGAGAATGTTGAAAATCTGTAAACATCTCGCAAGGTTCAACTTCGCAATCTACTACCCTAAGATCACCTATCGTTCCAAAGTTGAGATTAAAATCTACAACTTGCTCCTCTTTTCTGACTAAATTTAGTTCAGAAATAAAGCTCTTCCCCATTTTCTTTGCCCATTCCTCTTTCTCTGCTGGAGATAAAATGTCAAAGGTATCTTTATTACTCATCTTTATCTTTTAAGATGAAAGACTATAAAAAAATTTTAAACTAGTTTAATGAGTTAGATTAAATTAAGTAATAGTCTTTTTATTTATTAACTAGCTTCCCAAGCTGCTTGGGCATCTTGCCAAGTAATTACAGCTACAGTATTTCCCTCTTCATCAATAAAATGAAGTGGGCCAAGAAAAGTCATATAAAATTCGCTATCTTCTAAGAAATGGGTCTCGTCATGTCTTGCGTTACAAGGTTCATATCCATATCCAGGAGCTACAGCTGTTGCTCCACCTTCATCATCCCCACCTCTTACACTCATTTTGCCTTTCGTTAAAAAATATTCTCCAGGCCCTATATGAATATGTCTGTGAAAGGAAGATCCTTCTGGACAATCAAAAATAGCTGCCCATGAACCCATCTCTGGTGATACGTTTAATAATTTCCAAGTAATTCCTCCTACTGCTAACGGCGGTGGAAATGGCTTCCATTCATTACTATCTCCTATTTGTACGTATCTCCCTTTTAGTTGTTCTTGATGTTCAAGTTTACTCATAATTATTACCTCCCCAAGTAATTAAAATTATAAAACTAAATTGCCTCAAAAGTCTGATTATTACTTTACTATAAATGTAACTTAAATAGTATGAAAGTGAAATACCTTATAAAAAATTACTTTAAATACGGTTTTTCCGGTGGTCGGGACGGCTGGATTTGAACCAGCGACCACTTGACCCCCAGTCAAGTGCGCTACCAGACTGCGCCACGCCCCGAATTTATTATAGATCTTTTAAAAGCTGCTCTAACTCAGAAATTATTACTTTATCATCAGACAGTCTATGAGATTCTTTATTGTCACCAATTAGATATTTTTTTGCTCCGGAGATAGTAAAACCTTTCTCATAAAGTAAAGATTTTAATTCAAAAATAAATTCTATATCTTTTTTTTGATAGTACCTTCTATTACCGCCTCTAGTTGAGGGTTTTAGTTTAGAGAATTCTTTTTCCCAAAACCTTAAAGTATGGCTTTTAATTTTAGTGAGGTCTGCAACTTCGCTTATAGTAAAATATCTTTTATCTGGTATATCTAGAAAATTATTCATCAATAGTTGATACTTTATTTCTTAGCTTATTACCTGCTCTAAAGGTTACTACCCTTCTAGCTGAAATAGTTGCGGGCTCTCCTGTTTTTGGATTCCTACCTACCCTTTCCTCTTTATTTATAAGTTGAAAATTTCCAAAACCTGATAACTTTACTTCTTCATTTCTATTTAAACTGTTAGTTATTTCTGAAAAGAAAGCCTCCACCAGCTCCTTGCTTTCAGTTTTATTCAATCCAATAGCTTCATGAAGGTGCTCAACTATATCTGACTTGGTTATTGTTTTATTCACTATGATCTTAATTTGGCATTAAACTTGTCAGATAGGGAGTTTACAATCTTGTTTACTATTAGATCAACCTCCGAATCAACCAATGTTTTAGATTTTGACTGCCATGTTAATGAAATGGCCATACTTTTTATTCCTTCCGGTATACCTGGACCTTCATAAAGGTCGAATATTTCTAAACTTTGTAAATTATTTCCTGAACATTTTTTTACATAATCCACTAGTTCTTGAGCTGATATTTCTTTGCTGATAAGTACAGCTATATCTCGCGAAGTAGACGGGAATCTTGAAAAATTAGTAAACTTAGCTGGTGCCTTAAAATTTAGTGATTCAACTTCCATAGAAAAAACAATTAAGTCTTGTTCTTTTATATTTTTTTTAGCTGTCAAAACCGGGGAGACGTTACCTATATATCCTATTTTTTTACCAGAAAAATAAATAGAGCTAGACTTTCCTGGATGAAGAAATTTAGGACCCTTATTCTTAAATTTATATTTCATACCGAGGGAATTAAAAAGTCCTTCTAAATCTCCTTTCAGATCATAAAAATTAAACCTAGTATCATTTGTTGACCATATAGGAAGGCTAGATTCACCGCATATCAAGCCTGAAATTATACTTCTCTCTTTTATTCTTTCTTTTCCTCCTAAAAACACTTTTCCAATCTCAAAAAGTTTCAGATTCTCCTCTCCGTTATTTTGATTATAAATGTAATTATTAACAAGTCCTGAAATTAAGCTAGACCTTAACACTGACAAGTTCTGTGAGATTGGATTTTCAACAGTTAAGTTTTTAGATGATTCAGAGAAAATATCTTCATCTAAAGAGTCTACAAATGAATAATTAATAACTTCGTTATAACCCTTAAATTTAAAGTATGTTCTTAAATAATTTTCTAAACTCGATTGGACCTTGTGATATTTAGGAAGAATGGGTTCTTTGGGAAGTTTATCATACCCTTCTAGTCTAGCTAATTCTTCTATCAAATCAGCTGATATAGATAAGTCGAACCTCCAAGGAGGCGGTACAACATTTAAGTCTTCCCCAATTTGATTCACTTTAAACCCTAGTGAATTAAAGATTCTTTTAGCATTAGATTTACTGATTTTGGTACCTAGAATTTTATTTGCATAAGACAAAGAGAAGGAAATCTGATTCTTTTTTGGAACATCTCTTGAAGATATAGAAGACAAAACTTGTCCATATTCGGCATCTTGATTTTTACTTAATAATTCGCAAGCTCTCTCTAATGCATAGTCTTGAAGCGTATAATCGACTCCTCTTTCAAATCTTGTCGAAGCATCTGTTTGAAAGCCATACCTCCTTGCCCTGCCTCTAATTGCTTTTGGATGAAAAAAAGCGCTCTCAAAAAAGATTGAATTGGTAGACTCAGTTACAGCAGAGTCTAAACCGCCCATAATTCCAGCTAAAGCGACTGGTTCTCTAGAATCAGCAATTACTAAACAATCTTTAGATAGCCTAATAGTTTCTTCATCTAAGAGGGTTATCTTTTCTTTATCTTTTGCAAGTCTAACTTGTATATTCCCATTTAATGTTTCTTCATCAAATGCGTGTAAAGGTTGTCCTAGCTCTAAAAGAATGTAATTTGTAATGTCTACTACTGGATTGATTATCCTCAATCCACTGAGGGTTAGTCTTTCTTGAATTAGAGCTAAAGAATCTTTTTTTAGATCCATGTTTCTTACGCTCCTTCCTTTATATATAGGCCCTTCAGGACAAACTTTAATATTCATAGAAGACTTAAAATCATTCTTTATTTTTTTTATCCTTGGTAGTTTCAACTTTAAATTATTTAAAGCAGCTAGCTCTCTTGCAACTCCAAGCACACTAAAGCAATCCCCTCTATTTGGAGTTAAATCTAGCTTGATAATTAAATCCTTACCAGTAAGTTCAGAGAAGTAGGCTTCAGTAGAATCAACTTCTAGCCCGAGCATGGTAAGTTGCTCACAAATCTTCTTGTCATCTAATTTAAGATCTAAAAACTCTTTGAGCCAATTTCTACTAAATTGCATAATTAAAATTGTTTTAAGAATCTGATATCATTTTCGAAAAAAGATCTAAGGTCTGAAATATTATATTTCAACATAGCTAGCCTCTCTACACCCAAACCAAAAGCAAACCCTGAATATTTAGTTGAATCTATACCTGCCATATCTAGAACATTTGGATGTACCATTCCACACCCCAATACTTCTAACCATTTGTTACCCCATTTAATATCTACCTCTGCGGAAGGCTCAGTAAAAGGGAAGTATGAAGGCCTAAACCTTAGATTTACCTCTTTTTCAAAGAAATCATTAAGAAATTCATTTAATAAGCCTTTTAATTGAGAAAAGGAAGCGGAAGGTTCAAGAACAAGACCTTCAACCTGATGGAACATAGGAGTATGAGTTAAATCTGAATCTTTCCTGTAAACTTTACCAGGGCAAATTATTCTTAAAGGAGGTTTTTTGTTTTCCATAGCTCTTATTTGAACAGGAGAAGTGTGAGTTCTTAGGAGTTCTTTTGTATTTAGATAGAATGTATCATGCATGTCTTTAGCAGGATGATCTTGAGGAATATTCAAAGCTTCAAAGTTGTAATAATCTGTTTCCGTTTCAGGTCCAACCTCTAGATCAAATCCAAGGTTTTCAAAAAAAGACCCAATAGAAATTAGTGCAGATGAAACTGGATGCAAAGAACCCTCCCTGCCTTTTCTACCTGGAAGAGTTACGTCTATTTGTTCCTTTTCTAATTTTTTTGAAGCAATAAAGTTTTTCAATTGGGAAGTTTTTAAGATGTACAGTTCCTCGAGCTCTTTTTTTAAGGCATTGAGACTCTTTCCAGCTTCTTTTCTTTTTCCTTCAGGAAGTGAACTTAATGTTCTAAGAAGAACATTTAATTCTCCATTTTTTCCTAAGAAAGACTTATAAATGCTAGATAAATCCTCAAGATTTTTAGCAGAATTTAAAGAATCGACAGCTTTTTTGTTTAATTCTTCCTTTTTATTATTGAGGGCTTTTAAATTCAATTTCTTTAAAGAGTTAATTTTTATCCAACAATCCTAGCATGTTAAGGATTTATATGTTGAAAGAAATTAGGCAACTAATTTGGACTTAGCTTGCTCAACAATTAAAGAAAATGCTTCTTTATCATTTACTGCTATATCAGCTAAAACTTTTCGATCAAGATTTATATCAGCTTTCTTAAGCCCATTAATCAACTGACTATAAGATATGCCATTCCTTCTAGCAGCTGCGTTTATTCTAACAACCCATAGAGAGCGGAAAACTCTTTTTTTTGTTCTTCTATCTCGATAAGCATACTGACCAGCTCTCATTACTGCTTGTTTCGCAACTTTGTAAGTTCTACTTCTAGCTCCTCGATAGCCTTTTGCTTGTTTCAGAACTTTTTTGTGTTTGGCCTTTTTTTGAACGCCTCTTTTTATTCTTGCCATTTTTATTACCTAGGAATTTACCTTTAACATTCTTTCAACAGAATTCTTATCCCCTTTTGAAACAGGAGTCGTACCTCTCAATTGTCTTTTTCTTTTTGTTGCCATCTTTGTAAGAATATGACTCTTGTTAGCCTTCTTCCTTTTTAAACTGTTACCAGTTTTTTTAAATCTCTTGCTTGCTCCACTATGTACTTTTAGTTTTTTCATTTTACTTCTTATTAGGTGTCATCATCATTACTAACTGTCTTCCTTCTAGGACAGGAAATTGTTCTACACTTGCTATAGTTTCTAGATCAGATTCTACTCTCTTTAAAAGGTCCATACCTATTTCTTGATGTGCCATCTCCCTTCCTCTAAATCTAAGTGTAATTTTAGCCTTATCTCCGTTTTCTAAGAAAGATTTAACCTTATTAACTTTAACTTGATAATCATTCTCCTCTGTTACTGGTCTAAACTTAATTTCCTTAATTTGTTGTCTTTTCTGTTTCTTCTTTGAAGCTGCTTTTTGCTTTTTAGCATCAAAGATATGTTTCCCATGATTTAAAATTTTACAAACTACTGGATCTCCATCTTTTGTCATTTGAACTAAATCAAGAGAGGCTTCCTCTGCTTTTTTTAAAGCCTCAGAAATATCCACTATTCCTAATTGTTCACCAGAATCACTTATTAATCTAACCTTTTTAGCCTTTATCGCCCTATTAATTGGCAATCTCTTCTGAGAACTTTTTAATGTCTTTTTTAACGCTATGCCTATCTCCTAATTTATTATTAATTTTTAGCTTTTAAATCTTTAAGCAACTTTTTCTTAAAATCGACTAAAGTCATTTCGCCATAATCTTTTCCACCTCTTGCTCTAACTGATACAGTTTCATTTTTAACTTCTTTATCGCCCAGAATTAAAAGAAAAGGTATCTTTTGCAAAGAGTGGTCGCGAATTTTATAAGTGATTTTCTCTTTCCTCAAGTCACTTTGTGCTCTAAATCCATTTTTTCTTAATTTTTTTTCAACCTTTGTAACATATTCTGAGTGTTTATCAGTAATATTTAGCAAAATAATTTGAACAGGGCTGAGCCATAAAGGCAATGATCCTGAATGGTGTTCTATTAAAATTCCAATAAATCTTTCAAAAGAGCCTAGTATTGCTCTATGAATCATTACGGGCGTATGTTTGTCTCCATCTTCACCTACATACCTCGCATCAAGCCTATCAGGTAGATTAAAATCTGCTTGGAAAGTTCCGCATTGCCACTCTCTTTGTAAAGCATCAGTTAAAACAAAATCTAATTTTGGGCCGTAAAATGCTCCATCTCCTTTAGAAATTTTGTAAGGTAATTTTAGTTTATTTATTCCATTTTCTAGGGCTGCCTCAGCTTTGTCCCAAACGCTATCTGAACCAACTCTGACTTCTGGTCTTGTAGATAGTTTTATTTCAAATTTATTAAAGCCTAATTCTTTATAAACAAGAGATAGAACCTCAATAAACTTTTTAGTTTCAGACTCTATTTGTTGCTCAGTGCAAAATATATGTCCATCGTCTTGAGTGAAAGCTCTAACTCTCATTAATCCATGTAAGGTTCCTGAAGCTTCATATCTATGACAAGAACCAAATTCAGCTAAACGAATAGGAAGGTCTCTATATGATTTTAATCCTTGATTGTAAACTTGCACGTGACAAGGGCAGTTCATAGGTTTCAGAGCGTTAATTCTTTTTTCTCTTGCGTGTTCCTCATCAATTTCAGTAATAAACATATTTTCTCTATATTTATCCCAATGCCCTGATTGTTCCCACAACTTTCTATCAACTACTTCTGGGGTATTAATCTCATGATAACGAGCGTCTTTTTGCTTCTCTCTAATAAAATCTTCTAATACTCTGTAAATTGTCCATCCTTTTGGGTGCCAAAAGACCATGCCTGGTGCCTCATCTTGAAAATGGTAAAGATCTAGTTGCCTCCCCAGTTTTCTATGATCTCTTTTTTTAGCTTCTTCAATATTCTTTAAATGCTCATTTAGTTCACTATTATTCTTCCAAGCAGTGCCATAGATCCTCTGTAACATCTCATTCTTAGAATCACCTTTCCAATATGCTCCAGATACCTTGGTTAATTTAAAAGCACGTAAATGCTTAGTATTTGTAACATGAGGGCCCCTACACATATCGACGTATTCTTTATGATGATAAAGAGCAATAACTTCTCCCTTAGGGATCTCATCAATTATCTTTAACTTGTAATCCTCGTTACGTTTTTTGAAAGTCTCTATAGCCTTATTCCTAGTTACTACCTCTCTGAGAACTGAATAATCTTCTTTAGCTAATTTCTTCATTCTTTGCTCTACTTTTTCAAGATCAATGTCTGTAAGTTTATAATCCAGAAGAACGTCATAATAAAAGCCATCATTAATAGTTGGGCCAATTGCTAGTTTAATGTCGGGATAAATTTGTTTTAATGCATGAGCTAAGAGATGTGCGCAGGAGTGCCTTATAACTTCTAACCCATCTTCAGTATCTGCTGTCAAAATTTCAACTTTACAGTCATCTTTAATAAGCTCAGAGGCATCTACCCTTTCCCCTTCTATTTTTCCTGCGACCACTGCTTTAGCTAATCCCGGTCCAATCTCTGCAGCTAATTGTTCGACAGTAATAGGTTTTTCAAAATTTCTTTCTGAATTGTCTGGAAGGGTAATTTTAGGCATAGTCAGTGGTGTCCTATACTAAGGGACACTTGTAATTTAATTCCATTATATATTGAAAGTGGAGATTATGGAGATAATAAAGATACATTCCAATTACCTTTTCGATCCTTTTCGAAAACTTCTCTTTTATGTAATCTATTTGTTTGATTAATCCAAAATTCAATCAGTAAAGGTTGCACTAGATAACCGCCCCATCTTTCAGGCCGAATTATATCTTTAGCGGATGTTATATCTGTGAACTTTTTTGCTTCATCTACTAGATTCTGATAACTATCAATTTTAGCACTTTGGTGAGAAACAAAAGCTGATATCTTGGAACCCAAAGGTCTTGATGCAAAATATTCATCAGACTCTTCTTTTGAAACTTTATTAGCATTTCCTTCAATACGAATTTGTTTATCCGTAATTGGCCACCAAAAGTTTAGTGCTACTTTGCTGTTTTTTTTTATGCATCTTCCTTTCTTACTCTGATAATCAGTAAAAAAAACTATTCCTTCATCAGATAACCTCTTCATAAGAACCATGCGTGAGGAGGGTATTCCGCCTTCTACTGTAGCTAAATTCATTGCATGAGGTAGAGGGGAACTCAAATCATCTGCTTCTTTGATCCATTCTAAGATCTTAATAATTGGTTCATGAGTAATTTCACATACCTCAAAGAGCTTCATCTTTGACCTTTTACCCAAAAATCTAAACTCAAATACCTCCCTCCCCCAGAGAAGAAAAGAACTAGTAGCATTAAACCGTAAATTACAGCAAATTCCACTCCATTATTTTCATAAGACCATCCATTTTGACGTTGCACAAAATAAACTGACATCATAATGACTAGAAGAGGTATAGAGGCCCATCTTACAAATAGACCGACTAATAATAATGCTGAAGCGCCAACCTCAGCAGAAATAACTAGCCAAGATATGATATCTGGAAATGGAAAACTTAGACTTTCTAAGTATTTTGAGAATTTATCAAAGTTTTCATATTTACCCTGACCAGCAGTCCAGAAAACGTAAAACAAATAAAGTCTTATAAAGAATAGATATATAAAATCTAATGAGGAAAAACCTTCTAAAAACTTATCAAATCTAACTATAAACATTTTATAAAATTAAACTATTTTTTTAACTATTATACTTCCTACAGAATAACCTGCTCCAAAAGAGCATATAACTCCTATACTTCCCTGATTTAAATCTTTATTAAACTTATGAAAGGCTATGATAGAACCTGCTGAGCTTGTATTGGCATATTCATCTAAAATTATTGGCATTTTATCTTGATTAATATCATGATTGAGTAATCTTTTAGCTATAAGTTCATTCATGTTTTGATTAGCTTGATGTAGCCAAAATCTAGACACCTGCTCAATAGGTATTTTAACTTCCTCTAGATGTTCTTTAATCATACTTTCAACTAATGGTACAACCTCTTTGAACACGCTTCTGCCGTTTTGTTTGAAAAGTTTATCTGAATCTTCAGGATTAGAATCCTCAGGAATATTTAAAAAACCAAAGTTATTTCTTATATTGTTTGAGAATTTAGTTTTTAGCTTAGTCCCTAATATTTGGTAAATATTTTCTGCTTTTGATAGTTCTTTCTTTTCAAGAACTATAGCAGTACTAGCATCACCAAAAATAAAGTGTGCATCTTTATCTCTAAAATTTAAATGACCTGTACAAATTTCTGGATTAACTACCAACACTCTCGTTGCTACTCCCGAAATTATGTCATTTACAGCATTCTGGATAGCGAAAGTTGCAGATGAACAAGCTACATTCATATCGTAAGCGTAACCATCTATGTCTAGTCCTTTTTGTATCTCTATAGCTACTGCAGGATAGGCCCTTTGTAGGTTTGCACAACCGCAGATAACGGCATCTATATTTTTATTATCCAGATTTGCATCTTTTATAGCTTCTTGTCCAGCCAAGATAGCTATTTCTGCTAAGACTGAAAGTTCTTCATTATTTCTACTTTTTAACTTTGGTTTCATTCGCTGTATATCTAAGATACCTGATTTATTAAGTACATACCTGGTCTTAATGCCTGATGCCTTTTCTATAAATTCTACATTTGAATGAGTTAATGCATCTAATTTTCCTTCAGCAATTTCTTTCTGATTATCTATATTAAAAGAATCAACATAGGCGTTAAAACTTTCTACTAGCTCAACATTAGATATAGATTCTCTGGGGGTAAATAAACCAGTGCCGCTAATAACTACTTCCATTTGAATGCCTTTAACCAATAATATTAATTTAAATTTTCATGAATTTCTTGTTCTTTTCTCTATTTCTTCAAAAGCTTCTTGTATTTCTATAAACTTTTGTTCTGCCTTTTCTAAAAGTTCTTCTGGTAACCCTTTAGAAATTAACTTATCTGGGTGGAATTGATTCCTCTTCTTTCTATAAACTTTCTTAATCTCTTCAAACTGCATTTCTTTGTTAACTCCCAAAACTTTGTAAGGGTCTACTAGGTTTGAAGTAAACTTAGATTTGATTTCATCAAACAGGCTATCGTGAAACCCGAAAATAGCTGGAGTAATTTTTAACAGCCTCTCTTCATTGGGGTGGAGCATATTGTCTGAGTATGCAAGTTCAAAAAGCAATTCGTAAAACATCATTAAGGAATTAGGGTTATTAGTTAAGATACTATTTAACTGATTTGCATATTCTTCATAAGATACTGAGTCATCTTTAGCAGTATTGAAGATTCCTATAGCAAATTGCCTTTGGTCTTTTGAGAATTTAAATCTTTCCTTCATAAATTCATCTACTTTTATGATTTCTTCTTTAGAAACAGTTCCGTCAGATTTAGCTAATTTAGCTAAACATGCAAAGAGTGCAGTAAAAAAAGCTGCTTGGACTTCTTGATTGGAAGAAACATTATATTTAACTCTCTTAGAACCTCCCATCTTAGATCCTATCACTGCGCCTATAAGGCCACCAATAGGTCCCCCTATACTAAAACCGATCATCCCTCCTATTGCAGAATTCCAAAAACTCATTAGTTTAAATCTCCCATTACTATTGTAATGAATAGAATTTTATATGAAACTACACCTCATTAATTAAATTTAAAACATAATTATGAGTCTACCTGTAGTTGATTACCTCAAGATACCTGATGAAGGGGAACCATATTTAGAAGGTCACAAATGTAAAAACTGTAAGTCGGTCTTTTTAGGTGAAAGAAACGTTTGTTCTAATTGTCATGCGAGAGATCAGATTGAAGCAATAAAATTGAGTAATAAAGGTAAGCTTTATTCTTATTCTATAGTTTTTAGATCGTTTCCAGGCATTGAAGTACCTTACATTTCTGCAATAGTCGACCTTGAAGGAGGAGGAACTATAAAAGGTAATCTGATTGATTGTGAACCAGATCCAGAAAAAATTGAATTTGATATGCCAATCCAAGTAATCTTCGACGATGCTTTGGGGAGAAAGGATTCAGAAGGTAATTCTTATTTAAGTTATTTTTTTAAACCAATTTCTTGATGGAGGAAATATGAGTGATGTATATATTTTAGGCGTTGATATGATTAAGTTTGGGAGATTTCCAGACAGGACAGTTCCCAGCTTAGGAGCTGAAGCAGCTTTGTTGGCTTTAGATGATGCTGGATTAACTATAGCTGATATGGAGGCTTTATATTGTGGAAACCTTGGTCAATCAAGTGGAATGGTAGGACAGCGAATCCTTCAGGAAATTGGACAAACTGGCATGCCGGTTGTCAATTGTGCGAATGCTTGCGCAACAGGAGCTACAGCTTTCAGAGAAGCCTGGACTTCTATAAAAGCGGATCTATATGATGTTGTCTTGGCAGTAGGTGTTGAACAAATGGGTAAAGGATTACTTGGTGGTACAGGAGCTGGTCAAGGCATTCCAAAAGAAGGCCTTTTAGGTTCAGGCACTATGCCGGCAGTTTTTGCGGAAGCTGGTATGGAGCACGCAAGAAATTATGGAACAACTTTTGAACAATTTGCAAAAATTTCAGTTAAAAACCATCACCATTCAACTTTAAACCCTAAAGCTATGTATCAAATAGAAACCCCGCTTGAGGAAGTAATGAATGCAGAAATGATTTCTTACCCAAATACAAAGTTAATGTGTTCAGTAAATGTTGATGGATCTGCAGCTGCAGTTCTAGTTTCTGAGAAAAAAGCAAAGGAACTCGGTATGGAAAGAGCAGTAAAAGTGAGAGCTTCCGTTATGAGCAGCGATCCTTGGCAAGAAAGAGACTTGGTTATGCCAGATGTAAATAGCTGTACTAGAAAAGCAGCAAAAGAAGCCTATGAAATGGCAGGTGTAGGTCCAGGAGATATAGACCTAGTAGAACTACATGATTGCTTTGCAACAGCTGAAATGCTTCATTATGAAAACCTAGGCCTTTGTGCAGATGGAGAGGCTGGAAAAATGATTGATGAAGGTGAAGTAGAATTGGGAGGAAAAGTACCTGTTAATGTCTCTGGGGGGCTTTTATCAAAGGGCCATCCTCTTGGAGCAACTGGAATTGCAAATATTTATGAAGTCTCCACGCACCTAAGGGGAGAAGCAGGTGATAGACAAGTAGAAAATGCAAAGCTAGGCTTAACTCACGTAATTGGATTAGGTAGTGCTTGCGGTATCCATATTCTTGAAAAAGTGAACTAACTTAAACCTTTACTATGAGAGTTGGTGTTGTTAGCGATACACACAACAATCACAAGAATGTAAATAAAATCATTAAGATCTTCAATCAAGAAGATGTTGGAGTGGTGTTCCATACTGGAGATATAAGCAACTCTAAAACACTCAGTCTGTTCCAAAAACTTCATGCAAATTTAATAGGGGTTTATGGAAATAATGATAGAGAAGAGAGAGGGTTAGATGAGGTGTGCAAGAAATTTAAATTTACCTTCAAAAACCCTCCATTAATAACAGAACTCGCAGAAAAAAGGATTGCAGTATTGCATGAGCCTGAACTTCTTGATCCTTTGTTAAAAGATAATAAGGAGATAGATATAGTTTTGTACGGACATACTCATAGATATCATGAAGAGAGACTTGGCAATGTGCTTGTTTATAATCCTGGTGAGTCAGCAGGAATGATGGAAGGTCTAAACTCCATAGGTATTATTAATCTCAAAAATTTAGAAACGCAAAGAATCTTCTTTTAATTAGCCTTAATAAGTAAAATAAAAGAAAGCCCACTGGTAAACTAAAAAGTAAAGGTCTTAAAGTTGCAGTTCTAAAATTACCTTCAAACAGAAAGTCAAAAACAAATTTATAAATTAGTGGGCTAGGAATTTCTCCTTCCGTCATCGTAACTGCTGGAGTGGATAAAAATATAAAAACTAGCAATATAAAATTTAATTTTAATTTAGAAAAAATAGAACCCAAGATATAACAAAATAATAAGCAAGCTAGTAGGTAGAAGAACCAAGGAAACATTTATACCTTTAATTCCTTATGAATCTCATTTATATGTTCTTCAAGTAACCTCTTTCTCCAAACAGATAAAGAAGACAAAGCTGAATTGGGACCAGAATTGTAAATATGTTTAATGAGAATTTTTTGATTCTTTTTTGATAAAAGAAGAGTTGGGTTTATTTCTAAACTATCAGACAGGTCTTTAATTCTCTTGTCTAATTCTAAATAAAAGGATCTCTCATTTTCTTTATTAAGTTTTATATTATCAGTTTCATTAAGTTCATTGTGATCAAAAACCTTATTTACAAGCACTTCTATCTCTTCATTATGCCAAAACTTTTTTTCTTTCAATCTATAAACTTGGTGTTCATGTATATCTAATAGATACTCAACGTCAGAAGCTGCATAATGTAATTGGGAATCTGTTAGGGGACGTCTGAGCCAATTAGATCTTGTTTCCCCTTTATCAATTTCTATTTGAATATTTTCCTTGACTAGGCTTTGATAGCTCGCTGAAAATTCTCCACCTAAAAAAGCATTAGCTAGCTGAGTATCGTATATATTCTTCATCTCTAAAGAAGACCACGCATAAATAGCTTCTAGGTCCTCTTTACAAGAGTGTAAAACTTTAATAACTTTTAGAGAGGAAAGGAAGCTACAAGAATTGTTTGGTTCTTCTATTAATTTAGCATCTACTATGAAAATCTCATCTGAATCATTTATTTGAAGAAGTGACATTTTCATATTGTCTCTAGTAGTTCTTCTAAACTCAGTATCTATACCTACTATGGGTCTTTGAAGTAACTCCTGATTAAGAAACGCCAAGTCTTCCTTGGTTTCGATTAAGGTGAAGTTCATCTTCTAGAACTCCTTCTTGAATAAGGAAACTTAACTAATAGAAAATAAAAGAACCATAAAGTTAGGAAACCATAAAATTGATAGTATTCTTTAATCTCGTAAAAAACAGAGATAACACCAAAGGTTCCTGAAAAGACTGAAATTATTAAGAAAATTAGTAATACCTTCCATTTTTCAAGTCCAGAATCTAACAGCATGTGATGAATATGTGATCTATCTCCAGAAAAAATTTGTTTTTTGCTATAAAGACGACTTAAAAAGGTTGATAGTGCGTCTATAAGAGGAAGAAGAACAAACCAAAGTGCAGTAGAAGCTTTTATTAGAGCTATATCTTGCTGAGATAATGCAACGAGATACCAAGCCAAAATAAATCCTACCCAATAAGCTCCGCTATCACCTAAAAACATCTTCCATCTTTTTCCTAATAACCCTAAATTAAAAAAAAGAAAAATAGACAAGGCGATGCTAGGAAAGAATACTTTATGAGAAATTCCATTATAAATTGCAATAATACCTAGGGATGCAGAGGCTACCAATGCGACAAAACCAACTAATCCATCCATTCCATCTATCATGTTAAATGCGTTACACATTCCAACAATCATAAAAATTGTTAAAGGGATGCCTAGCTGACCTAAATAAATATTTCCTAAACCAAAAAGGTCACCTAAATCTTTTACGTAAATATCTGTAATAATTATTACTAGCCAACTAGCTAAAATTTGGATTATTAGCCTAACTGATATTAATAAAGGTTTTATATCATCAACTAAGCCCAGGATAAGTACAATAAGAGAAACCTGAAAAATACTTTTTAGATCTGGATTAACCTCATTTGAATTAAATAAGAAAAAGTAAACTAATACTGAACAAATAAATAAAGTGAATCCTCCGCCTAGAGGCATTTCACCTTTGTGTATTTTTCTAATACCATCAGGCTTATCAACTATATTCAGCTTTTTGAAAGTAAATATAGAAAATAAGCAACTTATAATAACTAAAATTGAACTTATAATATAAAAAAGCATAATACTTAAGAACTCATTATAGCTTCTATATTCTTCGCTTCGAACTCAGTATTAAAAGAGAGCACAACTTCATGATTGAAAGTTATAGTTTTACAAGGGGTGCTAGAAGCATAAAAAAAGTTAACTAAATCCAGGAAGTTTAATTCATTTAATACCTCATCATTTTGGTTGCTTTTAGTTGTTTTAAGACTCAGGAGTGCTGATTGAATTTCTAATGGATTTACTAAAAAAAGACTCATATCAGTGTATCCTTCTGAATAATTCTCTCCCCTCCTGCTAAAGGCTACTCTCTCTAAATTATTCCCAGAAAATATATATGTCACATATGGGTCTTTAACCTTTCTTAATGGTACAAGAATATTTTCTATAGGTTCAAATTGATTAAAGGATTTAAGAAGTAATTTAAGTTTAGAGTTTTCTTTAATAACAGTATCGCCCCAACATATTAAAGCGGAAGTATATGTTCCTTCGAAGTTATCTATTGCATCTAGAACTGCCTGTCCATCTCCTGCACCTGCCTTACTTCTAACAAAGGTTATTCTATCAAGAACATTATTGTCTAGAACATTAGCATAAATACCCCTGTCATAATCTTCTTCATTGATAGGTATGTAAAAATGTGCAAATTCATCAGATAAGTTTTTAATTAAAATTTCTAAAGATGGTCTCTCGAATATCTCAAATAAGGCTTTAGGCTTTTCTAGATTACCCATTCTTGATGCTCTACCTGCACAAGGGATAATTGCAGCTTTTTCTTTTATTTCCATCTTGTATTGAAAGAATTAAAAATGATCCGTGAAACTTTTTCAGGATCATGCTTACCAGGATCAGTCTTATCTTCTATATCGCTTATGATTATGTCCTTGATTTTTAATTGCTCTAATTCAGTTCTATTAGGTCTTATATAAAGTGAATCTTGATCTATAGGATCGTTCGAAACCATTACATCAATAAAATCTTCTTCACTAAACGTAAGCTGCCCTTTTTGGTTCAGATAAAATATAGCTTGTCTTATTTGGTCCACAGCACTAAAACCAGGTGTTTCGTTATCATGATGGACGTTTGTTACGAGAACTTTTAAAGCTCTAGAATTTACAAGGCTATGAGCCAAGCCAGAAGTGAAATAAGTGGGGAACAAGCTACTATATTGAGTACCTGGACCATATATTATTATATCCGCAACATCTATTGAATCCCTTGCATCAGAAGAAAGGTTTGGAAATAATTTTGAATATTTAGATACAAAATCTTTCTTTTGCTCAAAAGTCTTTAAATCTCCAAAAGATTCTAAGAAATCTTTCTTTAAAGGCTTTCTTGATAAATAAACCTCATATATTGGAGAAACATAAGCATAATCAACAATACTAGCTTCATCATGAAGCAGGTGTCCTGCTTCAGTAAGAGCAAATGTATAAAAGTTTTCTTCTGAATTTAACAGAACTGGGTCAGGAATTTGTAGTTCTCTTCTGAAAATCTTTTCTGCTTCATGTAAACCACCATATTTGTCTGCTAGAGAAGCATAGATAAGGTTAGAAAAAGCAAAATCGTTTAAATTAATATTTTCAAAATTTTTCTCAAAAAAATGTAGTAATGCTTCTCTTACAGTTTCCCTAAAGCTAGGCTGAAGTGATAGATAAAGATCATATATAAATCTTGTTGAAGGAGTTCTATCTTTTGATATTTCTTGTAATTCGATTAATATTTCTTCTCTATTTCCATCAAATCTTATATTTAAGAAATCTTTTACAGACTGGTCAGTTTTAAAGAAAGAGTATTGATTTTCTTGTATTTTTCTCACATCTGACGGACCTAAAATTGAATTCCCATAGAACCTTCTTACCTCTCCAGTAGATTTTCCATCATCATAAGCATTTGTGATATGAACAACCTCAAGTTTAAATCCAGAAGATCTTGCATATTGTCTTAAACCATTGCTTATTTTTCCTGAGCCCCTGCCACCTGAAAATAGTACTATCTTAATCCCTGTCTTATCAAGATCATAAAATCCTGTTTTATTGACTAAGCCATGTTGATATCCAAGTAAATAGATACTCAAGTTTTCTCTGAGATTAGCTTTATTAGAATTACTAAATAAAAAAACTAAACCAGCAAAAAACTTAACATGATGCATAAAAAGATATATGTAAAACCCTAAACTTAAGGGACTAAAATTCTTCCTTAAGAAAAGCCAAGAGCCTCTAACTGAATAGTAGAGCCAAAGTTTATTTGAATATTTCTTTTTGGATCCTGTAGCTGTATCGTGATAACCAATAGCTTTAGGCGTATATATGTGCTTATAACCTTTAGATAGAGATTTATACATCAAATCATGGTCGTCATAATAGAGAAAATAATCAGTATCAAACCAGCCAACTTCTTTATAAATTGTTTTTGATATCAAAATCATACACCCGTTAAGTGCATCTAAATTCATAGATTTGTTATATTGACCTTCATCAATTTCGTTTACGCCTAGTCCCTTAGCTATAGCAAACCAAGGGCTTAACTTGCTCCCAATTGCATGAAATTTATTCCGCTCTTTGTAAAAATATACTTTGCCTCCAACGACTCCTGTATTTTCTGAAGATTCAGCAGTTTCTACTAATTCCTTCAAACAATTTTTTTCAAGGATAAGATCTTCATCCATCTTAAGCATGTATTGCCAATCCTTATAAACATAATTTAATGCCTCTACATAAGATCCTGAAGACCCTGAATTATAAGAAAGTGGAACAACTTTTAATAAACCATTTGAAATGGACTCATTAAAATTTTTATAGACCTCATTGACTGTTCCATCACTTGAAAAGTTGTCAATTAAAATGATTTCATAACTATCATTGGGATAATCAAGAGAAATTAAAGAATCAATAGTCTCAGCAATGATATATTTCCTGTTGTAACTTGCTACAACTATCGAAACGAAGGGTTTTGAAGACAATATTTACTCCTCTATCTTGTATTTTAATTCTTTTTTTGTTTTGAGGAAATGACTAAAAGTTGATAGTTACTTTAAACGGTATCATAAATTCTGTTTAATTTATTTGATCCTTCTTCTAAATTAAAATACTTTCTAGATATTAAAGAACAATCCTCTTGAATACCATCTCTTTGTATTAATTCAGTTATATCTTCATTAATTTTGTTTATAGAGTCATTAAATTCATCTAAAACTAAGCCTACTGAATTTTCTGAAATTAATTCAAAAATATCTGTATTTACATTATTACAAAGAATCGGAACCCCACAACTAAGAAACTCACCAATCTTTGTAGGCATTGAAGCTTTTATAGAGAAATTCTTTTTTGCGTAAAAACAACCTAAGTGAATCTTTTGTAAATAATCTGATATTTCTTCTCTTTGTATAGACCTTATATGAAATGTGTCAGGAGGTAATTCATATTTTATACAATAATCTTCTATGAATTGATGTCTATCTTGATTTAAAAAATGAATTTTTACCTCTCTTAATACAGATAAATTCTTGACTAAAGCTACAACCGGCTCTATGTCATAAGCCGTATCTACAGCTCCTAAATGCGCAATATTCAAGGTTCCTGTATTTTTACGCTTTTTGCTGTAATAGAAAGCATCTTGATCAACACAAGTTCTGATTACATGAAACTTCTCTTTTTCTAACGAAGGGTTTTCCTTGATAAGAATAGAAATAGCATCTTTGGTAAGTGTAATAATTCCTTTAGAAATCATTAAAAGTTTTGTTTCTAAAGATTTAAAGAAGATATATATGAAAGAATCCCTCCTCCAGCCAGCTCGATCAGCCTTTTCATCTGCCCAAAAACCTCTCATATCAAAAATTAAGATCTTATTGAATACAACTAAGGAAGGAAACGAAATTAGTCCAGCTATGTCACTTCTTACATGAATTATCTCAACCTTCCTTCTAATACTTAGATAAAAAGAATAAGACATACCTTTTAATACATCGTAAAGAGTTGCTAAATTTTGTGGTTTCTTATGGTACCTAAAATATTTCCATTTAATATTATGTTCTCTACATATTTCCCTAGCGGAAAACAATAACTCCTCCTTATCTAAATTTTCCTTTTTTTCATATGAAATAAGACAAATATTGTGAGTAGATGATAATTTTAGTAGATAAGACAAGACCTGAGATCTACCTAAAGGTTCAAGAATGCCGTCGTAACTTATGTAAAGAATCTCTCTAGGACGCATATGCTAAACGTTTTCCTTATACCACTGATTAAACTGAACAATAGACCACAATTTATGTTCATGATTTGCAATTCCAGAGAAATGTTCTTGCTTATACTGAGAAACGAGATTTTTATTGAAAAACCCATGAGAGTCTAATAAATCTTCAGATAACATATCATTGGTCCAGTCCTTTAAAGAACTCCTCATCCATTCACTGATAGGAAGTCCAAATCCTTGCTTAGGTCTTTCAAATAATTCTATAGGGACATAATCCTTTAATAGTTCCTTTAAAATAAATTTAGAATTGCCTTTATAAATCTTCATTTCTGGTGGTAATAAATAAGCAAACCGAATTAGAGCTTTATTTAAGAAAGGGGCTCTTGTCTCAAGACTGTAGTGCATAGAAGATCTATCAACCTTGCACAAAATATCGTCTGGAAGATATGTTTCAAAATCTCTATGCATCATTGCCTCTTCAAAACTTAAAAATGAATCCTTAGAAAACAGGATATCGTCTTTTTTTTCTTTATTCATATAAGGAATAAGACTTATTTGGTCATCTTGACTCCATTCTCTCACCATGGAGTTGTAATAACCTTCCTTGTCTCTAAAATTCTTCAACTTCTTTAAGACCTTCTCAACTCTAGACTGTTTATCTCCAGAAAGATTTTTTATTAGAGGTGTTAAAGACAAAATAAAGTGCGTAAGATTTGAACTAAAATATCCTTTCCTGTTACTTAGGAAATCAATAAATGACAATGGTAATAATTCAAAATATCTCCAATATTTAGATGATAAAATGTATCTATTATAACCTCCGAAGAGTTCGTCTCCTCCATCTCCGCTCAAAGCTACTGTAACATTTTGTCTTGCTAATTTTGAAACCATCATAGTAGGAAGCTGAGAAGAGTCTGCAAAAGGTTCACTAAATGTGCTCGGAAGGTCTGGAATAAGTTCCAAAACATCCTGTTCTTGACATCTAAAAGTGGTATGTTTGGTTCCTAAATGATTAGCAACTTGTTCTGCATGAACTGACTCATCAAACGCATCAAAGTCAAAACCAACAGTGAAAGTTTGGTTATTATGGCCTATCTCCTGCATTAGTGAAACTACCAAAGAAGAGTCTATGCCTCCTGATAAAAAAGCCCCTAAAGGAACGTCAGAAATAAGTTGAGATTTAATTGAGTTTGTTAGTATTCTTTTTAATTCTTTTTTATAAAACTGAATATCTTTTTTATTATCTTGAGAAGAGATTTTATCTTCCAAAAAGTTATCTAGAGTCCACCACCTATTAAAACTGATACCCTTTGTGTTAATAAACTCATCAAAATTAGAAAATTTCTTAAAATTAAAATCATCAATTTTTATTTCTAATACGCTCCCTGCAGGCAGTTTAAAGCTAGAATTAAAAATAGATAAAGGACTAGGTATGTAATTTAGCTCAAGATATTTATTTACTGCTTCTTTATTTATAGTCTTTTCAAAGCCAGGAAATATTTTTAGAGGATTTAAGTCTGAGGCAAAAGAAAAACCCAAATCAGAAATTGCGAAATATAATGGTTTTTCTCCTGAATGATCTCTTACCAATAAAATTGTTCTCTTTGTCTTATTGAATAGACAAAAGGAAAACATTCCTTCAATTCTTTCAAGTACCTCTTCTGGCTTATATGTTTCAAATAACTCAAGTAAAGTTTCAGTATCAGAGGTCCCTTTCCATGAAACTGTTTTTTTAGAAGAAATTAATTGCCTTAATTCAAGATGGTTATATATTTCTCCATTAAATACAATTTGTAAATTTCCTGAGTTAGAAGTCATGGGCTGATTACCAGTAGATTCAAGATCAAGTATTGATAATCTTGTATGCCCGAGTTTAAGGACTTTATTTCCTAAAACTTGTTCAGAAATTCCTAAATTATCTGGACCTCTAAGGTCAAGGCTCCTAAGGGCATCAGAAAATTCGTTTATCGGAAAATTAATATTATCCTTGTGTATAAAACCTAGTATTCCGCACATATTCTAATACTTAAATAAAGTTTTAAGTAGCCCCTCCTTCATACAAATCAATATATTGTTTACAAATAATAGATTCAGAAAAATTATTTTGAATATATTCTCTTGATTTTATGCCCATTTCTTCTATTTTTTCTCTGTTATGGTAAAAACTCCTCACTTTTTTTTCTATATCTTCTGAACTTTTCATTTTAACTAAATACCCCGTTTCTGAATCAACCAGACAATCTCTGCAACCTATAGTGTCTGTAAGAATTAATGGCATTGAACAAAGACCAGCTTCTAGAGCAACTTTTGGTAAACCTTCCCTGTATGATGGTAAAACAAATACATGTGCCTTATTAAATAAGTGATTCATTTCTTCATAATTTATCTTGCCGACATAGTTAATAAAATCAAAACTTAATGCAGACTTGAAATCTTCTTCATTAATACAATTAGGATTCTCTGTATCAATTTCTCCAGCGACTATAAATTGAATATCTAAATCTCTACAGTTATTTGCAGCTACCAAAAATTCATTTATACCTTTGTCAATTAATAGTCGTGAGGCAAATAAAAAAGTTAATTTTTCAGGATAAGCAGAACGACAAAATTGCTTTGTTGAAACCCCATTACCTCTTATCAAAATAGATTGTTCATTCTTCAAGAGTCCAGAATTGGTAAATAAATCTTTATCATCATTATTTTGAAAAATAACTTTAGACCTTTTATGTTTAAAGATAAATTTGTAAAGAATAAATATAATAAACCTAGCAAACCTTGCTCTCAGTTCGTTAGAAATAAAGGAATATCCTAAACCAGAAATAACAAAAAATATTTTGTCTAATTTTAAAACCTTTGATAGAAGGCCTCCATAAATTATAGGCTTAGAAGAGATTAAAGTTAAAATTTTAGGTTTGACTTCCTTTAATATTAAAAAAAGAACAAACATTTGCTCTAAGTTCTTAAATGGATTCATAGAAGATCGATCAATAGAAAAGGGAATGATTTCTAAGCCGAGGTCCTTATATTTCTTTAAAACCCTTTCTTCTGAACCTGAAGTGTCTGTTATTAAAGTAACTTTATGTTTTTTATCTAAAAATGATAATAATAGTTTTTCTCTGTGAGTTAAGAAAAAATTAAAATCATTTACTACAAAAGCTAAATCAAGCGGTTGCAAAATTAACCCTCCTAGAAAATAATTGTTTGGCGTAAAAAATGCCCAATAGATAAGGGAAAAAAGCTATAAATCTATACCTTGCTAAGGTACCAAAATTCCAAACAGTAACTGCATATAAGGCTAAAGTTGTTGTCATACAAATTAAAAGAATTTGACACTCTTTAGTTTTGTAAAAATTTTCTTTAATAATAAGTCTAAACAAAACATATAAAAGAATTAGGGACTCGATTCCTACAAATAATTGCAGCGGGTTAGAAATTTCCCAAAGATAAGGTTTTACTAAAAATCTAGGGGTTTCAGAAAGCGTTAGAGAGATGAGCTGAAATACGCTTGTAATCTCTAATTCTTGAGCAAACATCAGTGGCAGTCCATCTTCAACTGCCCAGGCCATTCTATATAAATTGATGATAGGAGAATAAATATCGAACGATAGGATTAGAGCTACTATGCCAAGGAAAGTTAAGCCCCAGAGCCTAAGGTAAGATTTATCAGCAGAGAATAAAAAAGTTAACATCCATAAGACTACAAACCCTGGAGCATTTTGTAATTTAACCAGAGTCAAAATTACAATAAAGATAAGTGAAAGGATGATCTTCTTCTCTATCAAATAAACTATAGAAACACTACTTAGAGTAAGAATCAGTGTTTCCCTTAATGAAAGAGAACTATAAATAATAAAGCTTGGTATTATAAAGAATAGGACAAGATATTTCGTCTCAATTCGCCTGCTTAAAAAAACGAAAAGTAGAAAAGCTAATAGTTTATTCAAAAAAGCTAAAGAACCTATGCTGAGGAGAGAAAATACGGGTATAAAATTTAAGATGTAACTACTTGCACCCAACCTAGTGGCCTTTATATCTCCAATTGATAGATTCAAAATAGAAGAAAAGTTAAATTCATCGAATCCTTCTTTTTTAACTAGATTTATCTCTTTCATATAAGTCCATTGGTCAGGCATATAACTTGGATCAAATAAAACAAAATTTAAAAGGAAAGGTGTTAAGAAATATACACACCAAAATATATAGTACTTTTTCTCTACCCACTTGAAGTATGTGAATAAAGTTACAATTAAGATACAAAAAAGATAATTACTAACTTCAGAAATAAGATAGTAAGCACCAAAGTCGTCAATTAGGCTAACAAACTCTAGGTTTGAAAGATTAAACATTAATCTTTAAATATTTCTTTTGCTATTGCCCTTATCAAAATTATGCTAAAGCCCATAAAAGCAAAGAAATAGTAAATAAATCTCAAATTTGGGCTTATAGGATTAGATGATATCTCTGGAGGGTCAGTTATCTTGAATGAATAAGGCAGGTCATTAGACAGCATTGCTATGCTTAAATACTTTGATTTCATAGTATCAATAATAGTAGCTTGTACTTCTACATCGCCTGCTTCCCTGAGTTGTTGTTCAAGATAAGTTATTTGATTCTTTGCATAATCTAATTTTTGTTCCTTAATTAAATTATCACTAGCAATTAGTAAATCATTCATTAATTGTTGATAAAATGCGGGTTTATTTGTCTCTATCCTTAACCACTGGGTACCTGGATAATCTGGATCCTTACCATGAGATATGATGCCTTTCATGTGAGATTTAAGATTTTTAGGAGTAATTTCTAGGTCTAATTCATAACCTAAAACAAACGAACCAATAGACTCCCACCTTGTAGGGCTCCTTAAATATTTATTTTGAGATTCATCATAATTATTCTTGTAGAGTAACTCGGCATAACCTTTATCCCACATTTTTTGTGCAGCTGTTGTAGAAAACATAGTTACAAAGAGATTATCAAAATCACCATCGCCAATTTCATCGTATAGAATTCCGCTAAGTAATGAGTTTGTTCTAGAAATTCCTCCTGAGTTCAGCTCATCATTCTGGTTAATAGTCGCTACCACAGAAAATTTAGGGGTTAAAGTAAAAGAATAAAAGAACCCAATTAGAAAAGCGATCAGGGTTGCTGAGGCAAGTTGTACTAAATTAAGTCTTATAATATTTATAAGATTTAAAAATAAGATCTTGAATTCTTTTAATTTATCATTAGTGACTTCAATTATAGATGCCATATTTTTACTCCCAAGAGATAAAAAAATACATTCTAGTTCTATAAATACCTAATTCAACTTATATTTGGAATGTTTTGATTTAATTCCTTTCTCTGCTGAAGATATCTTTCAGTAAACCGTTCAATGCACCTAAAGTATATCCAGGCATTTTAACTATATCAATAAGCAGACCTAAAGATCCAATTTGGACCCATTTTAAAGGAAATAAGAAACTAATGGCCTCTTTCCTTTGTATAGGCATGACTAAACCTCTATAAACTATCGATAGCAAAATTAAAGAAACTAAATAAATTTTCGTTATATGAGGAATATACAAAACTGCACTTTCAATCCACTGCGCAAACACTGCATTCCATCTGTATACAGAATAAGAAACCAACAAGAAAGCTATTAGCTTTATAGAGTTTAAGAAAATATTTGAACTCTTATTTCTTGGAAAGACTCTATTTATGATTAAAATTACAGCCAAAAGAAGTAAGACAGAAAAAAGGTAGATCTTGGTTATATCTGCTACGTATAGAGGGTGTTGATCCCAAGAAGGAAGTAAATAATTCCATCTAGGTACTAATAATGCAGAGAGAATAAGCAGGATACTAAGATAAGTTTGTTTAAGATTTTGCTGAACATCTGATTTGGCCGTATGCAAAGAATAGATAAAATATTTCTTTAAAGTATCTATTAATCTCAAAGGAAGACTTTTATAAATTATTGATTGGTAAGAGGGATTACTAAAATTAAGGCTATCTTTAACATCTTCCTTCCACACAATATCATATGAGGCTCGCAAATTTTCTTGAAAAGGAGATAAAAGTTTTAATTTTTCTGCTTTTATTATGCTCCCTGGAACAGTTTCATGTAAAACTTCACCATAGCTAGCTGCTTTAAGAATTTTCTGGAATCTTGAATAAGCAAAATACTTAGTATTCCCTAAAACTACATCTATGTCCTTGTTTTCAAGTTCAGCTATATAATTATTTGGCCAATCCCCAACAGGAATAGTTTTAGTATCTAAAAATCCTATATATTTTCCTCTTGCAATATCAACTCCTAGATTCATACTTTTCCCTGCATAAGAAGGTTCAATTTTCTTGTACACAATGTTTTGATCTGGAATTCTTTTTTTTATACTTTCAAAAAAATTCTCTGAGCTATCAATGCTACTGGAATCTATAAAAACATATTCAACTTCTTGCTCAATAGATTCAACATCAAAATTATTAAACAAGTCTTGGAGATCATCAAAATCATTGTATATCGGTATGATAATGCTTAATTGAAGAGAATTTTCCATATTACTAGTTATCTTTGCTATCTGAAACAAATAAAACCGATCTATTCTTGTAGAGTATCAAAAAAATGACTGTAACAAATATAAGTTCGAAGAGAATTAAACTAAGAAATACCATATTAAAGCTCAGAAAGTGAGAAAAAACAAAAAATACTGCAAAGTTCAGAATTAAACCTAAAATAAGAAACCTATTTAAAGTATTAGTCAAGTCATTAACGACACACAAATTTACTAGGTAAGCTACAAGCAGTTTTAAAGGAAGAGAGTATATAATTATATTAAAAATACCTATGGATGTTCTGTATAACTCTGAGAAGACAGTTGAAAATATGAAATCAGAAAATACGTAACCTATTCCAGAAATTAAAAGTCCCACAAAAAGAATAAAAAAACTTCTTACTAAGTATATTGAGTTTGGAAACTTATCTAATTTCTTAAGATTTGCCATTATAGGAAACATATATCTTTGGATAATTAAGTTTGGAAAAAAGAAAAAACCTAAAAATATGACATATGCCACTCCTAAAAAAGCAACCTGTTCAGGATTAAATACAAAGGAGCTATAAATAATAGGTGTTTGGGTATGAAATACAAAAATTAAGTTTACTATCAAAAAATTGTAATTTTTACTAACAAAATTTTGCATATAGTTCTTAAATTCAATAAAACTAATTTTATTGAAATGGTTCGAAGAACCAAGCCAGTCATTATCCCTAATTAGAATCATTCCAAAAATAACTAGTATTAAAGAGCTAAAGAACTGACTGTAGGAAAAAGATAAAAAGGTTTCACTTAGGTATAAGAATATAAAAGCTAGACATAAACGTACAAGATTGGGAATTGTGACCAGTAAACCATAGAGCTTAAAATTTAATTGTATTTGTAATTTAATTAAAAAGGTTTCAAAAAATATTGAACCGAAAATAAATGACATAAATAGGACTATAGGGAGTATCGATTCAAAATTTTTAAAACCTTGTATATAGAAAAAATAGAACAAAAATAGGATTGTCCAAAAAATTGTTAAAATCAAAATGATTAAATAATCAGAATATAAATGACTTTTATTTCTAACTGGGTAACTAAGCGATTTAATCCAGAATTGCTGTAAACCAAACATAGAAAGAACTAGCAGAATGTTAAAGTATGAATTTAGAAGAAAAAACAATCCTGCTTCTTCTTGAGTTAATTTATAAGATACTAAGACACTCAAGAAGAAACCAAATAAAATTGATGTTGAGACTCCCAGAGAAAAAGAAGAAATGTCTAGAAGACCTTTATTTGGACTATCCATAATTAATTTTTACTTAAAATTGTAACGCAACCAATAAACTTAAGTTTGATTTTTTGAATTTAATTAGTGAAACTCTGCCAACACCCTTATACTTTGATAAAAAAATAAGAGCCTTGGAGAAACCAAAACTAAAAATCCTATTTATACTTAAAAATCTCGCGCTTGGCGGTACTGAAGTGTTTAATCTACAACTAATAAAGTATCTCCAATCAAGAGGATTGGATATAGATTTACTAACTATAGATTCAAAAAATGAATTAGAAGAGGAAACAAAAGGCCTCAACATATTTGACCTTAAAGCGTCTTCTATAAGAAATAGCATTCCTGGATTATATAAAGTTCTGAAAAGCAATAATTATGAAATAGTAGTTGCAAATGTTTGGCCCTTAACTTTAATCGCTATTTTATTAAGCAAATTAATGTATAAAACTAAATGCATCTGCATAGAGCATGGTATTTTATCTAAAGAGTATTCGAGAAAAACTTTTTTGTTTAGATACATACAAAAAATTTCTATAAAATTATTGTATAGACTTAGTAATGCAATAGTAGCTGTCTCTAGAGGTGTAAAAGAGGATTTAATGGGATTAGGAGCTAATGATAAATCTATAAAGGTTATTTATAACTCTACTAGACCTTACAAAACTAAAGATTTAGATAGTGACCTTAAAGAATGGTATGAGTTCTCTGGAATCAAGCTGATTTCTGTAGCCAATCTTAAAAAAGAAAAAAATATTAGTAACCTGCTAAAGGCATTTAATATGTTGTTAAATGATTATTCAAATAACATTAGTCTTCTAATTCTAGGAGAAGGCCCTCTTGAAAATTCTCTAAAAGATGAGGCTAAAGATTTAGGAATTTTAAAGAAAGTTTTTTTTGGAGGAAAAAGAATAAATGCTTTAGACTACATTAATCGCTCAGATATATTTGTTCTTTCATCTGATTTTGAAGGATTTGGGATCGTACTAATAGAAGCCTTAAGTTTAGGGAAAACTATAGTTGCAACAAGGAATGAAGGGGCTTTAGAAATAATTAAACAAGAAGAAATAGGATACTTGTGTAATCTAGATGATCCTAACGATTTATCACACAAAATTATTGATGCTATAGCGAATCCCCTTAAGAAAGAGACTTTAATTAAAGAGAGTAGAAAATACTCTATAGATAATATTGGTGAAAAATATTTTAAACTATTACAAAACGTCTCAGAGAAATGACAAGCTTTAAGAATATTGCTCTATTGTTAATATCCATAACTCTTACTTTATTAGTTTTAGAAGGACTAATTAGAGTCCTGGATAACCTTAAAAGTAAATCTTTAAGTAAGGATTACTCCAAAATTTATTCTGATGAGAGGAATATATCATCCTACGTATTTGGTCATAAAGAAAATGTTTCAATACTATTGTCTGATGAAAAGTATAAGTTCCGAATAACCACAAACTCTATGGGCATAAGAGAGCAGGAAGATTTTAATCAGCTGAAGGATTCAATACTATTTATTGGAGACTCTGTAATTGAGGGTATGGTAAATGACAATGAAACTATAGATTATTTTTTTGAAGAGATAAGCGGTATTACATCAATAAATTTAGGGCTTGGAGCAGCAAATACTGTTCATGAATATTACTATCTAAAAGAAAAGTATAGAGATGATTGGATGTCTTCCAAGGCAATATTAGGTATATGTGTAAATGATGTAAAGCAGAATCATTATTTAAGAGCTTTCAATGAAGAGACAGGAAATTGGGAACTCTTTGAGTATTTAGATAAAACCGATCAGACTTCTGGCGGAGAAGATGGTGGAGTAAAAAACTTTAACCTAATGGATAACGTAAAAAAATCTAGGTTAATTATGTTCACATATTCCTCAATTGCGGGTTTATTTAAAGATACAGATAATTTTTCTGCATTTCATTTATCTAAAAATTTCAGTGAAAAAGACCTAGATCTAACAATTGCATATGTAAACAAAATAAAATCTTTTTTAGATAAGAAAGACGTAAAGCTCTATGTAGTTGTGTTCCCTACAAGAGATCAGATATTAAGTGATAATTTACTTAATGGAGTGCAACAAACCTTAAAAAGTAGACTACTTAGTCAAGGCATAAAGGTTATAGATGTTGATAGAGAAATTATAAATGTATCAAATCAAATGGGAATTAATGAGGTTTGGCTTGATAATATTCATCCTAAAGCCTCTGGCAATAAAGTTATAGCAAATAAAATATATAAATATTTAAATGATTAGAGATGCCAAAAATTAGTGTCATTATGTCTGTTTATAATGAACAGGAGAATCTACAAGAAAGTATTGGAAGTATTCTTAATCAGTCATTCAAAGATTTTGAATTTATAATAATTAATGACGGATCAATAGATAAAAGCTTAGAGATCTTAAATCAATACACGGATAAAAGAATAAAAGTTTTTAATAAAAAAAATTCTGGATTACCTGCTTCTCTTAATTTTGGATTTAGTAAGTCTCAAGGAGATTATATTGCTAGAATGGATGCCGATGACTTTTCACATAGAGATAGATTAAAAATACAAAATGATTTCTTAGACAAGAATCAAAGTATTGATCTTGTAGGATCAAATATAAGAATAATTGATGAGAATCAAAACATCATAGGATTTAAAAAAGTTCCAGAAAGCTCAAAAGAAATATCCAAATCTCTAATCTACACATGCCCGATAATGCATCCAACATATTTATTTAGGAAGAGTATTTTTAATAAAGTAGAAGGCTATAGAGAAGAGTTTATCTATGCTCAAGATTATGATTTCCTTCTTAGGTTGAGCTTAAAAAACGTAAATTTCTACAATATCCAGGAATACTTATTAGATTATAAGATTTACAAAAATCTACGAATCAATAAAAAATTTAATCAAATGAGATTCTCGAAACTAGCAAAAAAATTACATAAACAAAGATTAAAAGAAGGTAAAGAAAATAGAAGAACCTATGATCAAGTTAAAGTTTTGAATAATTTAAATCCTATTTATAGTTTGATGATCAATTTATTCTTCTATTTTAACGAAAACTCTGAAAATGGTTCCTTTATAAAAAAACTATTGTTTAAGGTATTAAAATATAAATTCGGCTTTCTATCACCCACAATTTCAAGAACACTAATAGATGATCTGATTTTCTACAAATTTATAAAAGGGAAGTGATTTATTTTAATTTGTAGTAAATGCTTTTTGCAGACCTATATATCTTAGAACCCCTATTCGAGCTTACTAATCTCCTAAATATTGATTTAGATTTATCTAGAAAACTATCATAAATGAATTCTCTTCCTGCTCTTCTTTTATACTCTCTAAGGTAAGCTCTTAGCTCTTCTTCAGTTTCTACTAGACCATTATCAGCATATTTAGAAATGATTGTACTGACGTCATAGTCATATAAACTATTTAGTCCATGTAGGGTAGTTTTCATAAAATTACCTATTAATAAGTCATCAAAAATTTCATTCTTTATAGTAATCATTAGACTGTTTCTAGGAACTTCAAAAGTTATACCTTTATCGAATTTATTCTTCATGCTTACGGTATGTTCTTTACCCCCAACTTTAAAGCTGATAAAAGATAAAAACTTCTTCAAGATCTTTTTTCGTTGAAAATAGTTGTTGATATGCTCTTTATCTGTTGAATCTAATTCATCAGACCAATTGTCTCCAAACTCTTCAGGTTTTTTTACGTCTACTTTTATGGCATTAGGACTAAGTTCTTCGTAATTCCCATTTCCACAATCAAGTCTGATAAAAGGGGGGATAAAAGCTATTTCTTTTGGTAGGCCCTCACAATAACTTTCTATTGGGGTTGTGTATTCTTGGGCCCAAATAGAATCCTCTCTTTGATACTGATGATGAGAGCTGAAAGGAATGACTGTCTTTATTCCTAAGGATTTAGCCATCATACCTAACTGTTCACCAACCCTTGTATTATCTCTAGCAGGAGGAATTATAAAATTGCCAATTTCATCATAGCAATTAATCATATCTGCATCGCCGTAGCCTGAAAGAGATAACAAATAACTATCTTTATATCCTTTAACTATATTTCTTATAAAACCAGTACAATTTCGAGACCCTGCATCATTTAAGTTTACAAATAATCGACCTCCGATATCAATTAGTAAGACAGCATCTTGAATTAAGGTGGTTATGCATAAAACTCTAATATTTTCTGTTAAATCAACCCATTTCCTATCTGGTAATATTTCTACTTGATATGATTGCTCCAAGAGACCAGATGAAATTCTTGAACCTAGATGATCAGGTAAGAGTATTTTCTTACCTTTTAGCTGAAGTAGACTTTGAGAATTCAGATGATCAGGATGGCCATGGGATATCCATATATATTCTGCTTTATGTATATCTTTTAGAACGCTTTCAGGAATCTCATAATTCAAAATCCAACTTCCAAAATATGCAGGGTCCCTATCTCCAAACCAAGGATCAGTTACAAGAATTGGAATTTTGTCATAAGCTACTAAAGTAGCATTACCGACTGTAGCAACTGATAAATTTTTCATACTTTTCTTTAATCAAGATATTGAAAAACCTCCATCTATTAAGATTGATTGTCCTGTAATATATGAAGAATCATCTGATGCTAAAAAAATTAGACAGGAAGAAATATCGCTCGGTCTTGCCATTCTTCCTAAGGGAGTATTTTCTATATACTTATCTTTAAACAGTTGGTCCTGATCTAAATTTTTTCCTGCAACTGGACCTTCTAGTCCTCCTGGACAGACATTATTTACCCTTACATTCATTTTCCCATAAAAGGTAGCTAATTGACGTGTGAGATTTAGAAGCCCTGATTTGATAATTGGATATATAAAATTCTCTTCTAAATTTGTATCTTCATAAAGATACAATCTTTGAGGTATATGAGAATATATTGAGCCTAACATGATTATTGAACCCCCATCTTGTTTTCCCATCTGTTCGGCAACTAACTTACTTGTCCAGGCGTAGCTATTCAAGTGTATATCTACATTCCTCCTCAACGAATCAAGAGACACTTCTTTAAAACTACTTTTAGCCCATTCTGAGGTCCTTGGATAAGAACAGTTAATAAAGATGTTAGGGATACCTTTACGAGATATGATTGTAGAAAGATTTTCTTCAATATTTTCCATATCACTGCAATCAAAGTATACAAAATCAAGATTTCCTTCTTTTTTAAATGATTCTGTATCAACATCTAATATAATAACCTTGCAACCTTTGTCTGATAAGTCTCTTACAGTTTTTTCTCCGATAAGACCACAACCTCCCAAGACATAAGCTAATTTTCCTTTTAAAGAAGATGAATTATCCATTGTTAATTTTTTTTTCCATTATCATTTCAACTATCTGCCAATCTAATTGGCTGTCTATATCGTAGGACCGTTCTTCAGGCATCATGTAAATTCCTGTCTGGCTATTTATTATATGATTATCGTTTAGAAGGCTCGACCTCTTCCATATGTATATAGAAGCATTCATATCATAAACATCTGGTACCTCCTGCCTTGAAGTGGGCCTAGGGGATATCTCCTTAGATAATTTAACTACTCCCTTATCCATCTCTATCATATTGAAATAAGGATTCCTTCTGGATTCAGTAACAGATACTAAATTTTCAAACCCCGAATCTAAAAAAATATTGAAAGAATTAGTTATATCTTGAATACTTCGTAGAGGAGAAGAAGCATCCAAATCTACAATATATTCGAACTCAGTTCTAAATTTTTTTTCTGATTCTATAAATAAATGACGAATAGCAGGTAACTTAGGGGCTGAATCAATAGAAAGTTCCTTAGGTCTAAGAAACCAGGATTCTGCTCCAAATTCCTTGGAAATATTTTGTATGTCAACTGAATCAGTGGATACAACTATTTTTTCAAATAAATTTGACTCTTTTGCTTGTTCTATTGAATGAGCTATAAGAGGCTTCCCTGCAATTTCCTTAAAATTTTTTTTTGGTACACCCTTGGATCCACCTCGTGCACAAATAGTACATAATACTGACATAAATTACCTTGACTCTTGTATATCTCTAATAATTGACATAGTTTTTTGAGCCTCACTTATAGTACAAAGGCCATCAAATTTCCTAGACAAAATAGCTTTATGCATCAAATTATAAGTGCTATTGAAATTAAAATTCTCTCTTTTTAATTCCTTCAATTTTCCTTGAGAATATATTTTTAGTTTTGAATTTAAGAAATCTAATTCATAACTTGCATCCTTTGTCTCTAGCATTATTAAACGCTTTAAATTGTTTGAAAAATAATTTAAGTAAATTGAATATAGACCATTTTTCTGGAAAGACCCGTTAAGGAATAAAACATCATCCGTGTTAATTTGAAGAGAAGAAATCTTTCTGTTGTATGAAAAACCATATGAAATGTTTCCTACCAAATAAATTAAGAAATCTATTTCATGACTCAGATCTAATAAAACTCCCCCCCCTTTATCTTTATTTGCACTAGAAGAGTCCTCATAATTTATATTCTCTCTCCAATTTGGAAGATAAGAATTGCAAATTATATTTGCTGAAATTACATCTTCACTCTCAATTAAATCTCTCAGTCTGATTAGCAGCGGATGGAACCTTAGATTATAACCAACAAAATAATCATTCTTTTCTAAGCTTATCTCTTTTTGCGTATCAAAAAGAGGCTTTTCTATTAAGACTAACTTGTCTCTAATCTTATCTTCTATTTCTTTTACAAGATCATAGTGTCTAGAAGTCTCACAGGCCACAACATAGTAATCAAATCCAGATTTAGCCGCTTCATCTAGAGAATCTACTCTTCTAAAATTAACATCATCTCTTGAAGTTAAAAGAGATATATTTTCTTCTCCTAAGATACGAGATAATAAATGTGCATGTTTCTGGCCTATAGAGCCGAAACCAATTATTAATGCTTTCTTATTCAATTAAGCCTCTTTACTGCACTTCTATACTCATCCCATTGGCCTATATCTACCCAATCTGCATCATCTATAGGAAAAACTCCAATCTTTCTCTTTTTTTTCTTTAGTAACTCTATGAGATCAGTTATGTGAAAAAATTTGTTTCTAGGTATATAAGAAAGCGTATCTGGCTCTAGGACATATAGACCTGTATTGACTAAATAATCTAATTTTGGTTTTTCATTTATTTTTTTAAGATAACCTTTATTGTCTACTTCGCAAGAACCATAAGGAATAACAATTTCTTTAGCTGAGGCAACTAAAGTGATGTCGCACTTGTTTTTTTTATGAAAATTTAAAAGTTCGCTATAATCCACTTCTACTAGAACATCACAATTTGCTAGTAAGAATGTTTCATTAATTATTCCATCTAATTTGTATAAAATGCCTGCTGTTCCTAGAGATCTTTTTTCTTCAATAAATTCTAGATTATATTCTGGCTCTAATTCTTCAAAAAAAGCTTTTAAAATCTTACCCTTATAATTAATGGTAAGAAAGTAATCCTTAACTCCAAAAGAATAGAATCTATCCAGTATTTTTTCTATAACAGTTTTATCTTTCAAAGGAATTAATGGTTTGGGTAAAACATTAGTAAAAGGTTTAAGACGAGTGCCCTTTCCACCAGCCATAATAACTACTGGACAAGAAATATTCTGTTTTTTTCTTTGGTCTCTAAATACACTATTCCACTCTAAAACTCTTAATGGTTTATCATTCTTGTCTAGAACTGGTATCAGATCATATTTATGCTTTAGAAAAACTCTTTTAACCTCTTCTAGATCTAAATCATTTTCATAAACATAATAAGAATTTTTGTTAAAAATATTTTTTACAGCCGTTTCCATAGAAATGTTTTTAAGAAGTGCTTTTCTGATATCACCCCCACTTAAAGTACCAAGAAACTTGTTTTCTTCACAGACTAAAAGGCATTTCTTCCCGCTGTCACTTATCTGCTTTAAAGCGTCCTTTACTGTTTCAGTCTTATTTATTTTTAATTTCTTTATACTCATAAGTCATAAAACCCTTTTGTGATTTGTTTATTATTAAGGAAGGACATTATCTCCTTGCAGATTATCTTAGATGGATAGCTTTTTGGAAAAGATTTCTTAGAGTTTTTTCTAAAACTACTTGAACAAGCCTTTTTTATTGAACTAAGAATATCTCCTACTAGAGGCTTTGCATGTATAATTGAGCCAGAATTCTCTCTTCCGGTTTGACGATCTCCAATATTTACACTAGGTATACCCATTATTGGTGCTTCTATAATCCCACTTGAAGAATTCCCAACTATAGCATCAACTTGTTGCATACAAGAAAAATAAACTGGCGCTCCCATGGATTTAATGTGTACAGATCTTTTATTATTCTTGTCAACAAAGTCATTTATCATAGACCTCAACATGTCTGCTTCTGAATCCATATTTGGAGAAGTAAAAATTATTCCATAATCCTTTAAGGTATTTAAGGAACTTAAGACTTTCTTAAAATTTGATACGTTTTTTCCTTTATACAATGTTTCGGGGTGGTAAGTTACCAACAGATTTTTCTCTAAAAATTTAAATTTAATTTTCTTTTCTATTTCTTTCTTAGTTAAAAAAGTAAGTTTTTCTATTCTTTCTCTTGCTAAAGGCCCTACATTGAAAACAGAATTAGGCCTTTCTCCTAACTGAACTACCCTCTTTTTATATTTAGGATCTGAGACAAAATGCAAGCTTCCCATTTTTGTAATGCCATGACGCATTGCGTCATCTTGTGCGCTCAGAGTGACCTCTCCTCCGTGCAGATGAGCTATCGGTACATTATTTATAAATGCAGATATTGAAGCACCAAATATTTCGTATCTATCTCCTAAAACCACAATTATATCTGGGTTCAATTCTTCAATAGTTTGAGAGAATTGTTTAATAATTTTAGAAATATTTGTAATAGTACTTTGTGTAGTGGCTTCATGACTTAGTTTTATTGTTTTATCAATTTTAAATCTATCTTTTTGAATTTTTTTTATGGTATATCCATGGGCCTTAACTAAGTGACTCCCAGTCACAACTAGTTGCAATCTAGTATTATTGTTAGACTCAAATTCTAAGAGAGAATGATATAAAAGATCGTAGTCCGCTCTGCTGGAAGTGACAAAACAAACTTTTCTCATTTTTAAAATTAACTGGCAATTAAACTACCTAATCATCAGTCCCTTCTAAATTAACATTATGCCTTAAACTCCATTTATCATTAACTTTCTTCCATAAATGAGGGGACCTAAATTCATTACATAATTCATGGAATCTATCTGGCTCTATATCAAGATATTTCATTATTTCATCAAAATACCTATCTGGAAATTCTCCGTCAAATCTTTTTACTAATGCCTTCGCCTCATCTCGTTCTAAATGATCATTTCTTATCTCCTGCGAGGCATCATATGTAGCTCTTCCTATACCGTATTTAATAAAAGTAGTGTAATAATGCAGATCATCTATCTTGTCATCAATGCTGTTGTACTTACTAAATGTACCTTGTGTTCTAAAAGGTCTAGCTTTAAAGTTTGTATGTTCTACGGCATAGTAATAGGCTTCTTGGGGTATCCATCTAAGGTAATAACCTAAATAATGTATTTGAATATTTGTTTTATTAAACTCTTCAGACGGAAGAGGTAAGAAAGTATTTAAATCTACTAAATCCAAATCATATTTCTCCAAGATATTTCTAATAGGCAGGCCACCTAAATACATATCTTTTATATTGTTGTATGTAAAGTAAGACTTATCTCTTAGAGATTTAGAGTTGTCAGCTATTGGATTGCCATATTCTGCTTCATTTTCTCCATAAAAAACAAGATCTATACCGAACTTTGCAGCTATTTTAGGAGCCAAGTTCTTTTGTCCTAAAATAAAGGTTTGAAATGGATGGAGTAGATTTTCAATAGATAATTTAGTTAAAATCTTCATAGCTTTTCCATTCTGTTTAAATGTGATGTTGTCAAATCCTCCGATTTCAATCCAGTTTTTAAAATTCTCGTAACCGTATTCTGTATAAAGGATAGGGGGCCAGGTGGTCAAAAGCGGATGCATTCCGTATTTATATTTCAATATATGAGCCTGATAGACACTGTCCTTCCCGCCGCTCCCGGGAACTAAACAGTCATAAGATCCGTCATTACTTCTATATTTATCTAAAAGCTCTAAAAGCTCCTCTTCTCTCTTATCCCAATCTATATCATTTTTCTTGATTTCTCCCTGAATACAGGCATCACATATGCCTTTATCATTTATCCTTAAATACTTTGCGCCTTCTCTCTCTTTAGTATGTTTAAATTCAGGGACAGAAGAAGGCCTCTGATTAGACATAACACATTTAGAACAGAAGATAACTTGTGAAGGCAGATTATAAAATGCTTTTGTTTTCATTACATATTCTCTAGATGCTCTTTAAAATTTTTATAAACTCCTATTCCGGTTTTTCCGCTTTTTTCTGGATGAAATTGTGTCGCAAAAATATTGTCCTTTTTTATAGCTGAACAATAAGTTTGATCTCCATAGGTAGTTTTGGTCAATATTATACTTTCTTCAAAAGGATCAACATAGAAAGAATGAACAAAATACATATAAGTACCTGTATCACAGTTTGAGAGATGTGTGCCTTTCCACTCTTGTTTGTGAGATTCAATGGTATTCCACCCTATTTGTGGAACTGGATATTTTTCTCCATTTAAGGATTTATTTTCAAATTTCTTAACAGTTCCTTCTAAGATTCCTAATCCTTTATTTTTTCCAAATTCTTCACTTTCTTTAAATAAAAGCTGCAAACCTAAACAAATACCAAAAAATGGTTTACCTTCTTCGCCATGACTAATTATAGAATCTTTTAAATTTAAACTTTCTAAATTTCTCATGGCAGACCCAAAACTACCTACCCCAGGTAGAATAATTGCATCCGAGCTCTTTATATCTTTTGGGCTTGATGAGATAGTTGCAGAAAGCCCAACCTGTTTACATGCTGCCATCACACTATGTAAGTTGCTTAACTTATAATCTACAATAATTAGATTCATAAGTTATTCCTTACTGAGATTCCTTTATCGAATAGAGCTTGTTTAATGTCTTTTAATGAAATTTCTTCAAAATTCTTAAAATTCTTTTTACTTTTTAAGAACTCAATATTTCCTTCAGAGAATTTATCATCACTAGTTAAATTATCTATGGCATGATAATGCAACATTGAAGCTAAAGATATCGCATCAGCCTTTCCAGAAGTAATAACTTCAGGAATATGATTTGTATTTGAACAACCGCCGTGGGCTATTACAGGTATTTTAACTGAGTCTGAAATTAGTTTCGTTAATTCTATATCAAAACCTTTACCAGTTCCCTCCTTATCTATAGAAGTAAGAAATATTTCTCCAGCACCTCTTAGCTCTATCTCTTTGGCCCATTCCGAAGCTTCTATGTTAGTTTCTTCTCTTCCATTATCAGTAAAAAGATAAAACTCTCCATCTGCTTTTTTTAAGCACTCTAAGGCAATAACTATTGTAGACGAACCAAACCTTAAAGAAGCTTTATCAATAAAGTCAGGATTGCTAACGGCCGCAGTATTTATCGAGACTTTATCAGCGCCTGACCTCAACACTCTTTCAATATCTTCTATACTGCGCAATCCTCCTCCTACTGTAAGGGGAATAAAAATTTCTTTAGCAGTTTGACTAATAATATTATCTAAACTATTCCTTTCGTAAAGACTTGCTACGGTATCTTGATAGATAATCTCATCAGCTCCATTATCATAATAATACTTGGCGAAACTAGACGGGTTACCAAGAACCCTTAAACCTTCTAAATGAACCCCTTTTACAAGATTTGGTCCTTTTATATCTAATCTAGGTATTATTCTGATATTCTTCAAAATATTAAATTTTAATTCTTTCTTCTTCTTGAAAGTCTTTTTTAGCTCGTTTTTTCAAAACTATATCCCAATTAGATGGAGATAATCCTTTTCCTGCCCTTTTTGCTGTTAAATTATTTTCTGTAAATGCCGAACCTTTCTTGATGAATTTACTTGCCACTATAACTTTCCTAGCAAAAGGAATATTTTTTTTCTCACTACGACTAGGTACTTTTTTACGCGAGCCTAATATTTTTTCAACTAATCTTATTGACTTAATAAAACTATGGAGTTCATCCGGTTCAATGCTTGATGAATGATCTGGTCCTGGCATTTTCTTATCTAAAGTTATATGTTTCTCAATAATTCTTGCTCCCAAAGCAACTGCACACATAGAAACTTCTGTAGAGTTGGTATGATCTGAATAACCTACATCAACCCTTAGTTTGTCCTTTAAAGTTAACATAGCTCTTAAATTTACATCAGAAAGAGGAGTGGGGTATTCAGTGTTGCAATGTAAAATTGTTAAGTCTTTCTTAGGTATTCCTGCTTTCTTTAAAGTTTTGATAGCAAATTCAACTTCTTTTAAAAAGGACATTCCTGTTGATAAAATTATTTTTCTTTTCATGGATGCCACTTTTCTTAAATAAGGAACATTATCTATTTCACCAGATGGTACTTTTACATAGTCCAGTTTTAAGGTTTTCATAAACTTAAGAGATTCATCATCAAAACCTGAAAGCATAAACCCTATGCCCTCTTTTTTTGAATATTTCTGAAGTTCTTTTAAATGAGAAAAGGGTAATTCTAGATTCTTTAACATTTCTTGTTGAAAACCAACTCCTACTGTATTTTTTTGATAAGAAGCTTTTTCTAATTGTCCCGTTGTTAGAAGATCAGCTTTAAAAGCTTGAAATTTTATGAAATCAGCACCATGTTTTTTAGCTATATCTACAAGTTTCTTAGCAATTTTTATATCACCGTTATGATTAACACCAGCTTCTGCAATAATTATAGTTTTAGGTTTTCTCATGTAATTCTCTGATTATCTTTTAGGTCTTCAGAAACTCTCACTCCTGAACCAATAAAGCATCTTTTCCCTATAACTACACCAGGTGTTACTACTGCATTACTGCCAATAAATGATCCGTCACCAACTCTTACTGCCCCATTTAGAATAGCCCCTGTAGCAATATGACAATGATCTCCTATACTACAGTCGTGCTCAACTAATACTTTATTATTTATAATGCAATTCAATCCTACAAAAGCTCCATGATTTACTAATGTATGGTGCATAAGTACAGTTCCTTCTCCTATTTTAGAATATTTAGACTGATGAGAAGAATAAGATCTTATTATAGGGAAGTTAAAACCGTTTATCTTATATAGCTCAAAAAGCTCTGTTCTAGTCTTACTAGAATCAATTTGGCCTATAGCAATATGAACATTCTTAGATATTTTAAGCAACTCATCTACTGCTATCTCATTTTCATAAACTTCGTAAGGGTAATTTTTTTTATCTGCCTTAGAATCTACAATGGCCTTGATCCTATATTCTTCAGAAGATTCTATAACATCTATACAAGACCTTGCATGCCCCCCTCCTCCAATCAAAACTAAATCATTCATTTATAGCCTTTACAATATTATCTAGCTCTACCTTCTTTAAACCTAAGCTAGATGGTAAACAAACACACTGATCAACTAGTTTTTGGGTTTGGCTTATTTCATAAGATTGATAATTTTTAAATGGTTTCTGAAGGTGGTTTGGAAACCAAATTGGTCTGGCATTAATATTCTTACTATTTAAATTATCTAATATGTTAGTGGCTGATTTTTCTCTTTTCTTTTTGTCTATTTTTAGGACAGAAAGCCAGTTATTACTTTTAGAGTAAGTTGGATTATTTATAAGCTCTAAACCATCACTATCCTTAAAGCTTTCTATATAAAAATTATGAATTTCATTCTTTATTTTTAATGCATCATTAATATTTTCCATCTGCGCAACTCCCATAGCCGCTTGAATATTAGAAAGCCTGTAATTATATCCAACTTCATTATGAATAAATTTTAAAGGATTATCTTTAGCTTGCTTAGAAAGATAAGAAGCTTTTAATGCATACTCTTCATTTTGTGAAAGCAAAACTCCGCCCCCGCCAGTAGTTAAAATTTTATTACCATTAAAAGAAATACAACCTATTTCACCTATGGTTCCAGTATGTTTTCCTTTTAATTTTCCTTCTGAATAGAAAGTTCCTAAACTTTCGCTGGCGTCTTCTATTATTTTTATATTAAGCTCGGCACATATATCTAGTATAGGTTCAAGGTTTACTGCATTTCCAAAAACATGAACAGGAATAATTGCCTTAATTGATTTTCCAGTTTTTTTATTTATACAAAAACCATTCTCGTAATCCGTTTCATTCAAAAGAAAATTTCTAGTTTTATCTATATCTAGATTACAAAAGCTGTCACAGTCTAAAAATAAAGGAGATGCATTAGCATATACAACAGCATTTACAGGTGCAATAAACGTAAGGCTTGGTATTAGAACTTCATCTTCTGTTCCAATCCCAAAAACTTTTAAAGCAAGATGTAAGCACGAGGTTGCATTTATACAAGCTAAGGCCTCCTTAGAAGATGTATATTCTGATAAAGACAATTCAAAGAGGTCTAAATATTTTCCTGCAGAAGATACCCAGCCCTCTTCAAAACATTCATTTATGTATTTCTGCTCATTTCCAAAGAAATAAGGTTCACAAAGTTCAATAGAATTAGACATTGTATGTATTTGGCTTGAATAATAAGGTATTTTCTTGGTTACTAAACCAATCTATTGTGGTCTCTAAACCCTGACGTAAACTAACTTCAGGTATCCAATTAGTAGTATTAATGATTTTAGAGTTGTCACAGACTAGCCTTTCTACTTCACTGTTTTTTGGTCTTACCCTATCAGAATCTTCACTAAGTTTAATTGTGATGTTCATTATCTCTGAAATTAACAAAGCGAGTTCTTTAATAGATATTTCTTTATGAGACCCTATATTCACAACTTCACCTAAGAAATCATCTATCTCAGCTATAGCTTCAAAGCCCTTACACGTATCTTCTACATAAGTTAAATCTCTAGTAGGAGTTAAAGAGCCTATATTTATTTTTCCTTTATTCATAAGCGCTTGAGATATTATCGTGGGTATTATCGCCCTCAAAGATTGCCTAGGGCCATAAGTATTGAAGGGTCTAACCAATTTTACTGGGAGATCAAATGACCTGAAATAACTAATTGCTATTTGATCAGCAGAGATCTTTGAGGCTGAATATGGAGATTGACCAACGAGAGGGTGTTTTTCATCAATGGGGACATATTGTGCAGTACCATATGTCTCGCTAGTAGAAGTTACTAATACCTGATCAACACCTATATTTCTAGCACTTTCCAAAACATTATAAGTTCCTTCGATATTTGTTCTTATATATGCTAAAGGAGAAACATAAGAATATGGTATTCCTATTAAAGCAGCTAAATGAAAAACAATGTCCTTACCCTTAACACTCTTAGAAACAGCATCATAATCTCTGATATCAGATAAAGTGATTTTAATTTTATCTTTATATTTTGAATGCTCCAGCCAGCCCCAATTATTATTGAAGTTATACTTATCGAAGCACTCAACTGTATTTCCTTGTGAAACTAGTTTTTCTATTAGATGAGAACCGATAAAACCGCACCCGCCAGTAACTAAAATTTGTTTTCCTTTAATCAACTGATTCTCCTAAATTTTTAACATATTCGTCGTACGTGTAAGGCCCAGAAATTTCACCACCACTTAAAAGATATAGTTTATCGCAATATTTTAAAGTAGAGAGTCTGTGTGCAATAGAAATGATTGTAACCTCTCCCTTCATTGATTTAATTTGTTCAACTATTTCCTTTTCAGTACTTTCATCTAAAGAAGAAGTTGCTTCATCTAATATAAGAATTTTCCTGTTATGAAATAAGGCTCTAGCTATAGAAACCCTTTGCCGTTGACCTCCAGAGAATCTTACACCTCTTTCACCAATCATAGTTTCTATTCCATCTTCTAATGTATTAACAAATTCACTCAGCCTAGAGCTTTCTATAGCTTCTTCTAATCTATCTTCAGAACTATTTTTATCACCAAGAGTAATATTTTCTGCCAATGTGTCATCTATTAGAAAAATTTCTTGTGGTATATATGCTATTAATGACCTCCAAGAATCCATATTTTCATTTATATCCAAGTTATTAACTTTTACATTACCATTATTTGGTTTTAAGAGTCCTAACAATACGTCTACTAAAGTTGTCTTGCCTGCACCTGAAGAACCAACTAAACCAATAAACTCACCTTTACTAACCTTAAGGCTTATATCTTTGAGTGAGTTATCTTTAGATCCAGGGTAATTATAAGAAACTTTGTTTAATTCTATCTCTTTGAAATTAACTATTTCTTGATTATTTTGTTCAATACTGTCTACAAGTATGTCATTAATACCTTGTAAGTCTTGATAAATATTTGAGACAGCTTCTCTGCCAAATCTGATTATATTAAGCGAGTTTAAGAAAGTGCTAATTATGGGTACTAATCTCACAGCTCCTACCCCAAAAACACCTAAAATCATCAATGCTTTGGTTAAGTCCTGATTACTATAGATATTCAAGAAAATAACCAAAACAACAAAAATTACCATAACTAACTCTAAAAGACTTCTTGGAGTGATTGATATAAGCATTTGTTTTACTTCCATTGAAGCCATTAACTTTATCCCTCTTTTAAAGTGATTCATAAAATAATTTTCTTTTCCTAAGATCTTTATTTCTTTTAAACCAGATATCCCCTCTGAAACCCCCTTTATCATCAATACATTGCCTTCGTTAAATAGTTTCCCGAAGCCTTGAACCTTTGATAAAAAGAATATATTCCAAAGAATGGCTAAGAGAAGGAATAAGGAGATAAGTATCATTAGAGTTGAAAAGCTTATAAAAGCCAAAGCCCCTATGACTGCTAGGAATATCATCATATCGCTAAATATTCTTAGAAGAGACTGAAGAATATCCTTAAACCGTCTAGCATAACCAGAAATAGCAGTTATGTATTCAGAAGAATTTCTCTGTATAAATGATTCATATTCCTGAGACAGATACTTATCCATAAGTTTTTGTTGTAACTTAACTTGCCTTTTTACAGAGAAGCTATAAATAATAAAATTTGATAGTAAAGTTGCTAAAAATTTAACCACAAATACTAAAATCAATATTAGTCCTGTGTATGTAATAAGTTCAAAATCATTTAATTGTGATAGATATGTATTAACAAATGTAAAAGAGGAATATTCTAGAATTAAACTACGATCTAAGATTAATGCTAAATAAGCCCCAATTAAACTCAAACTTATTAAATCAAGGCTTGAGGACAGAATGAAGAAAAAGGCAATGAAGTATATCTTATTGAAGTCTTCAGATAGGATAGATTTTACCTCTTTCAAGAAATTTAGATTTATACCCATCAAAACTCAATCCATAACTATGACTGATAGTAGTCCAGATACCATTCTACAAATCTCTTGATACCTTCTTCATATAAAACTTTTGGTTCATAGCCAGTCTCCTTTCTAAGCTTATTTAGGTCTGCTAAGGAATCTGGAACATCTCCAGGCTGGAGAGGAAGATAATTCTTAATCGCCTTCTTGCCTACATTTTCTTCTATCGCTGATATATAATTTTCTAGTGGGACTCTATCTCCATTCCCTATATTCATAACCCTAAAAGGGCAATTACTAGATGAAGGATCTGGAGATTTACTATCCCAATTAGGATTCTCCCTGGCTATATTATCCGAAGCCAACAGAATTCCATTAACTATATCATCAATATAAGTAAAATCTCTTGAATGATTGCCTTGATTAAATACATCAATAGGCTTTCCTTCAAGTATATTTTTTGTAAAGAGAAATAAAGCCATATCGGGTCTGCCCCAAGGGCCATAAACAGTAAAAAATCTAAGACCTGTTGTGGGTAGTTTAAAAAGATGGCTGTATGAATGAGCTAGAAGTTCATTAGCCCTTTTTGTGGCAGCATATAACTGGATAGGATGATCACTAATTCTGGTCTCTTTGAATGGTAAATCAGAATTCAAACCATAAACACTACTAGTACTTGCATAAGTTAGATGCTCTACTTTATTGTATCTACAAGCTTCTAATATATTAACAAAACCAACTATATTGCTATCTATATAGGACTGCGGATCTTCTAAACTTTTTCTTACACCTGCTTGTGCAGCAAGGTTTATAACTTTTGAAACATCATATTTAAAACATCTATCTACATCTTCTTTAGAAGAAAGATCTCCTTTAAGAAATAAGTATTCACCTTTGTGCTGATTTTTACTCTCAGATTCTAATATTCTTAATCTAGATTCCTTCAAAGAGGGGTCATAATAATTATTAACTGAATCTATACCTAGGATGTTTTCACCTCTTTCTATTAACTTTCTAGCAACATGGAAACCTATGAATCCAGCTACGCCTGTAACTAATGTGTACATATATATATTTTAAATAAAAATAAGGTCATATAAAATGGTGCCCAGGGCCGGACTCGAACCGGCACGAAGTTGCCTTCGAGGGATTTTAAGTCCCTTGTGTCTACCAATTCCACCACCTGGGCAATTTTAACATTAGTTCTTATCTTTCTTTTCTATAACTGCCCGGCCAAGTAGATCCTCCCAGTCTTTCTCAGGTCTTACTTCTAAATTGGTCTTCCATGCTCCTTTCAGGACAGCTAGATCAACATCTATAGAGTTTCCAAAATTGATTAAAGCTTGGATATCTTTAGGAAAACAACTGCCTCCAAAACCTAATTTTCCATCTGGTCCAGGAACCTGGGAATGAGAATTTCCTACTCTTCCGTCTCTAAGAAAACCTTCCATAACATCTTCCCAGTTAGCGTCAACCTTAGCTGCAACAAGCTTCATTTCATTTAAAAAGGAAACTTTTGTTGCAAAAAAGGTATTACAAACATATTTTATTAACTCCGCAGATTCATAATCTGTCTCTATTATAGAGACACTTTTTCCAAATCTATCTTTATATAGATCTCTCACTTTAGATACATTGTTCTTTTCTCCGCCTAACACAAATCTTGTTTGACTTATAAAATCAAAGTTTGCAGACCTTTCGGTTAAAAATTCTGGGTTAAAAACAAATTTAAGATTTTTAAACTTTGCTTGAAATTTCCTAGTTGTACCGGGTACAACGGTTGAACGAATAAGATAAATTGCTTCATAAGCATTAAGTTTATTAGCTGTTTGGTCTATCTCTTCTAAGCAAGCTTCTAATATATCTAAATTTATAGATCCATCTTGATTAGAAGGTGTAGGAACAGATATAAAAACAAATTCAGAATGTTTAACAACATCTTCTAAGGAATCAATTTTTTTTAAGGGATCTTTGTCAAAGATTCTTATCTCAGCATTATATCCAACAGCCTGCGAAAAACCCTGGGCTACAGCTGAGCCTACAAAACCCCTACCTATAATACCTATTTTAAACATAAGCAATCCTCACAAAGCGGCAATTATAGTCAGAATATCCCAATATAGAACATTTATTTATACTGTGGAGGCTGGGGTCGGAATCGAACCGGCGTCCAAGGATTTGCAATCCTCTGCATAACCACTCTGCCACCCAGCCATAAAAGCTCACATTAAAAAACTATACAACGCTTAGTCTGTAAGATGTTTTGAATAAGATTTCCAATAATTGTAAAGAGAAATGATAGATATACAAGCTGCTATCCACAGTAAAGAACAACACAAAATAAAATATGCACTTCCAAAATTAGGAGAAACAATAAGAAAAGCTATTGCAATAAATTGGACTGTGGTCTTACTTTTACCAATATAGCTAACTTCAATAGAATTTTTGCCTAAAACGTCTACAACTAATTGTCTTAAAGAAGAAATTGCCAATTCTCTTGAAATAATTATCAAAGTTGGCAAAGTTATAGCAAGGGATGTGTTGAGCAAGCAAAGCCAGATTAGGACTATACAAACTAATAGTTTATCTGCTAAAAGATCTAACAAGGCTCCCAAAGAACTCTCAGATTCTGTTTTTCTAGCTATATATCCATCTAAATAATCTGTTAATCCTGCAAATACAAATAGGAATAGGGCTAAAATTGTAGTTATTAGGGTGCTTGCCTGAATGAAATAAATAATAGGTATTATTAAAAAAATCCTTAAAAATGTTATGAAATTTGCTAGATACATTTAACTATTTTAATCGTTTTAAAATATTATTAGAAAGCGATCTTCCTACACCTCTAACTTCCATTATATCTTCTACACTAGCTCTTTTTATCTGTTCTACAGATCCAAAATGTCTTAATAATGATTCTCTTTTTTTTCTGCCTATTCCTGCTATAGAATCTAGAGAAGATCTTATAGTGCTTTTTATTTGTTTCCTTTTTTGTTTAGTTATTGAGAACCTGTGAGCTTCATCTCTGATTTCTTGAATCAATAAATGTGCTCTGTTTGCTCTATCTACTGCAATCTTTCCTTCTTTGGTATGAATAACATCAAATGATGCCCTTCTTCTTGCACCTTTTGCAATAGAAATAATACAAATATCTTTAAGACCTTTATTATTTAGTATCTTTCTTGCTAACTCCTGCAAAGCCTTACCCCCATCTAAAATGACTAAACTGTTTCCAGTTAGAAAATTTTTCTGAGTAGTAAAATATCTTAATAAGACCTCTTCCATAGAACCGTAGTCATTCCCAGAATTCTCTGCAGATATATTAAAAAGCCTATATCTAGACTTAATAGGACCTTTAGAAGAATAAAATACCACACCCCCAACCGCTTCTTTACCTGAGAAATGACTTATATCAAAGCATATAATATTATTTAAATTATTATTTATTTTTAAACTCTCTGATAAGGACAGAAAAGATTTATTAAGATCTCTAACTCTGCTACTTCTTTTTTTAATAGAAGCTTTAGTGTTTCTTTTAGAAATTTCTAGTAAACCTCTATCTTTAGATCCAAGTCTAGAAAGTATTCTTATTTTTTTTTGAAACCTTTTTGATAAAGCCGCTTCAAGACCCTTTATGTCGTTAGGTCTTAAATTTGAGATTATAAAGTCAGGACAATTTTCTGAAGAAAAATAATAATCCTTTATAAATGATTCAAGAGCCTCATCTTCTATAGCGCCTTTCCCTTGAGTAAAGTTCTCATGACCTGTTATCCATCCGTCTTTGACGTGTGTAATTCCAACTTTCTTGATAGAGCCCATTGATAAAACATAAATTGCATCTCTCTCAGACTTGTAACCAGAAACACTTTGCTTTCTTTGTATATCTCTCAGAGAAGAAATTTTATCTCTTATTTCAGCTGCTTTTTCAAACTTTTTAAGTTTCGAATATGAATCCATTTTTGCATATAGATTTTTTAATAAATCTTCAGATTTACCATTAAGTAATAAAATTGCAAGATCAAGCTCTTCTTTGTATTCTTCTTTTGAGATTAGATTGACACAAGGAGCAGAACATTTGCCTATTTGATATTGTAAGCAAGGACGCCTCCTGTTTTTAAAAAAGATCTCTGTACAATTCTTAATCTTGAATTGTTTTTGCAACAAACTAAGAACCTCTTTAACGGCGTAAGAGCTAGGAAAAGGACCTAGATACAAGCTTTCCTCATCTTTTTTTCCTAAAAAAGATCTTGCGGAGGGGAAATCTAATTCAGTGCTTATCTTAATCCAAGGATACCCCTTGTCATCTTTGAACTGTACATTGAATTTAGGCTTATAGGTTTTAATTTGTCGTTGTTCAAGAAGAAAGGCTTCTAGCTCTGAGTTTGTAATTGTGAAATCTAAATACTTACTTTCAAATACCATGTTTTTAACCTTAGATGATAAAAGATTAGACTCTGAAAAATAAGACCTTATTCTGTTCAAAAGACTTTTAGCTTTTCCTATATATATTATCTCTTTCTTGGAATTAAGAAATTGATAGACTCCGGGTTTAACCGGAAGATTCCTATACAATTCTTCTTTATTTTTAAGGTTACAAGAAACTTCTAACATAGAATTAAATTAGTTTAACAAACGTTATCACTACCTCTAATTAACGAAAAAACAACTTCCTTTGACCCAGTATTAAATACCTTTATGCTTTTATCTTTTGGAATCATAATTTCTGTAATATCTAGTTGATCTCTGATACTAGAATCATATTCTAATCTAGCTTTGCCTCTCAATAGAGATAACTCACAACCTGTATGGCTAGAATTAAAATTTACGATCTGGTGATCATTTAAGAAATATATTTCTACTTTCCCATCTGTTGAAGAAAAAATAGTCTCCTTCCTTCCCCAGTCAAATGATTCAATTTTTAAATCCTCGAAAGTTAGGTCCATAGTAAGGTATGAAGAAATCACTTTGCTCCAAGAGCCTAGATCTGACCAATCAGAATTTAGGATCGACATAAAGGTATTTTTATTATTCTCAACTATTAACTTGTCAAAGGAAATAGAATTTAGAGAAGTTAATAATTCTGGATTAGGGCGAAATATTTTTTTATTCCATACCCCTTGAGAGATGGACTCTAATACTATATCCAATAGTTCTGGTTCTTTGGTTTCCATAATTGATTTTAGCCAAGCTCCTTGAAATATAAAAAACCCACAATTCCAAAATGCTTTGTCACTTTTGTATAACCTATTTGCTTTTGATTTATTAGGTTTCTCAATGAACTTATCTACTTTATTAAGTAGCTTTAAGTAATCTTGACATATGATGTAACCATACTCAGGATCTGCATTTTCAACTCTTGCTCCCAATAAAGTTAGTCCATCTGAAGATATTGACTCCCTTAGAGTTTTACAAGTATCTATAAAACCTTCTCTGTTAAGAATTAGATGATCTGAAGGACTGACTATAAAATATTCTTTTTCAAACTCTTTTTGCGAAAAAACTGCTAATAGAATCGCTAACCCAGTATTTTTCTTTTGTGATTCGTAAATACAAGAATTTATACTAAATTGTGATTGATTTAGATATACATCAATGAATCCTTTATATAGGGAGTTTGAAATAATTGTACAAGGCAAAAAAAGTCTTTTGTCAGAAAATCTATTAAGAGTTAAATCTAATAAACTCTGATTTCTAAAGAAATTAAAGAATTGTTTTGGGTGCTGTTCTGTAGACAAAGGCCACAGTCTCTTGCCTACGCCTCCAGCTAAAATAATTGGTCTAAATTTTGTAATCAAGCTCTTTTAATTGAAACATTTACTAAAAAGCCTAAATATTAATTTATGCTAGAAATAATTTCATCTAGTGCAGAGGGTGGGTTATTGTGCTGAGTAACTTCTCTTCCAATTACTAGGAAATCTGAACCTTCTTCCAAAGCCTTTTTTGGTGTAGATACCCTCTTTTGATCTTCATTTTCTTGATTTAATCTAATTCCTGGAGTTACGCACAAGAAATCCTTTCCCAAAACTTCCTTGATATCTCTTAGTTCATAACTAGAGCAGACGACACCATCCAAACCCGATTCTTTAGCTAACTTTGCAAGCGATAATGAATGATCTTTTATATTTTTAATCCCTACCTTAAATGAATCCTCCTCACTCAAACTAGTTAAAACTGTTACAGCTACAAGCAAGGGCGACTTTCTTAATTTCATTAAGCTATTCTTTGCTTCTTGCAACATTCGATTTCCACCTGAAGCGTGTACATTTAACATCCAGACACCTAGAGAACCCGCTTCATAAACAGCTTTAGCTACAGTATTAGGTATATCGTGAAACTTTAAATCTAAAAAGATTTTAAAACCTTTGTTTTGAAGATCCTCAACTATCCTTGGACCGGAAGATGTGTATAACTCGCTCCCTACTTTCAAAATACAAGAAGCTGGATCAAGCTTCTCAGCTAAATTTATGGCACTCTCATATGTCATATCTAAAGCTAATATTATTTTCGGGTTATTCATCAGATTTAGGTTTAGGCTTAGAAAACCTGTATAGAATTTCAAGTAATAGAGTTAAGGCTATGCCAGATAGAAAAAAAAGTAAAAGCCCCACGCCCAGTTCAATTTCTAGAGTAGAAAATAGAAAATCAATAGAAATTATACTTTCATTTAACTGAATTAATAAAAAACTAGAAATCAGAGTTAAGAAAAAGAAAATTAATAATAGTATCGAAGAAGCTTTCATATATTTCAATTATCAAAAAAACCTTCTTTAAATAGTTGATCTTCTACATATTGAAGTACTGCATGTCCAGCGGTTATATGACTCTCTTGAATTCTTGCAGTTACTGAACTTGGGACAACAAAAGATAAGTTACATAAGTTGATAGCCTTCCCTCCATTATTTCCTAGAAAACCGATACTAAAGATGCCCATCTCTTTAGATTTCTCTAAGGCTTTGATTATATTTTCTGAATTCCCAGAAGTGGTTATTACAAGAAGCACATCATTTGAAGTGCCCAAAGCAGATAAAGTCCGTGAGAAAATATACTCGCCTCCATAATCGTTTACACAAGCAGTTAGAGTGGAGGTATCTTGAGAGAGAGAAATAGCAGGCAAGGCCTTTCTATCGTTTTCTGAGGTTAATCTAATCAAAAATTCTGCTGCTAAATGTTGAGCATCTGCAGCAGATCCCCCATTACCACAAATAAGTAGCTTTCCTCCATCTTTTATCGAGGATACAATTTTATTTCCGGCTTTAAGGAGATTATCGACTGAATCGCCTTCAAGGATAGTCTTCTTTACCTCTATTGACTCATTAAAAGTGCTTTTTATAGTAGAACTTTCTTTATCTTTCATAATCTATAATGTGAAGAATATCACAATATTGATTAGAGATATTTTACTTTAATATAGATTTCAAAGTTTTTGAAGCTCTGAAGTAAGGATGATATTTTTCTTGAACAATTATAGATTTACCTGTTTTAGGATTTCTTCCTACCCTGGAATTCCTTTTTCTTAAAGAAAAAGTTCCAAACCCTCGGACTTCAATTCTATTGCCTTCTGACAGCGTCGAGGATAAATAATTTAAAATAATTTTTATTGAGGATTCAATATCTTGCTTTACTAAAGAAGTATTCTTTGATGATAGGATCTCAGCTATGTCAGATTTATTCATTTTCTTCTTTCGTATCTTTCATTTCAGCTTTGATAAGATCTCCTAGATTTGATTTAGAAGCTTCTTCTATTTCTTTATTCTTTTCAGCATTCTCCTCTAGAGCACTTCTTTCTTCTAATTTTTCAAGAGCTCTTAAAGACAAAAAGATTTCCCTGTCTTTCTTACTAACTTTAGCTATCACAACATCTAACTTCAAACCTGCTTCAAGCGTACTATCAATGAGAGAATTCTGGAAATCTTTTTGAGTCAACTGGCCTTTAACACCTTCACTCAATGAAAGCTTGATAAAGTCATCATCAAAATCTTCTACAGTTGCTTGAACTTTTGTACCTTTTTTATTAGCCTCAACATAGTCATTGAAAACATCTGATGTAAGTTGTTTGATTCCAAGAGAAATTCTTTCCCTATCTGATTCTATTGATAAAACTATTGCCTCTACCTCATCTCCTTTATTGATACTTCTCAAGGATTCCTCATTTTCTTCCCAAGATACATCTGATAAGTGTACTAGACCATCTATACCTCCTTCGAGTTCAATAAAAATACCAAAATCGGTAATTGATTTAATAGAACCTTTTATTTTATCTCCCTCTTTATGAGTATGAGCAAATAATTGCCATGGGTTTTCAGTTAACTGTTTTAGCCCTAAAGAAATTCTTCTTTTTTCTTCATCAACTTCAAGAATCATCACCTCTAGTTCGTCATTTAATTGAACTACCTTTGAGGGGTGTATGTTCTTATTTGTCCAATCTATTTCTGAAACATGAACTAGACCCTCTACTCCTTCTAATATTTCAGCAAAAAAACCATAGTCTGTTATGTTAGTTACTTTTGCCATAACTGATGTATTTATAGGAAACTTTGATTCTATGCCTACCCAAGGGTCTTCAATTAACTGCTTAACTCCTAAGGAAACTTTATTTTCTTCTTTATCGAACTTGATGACTTTCACTTCCAACTCTTGACCTATTTTTATGGCTTCAGATGGATGGTTGATACGACTCCAGGAAATGTCTGTTATATGCAGTAATCCATCTATACCTCCTAAGTCTATAAAAGCTCCATAATCAGTTAGATTTTTTACTATACCTTTAATTGTGATCCCCTCTTCTAATGTTGAAAGTAACTTTTCTCGTTCTTCAGAATTCACTTCTTGGAGGACTGCCTTTCTTGATAGAACAATATTATTCTTCTCTTTATCTAATTTTATTACTTTAAATTCTTCATAGTTGCCCACCAAATACTCTAAATCTTTTGTAGGCAAAACATCTGCTAATGATCCAGGAAGAAAAGCTTTAACACCTTGAACATCGACTGTCATTCCTCCCTTAACTGATCCAGTTATAAGGCCTTTTATTATAGAATTGTCCATTAAGCAGTTTTCAATCCTTTTCCATACTTCTTGTTTTATCGCTTTTTCTCTGGAGACCCTAGTATTACCATGGCCATCTTCTACAACTTCAAGAGTCAGTTGAACTTCATCTCCAACTATTAAATTAAACTCTCCAGATTCATCTAAAAACTCACTAATTGGTACCATAGCTTCAGACTTCAAACCAACATGTACCACTACGTATTTGTCAACAATATCAATCACTATTCCTGTGACAAGACTTCCTGCTTTCATCTCCACAGTTTTTAAACTTTCATCAAGGAGTGTTTCAAAATTAGCTGACATTCTTATTAATTCTCTTTTTATAAACTTCTTTTATTTTTTCTAATACTGTTTTAGGCTCTAAATTTGTAGTTTCAATAATAACCGAATCTTCTGCAGGTTTAAGTGGTGATATCTCTCTATGAATATCTTTCTCATCTCTTTCTTCTAACTCTTGCAGAAGGACGCGCATCTTAACCTCCAGGCCTTGTCTTTTCAACTGTAGTTGTCTTCTTTTTGCTCTTTCTTCTAAAGAAGCAGTCAAAAAGATTTTTAAAAAGGAGTCAGGAAATATAACTGTACCCATGTCTCTTCCATCAGCTATTAACCCAGGAGCACTCATAAATTCTCTCTGACAGGGCTTTATGAACTCTCTAATTTTATAATCTGCTGCTAAATTAGATGTTCTTTTAGCAATTTTTTCTGTTCTTACTTCACTAGTAATATCTTTTTCGTTAAAGATAACTTTTACAGGCTCACCTAAGGTACCAGGGTCAAATTTAACTATAAAATTTTTCTTAATTAAATCTTTATTTTTTTCAAATTCAGATATTCCTATTTTCTTGCTTATCATGAAATAAGCTAATGTTCTGTAAAGAGCCCCGCTATCTAAAATATTCCATTTCAGATTTAAAGCAAGCATTTGAGCTATTGTTCCTTTACCTGCTCCACTAGGTCCATCTATTGTTATAACTGGAATATTTTGATCTTTCATTCTGCTGCTATGCTTATACCAACTTCTTTGCATAGATCAATAAAATTAGGAAAAGATGTATTAACATTAAGGCAATCTAACACAATACTTTCTTCTTCTGATCTAAGAGAACCTATAGAGCTAGCCATAGCTATTCTATGATCCCCATGAGAATTAATTTCTGCAGCTTTAAAGGTACTGTTTTCCCCAAGTCCATATATTGTGATTCCATCATCTTCTAGCTGGAATTTAACTCCAAAAGATTCTAAAACTTCTGACATAGCTTGGAGTC